>Ga0153952_1000460_pt1 | contig 13821 bp, 11 predicted proteins | sample TSNJ036MetaG_FD_104746 | JGI IMG/M metagenome (GOLD analysis project Ga0153952, IMG submission 104746) | Attine ant fungus gardens microbial communities from New Jersey, USA - TSNJ036 MetaG | ecosystem: Host-associated > Fungi > Mycelium > Unclassified | place: USA: New Jersey, Wharton State... | reverse complement strand
AGTATCTTCTTCTGCTGTATACCCCTTCCATTGCACCAGGTACTAGAAACTTATTGCATATTAATTCCTGGAAAATAAGGAATTTTTAATTCAGTGTCAGGTGATATCATGTGATGATACTAATATAGCGTGCGATTGGGAGAAACTTGACAAGTGCCCAAACTTCCATGGCTGCTGTCTTCAAGCGACTTTTACCCGCACAGGCAGACGCACAGACCACTGCAGTTCCCACTCTACGACGACGAAGGGACTCAGTAGAGGTTATTGATGTCGATGAGCTCGACGACAACATTTATCAAACTCATCGTGTATCCGAACCAGGCCCTTCTCGCCTAATGCAACCACAGAGACTTTCTGTTCAACCAGAAATCATCTCGCTAGTGGAAGAGAGCGATGACGAGGATATAACTGTCGTTGGACCCTTTGTCCGACCCCGTGAGTCCTCATTGCTCTTTACTAGCTGGACTGCAATGTTTATGAATCAACTTTCCGTCAGCTGCAAGAACTCGACTACAGTCTCCTCCACCTCAGTTCCCATCGTGGAACCACGTTCCACCAGTTCCACCAGTCCCCCAACATTATGCAGGGCAAACCTCGCTTCCCGTGCGCCGTCAGCCAACTTCGTTCTCCTCGCCTCCTGTTGTCCGACCCCGCCATCAGCCATTTCCGTTCGAGGACAACATGCCTCAGCAACAATTGCACCCTCAGATGGCCCCGCTCCGGAGTACGGATTTTACCAATCGATTCCATGACCCACAAATGAATAGTTATGAGGTGCTTCCCCCAAGACCTCTACAAGCGGCACCGCATTCACACCACCTTCCTTCTATGGGCCTTGGCGGGGCTCTTATAGCCCAAAATCGATTTAGGCATCAGCACCAACAACGAATACATTCTTCAACTAATGACCATTCACTTATCAGAAGCAGTATACGTCGAATACCGGAGTCAGTTCCAGGCCCGCGCAATGGAGTTAATTTCTTCGCCATCGGAAACAACTTTGAATTTTTTGATGATCATATTGATGCTGATGTTGACCCAGATCATATGCTAGCTTTGCAGCTACTCGCAGGAGACACGGGAGAAGGATTTCCAGACTCGGAACCGACGTTCGATCCAGCAAGAGCATATATTCGAGCTGAAGTGCAACGACGCCGGAATAATGCATGTGAAGCGTCGCCATATAGAAAAGATTATACACATCCTCATCCTCTGGAAACCGGGTTTACGCACGATTTCATTTGTAAATCACCGGTGGAGGTTATTGATGTTACTTCTCCTATCATTCCATCAAAATCTGTGCCATCTCTAGGCCCTATCATCATTGACGATGATGACTCTATTGCTGACTCCAATGCCAATAAGAGCCCACCCAAGTCACAGACACCAGAGCCTCAACCAAACAACAAACCCTCCCTCGTTTGCGCACGCTGTCTTGAGCCTCTCATTCTTGGCAATAACCTTACTTCTGAAGATCAAAAGAATTGTCGCATCTGGGGATTGCAATGTGGGCATCTTATTGATGGGAAATGCTTGAGAGACATCGGACAACCCAAATACACGGACCAACAGTCCTTGAACAGTCCAGCGGCAACCCGCGTTGTCGATAGGAAGGGAAAGGGCAAAGCCAAGGCTGTGGATGAAGATGAAGATAATGAAGATATTGGTAGAACCCAGTCTCCAGCTCATGTCAATGAACCTGAATCAAACAGTATTCGATCCCGGCTACGTCCTCGACATGCTGGCTCATCTTTCATCAATTCCCCATCATCATCGAGTTTTGCCCAAATACCGGTCAAACGTTCCGCTAAATCAAAATCATTTACACATCAACTTCTCCCTTTGCCACAATTCACCTGGAAATGCCCTGTAACAGGATGTGAATGCGTACATGTCAGTATTCAAATTGACGGCGAGTGGGTCCCTGAGCGTGACGATCATATCTACCCCAATTCCTCCACCTCTCGTAGTTGTGGAGGTCGCAATGGACGACGGGATTGGGGAAGAGTTGCTGATTGGCGCACATCAGGTTCGGTGCGTATGAGGGCTGAAAACCCAAGTACAACCCGTGCGAGGGGCGCTATCCCGTTGTTCCTGTAAAAACAGTGCTCTAGAGAGCTAGGAGCCCTGATCCGCGACGAGTGCAAGTTTATTGCGATGTGATGCTAGCTACACTACCATCCACCCATTGTTTTCTTCGACTACTTACCAGTCCCTGTGAGTGCTATATCTTCCACTGGCCAATTGCTCTTACACTCTTTGCTGGTAATGATCATCATCAACATTCCATTTGTATATTTCTGCCGCACGCTTTCCTTTCTTAAAATCCTGTCTCTTGTATTACAGAGATCCTCTGTTGTTAAATATATCGTTGTGATTTTATTTCAGCCTCTAGGGCATTCCTTGAGTGTTGGCGAATTACCGTGGCCTTTTCATTGAAACATGAAGTTATCTCTACATCGCAAAGTTCAGATCTGTAGGTGTCATTGAAATTTTCACTTGCAGTAAGTGAAGATTGAACAATTGCAAAACCAAGTTGTGCAACTAATCGCGGACCAACAATTGAAACCCGATAAAAAGATAAACCAGATTCATATCATCGACTGTACAGAGCCAGCTGGCGGACACATAGCATTGATAGCAAGCTAAAGAAGATTTCCTACTCGAGCCAAAATGGGACAATATCTGTCAACAGATAGACTCCAGACAAGCAGCGACCGGCTACTACAAGTAAACATGTAGACTATACAAAACCCTTCAACACAGATGAGAGAAAGAAGCAGAAAAAAATAAGAACGTGAGTGGTTTGAATACAGAAACTCGTCATTCAACGAAACGGGAAAAACAGTGACATCGAGCATCGAGCATGATTATCCCCATTAATCCCTATCAAAGTTCTTCCCGAATCGACGACGCGAATGATGTACATGGTGCAACCTCAAGTTACTTGAGACTAGAGTAGCATTACGGACACCCTGGACAGGGACCGGGGCGTTGGACTGCTCAGCGAGGATGCTGCGTTTAGTCCGTCTGCTAGGACAGCGACGAGGCTTCCCAGTATTGGAAGATCCTGGAACGATAGACCCATCATTGTTAATTGCAGGGTTGTTGTTGTTGATCACACCGTGTCCGTTGGGTACAGATGCAGGCATGGGGATATGGATACCTGGATTGTTGTTGTAATAAGGCACCGACGACCCCGAGCCAGAACCGTAACCAGAGCCAGATCCCATATCAGAATTTAAACCAGAACCGACTCCCGCATGAACATTCCCATCACCACCTCCATTGGCAGGGCTTCCAGCACCTGGCATAGGAGGCATTGAGACCGTAGGAATGGCAATTGACGGGATATAAATGGAAGGCACAGACGGCAAAGAGTGTTTGATGGTTGTTGCGGGGATAGTGTGCGCGTACGAAGTTGTTGACGGTACGGGTGCACTATTGGAGGAGGCCGGCTCCGAATAACATGGCTCTTCATTATTTGATTGGGCTCCTGTAGGTTGCACAAACGACGTAGATGATGGCACATGCACGTTGAGGGCAGAGGTCGGCTCCAAATCGCATGGTTCGTCGTCATCGTCATCATCGTCGTTGTCGTCTCCTTGGGTCTCTGTGGGCTGCGCGTGCAAAGTCGTTGACGGTACATGCACACTATGGGAAGTTGGTTCAGGGTCGCATGGCTCATCGTCTACTTGGGTTGCCGTTGGCTGCGTGGCTGTAGATGTATGAGGTACAGAGATTGCAGACGATGAGGTTCCGTGTGAAGAGGAAACAACTTGGTGGGGAGCCGAAGAGACCGAGGAAGGAGGGAAATAAGAAGAAACTGGCTGGTAAGGGACGGATGACAGTGCAGTCGAGTCGGGAGCCGAAGGAATTGACGTAGAAGGAGAGGGTTTGGAAACACTGGACGTAGGGGTGGGCACAGAAACAGACGAGGAAGTCGGTGATGCAGTAGCTGTGGGTGAATTTCCACTTCCTGGAATGACGGATCCAACTTGAGTAGGAGTATCACCAGTGTAGGCGTACACAGGAGCAATCAACCGAGGATTGGTGCTATCTGGAAAAACTATCGCACGTTGGCCGGCCGGTTGCACTGGGTTATTTCCTGGAAGCTTTGGAAGTGTTCCAGTCGCTATTAATGCGTAACATCAGCTGCGTTTACGAACAAAAGGTAACTCAAGATAGACGCACTCTGTTCGTCGATCGATTTCGTGATTCGACAGTTCTGACCCTGATTCATATGGAAAATCCCTTGTTCTACGCAACAGGTTGGCTTGGTGAGGATGCATCAGAGAAACCTAGATGGACACGTGGAAGAAGAGCGACTCACGTCACCATATGCATTGCAATGGCAGTTATCAACAGCCTTTTGAAGAACACCTTTATCCCAACCATTGATGAAGTCTATGGAGCATCTCGTCAGTAAGCCATAGACTGACATTTCTTGGACAACGGCCGAACCTGCATGGTATCCATAGCCAGTTGGATCACCATGGGAAAATCTGCAATGGCCCATAATCAGAGCGGGGAAGTGTGCCCACACAAACAACCTACACAAAAGGCTGCGATGGATCCTTTGCTAGGGGTTTCATCTGTTCAAAGTCATTGCTTGCCCAATAAACCTAACGAAATGCATGAGAATCAAAGAATAAAAAGATACGATGAGACTTACTTCCATGAAGATACGAGGAAGAATTACAGGATACTTTGGGTCACTGCAAGTTCCAGAGTCTGGTCCACCGGAAAGGAACGACACATGAGATTTGTGATCAGGCGAATCCAGGTTCTATATGGCAATCAGAAATCGCGAGAAACCAAATTGCCTGATCCACCTTTCCGTCCCAACAGCTCGGGAAGTTCTTAAATATACTCTTTGAGTCTGGGAAATAAGGGGAGCTGCAAGCACTTACAATTTGTGCTCGGATGCCAGAAGGACAACGTTTCGCCGGCAGCTCGTTGTGTCGGGTGGAGACGCCGTCAAAGTCGAGGCACAAGAAGGTAACGGCTTGTTGTGCATAGCTATTTGGATCATATGTCCGGAGGGTTGGGTCACCTGGAGATCGATGATATGTACTTCAAGGAAACGAAAATGAACCTTCATACCACTAAGCATACGAAACTGTATAGCCATGAGCAACAAGAAACAAGAGCATGCTCAGAATCTCACGTCATCAGGGAACGCAGTGGTGATACCAGGTTTGTCATCGAACAGATAATCTCAAACAGGGCTCAGCTTCCATTTTTTCGAAGAAAATTTCGACATACAACTAAGAAAAGCAAGAGATGAGTTGATCAAGCAGAAAAACATGAATATCGGGGCTTACATGACGGCACCGCCATTGAGACTGGTGAAACTGCCATTGGCCCACCTAGGAAACAACGATATGAGTGAATCGACAAGCTGGAATCATTCAGCATACTGAAAGTACAAGTGCTATTATGCAGTCCATCAGTTCCTCGGCGACTGGAGAATAGTGATGAAAACCTTACGGAGAACCAATAACTTGACTTGTCCTCCGGGATGGGTATCGACGTACATTCACTTTGACGGAGCTGGTCCGTGCTAGTGTTAAACCTGAAGTTGCTACCTCCGAGTACTAGCAAAAGACTGAGCGCACGATTCCGGAAACAATCAGGCGGCTAAGACTACCTGAGTGCACGTGAGGCGACACCCTGCCAGGACTTGTGAGAGGATCCAATCGTTGAGTTGTTATGAAGTCCTCTGTCATTCGACAAGCATTAAAATAAGGCAACGTAATAGTTACTGCACTCACCTATGCCCATGAGCCAGTACGCCTGCGCAGAGGCCATCAATACGAGGGCAATGCAAATGGAGGATTTCATCATGAACAAGGAGGGACGCAAAAAAAGAACGACAACCCCCAACGAAAGTTGAGGGGTAAAAGGCACCTGGTTTTAAAGGGAATGGGAGAAATGAAAATGAAGAAGTGAAAAGGAACTTCGCTTCGTCCCCTGATAAGCTTTGTTCCTGTTTGGTAGACCTTCAATATATCTGCATTCTGCACAAAAGCTACGAGGTCACACATATGTTTTTCCTTTTCCCACTGAGCCCGAGTCCTTCCATGTAGGGTTTTTATTGTGTAGTGATGGCGAGATGTTTCGCTAGTCCGGTAGTTGAACTACGAGAGGAACAAAACTCCGAGCGCCACCGCGGACTGACCAATAAAGTTTCCTTGAACGAATGCCGAGCAGCTTCAACAGCATATTCTGAAGGTAGCAAGTAAGGTGATCTATGCCTATTACAAGAAAGCTTCCTCGTATCGTATTTGCTGGTCTGATAGTCTGATCATCTCGAACCGCATGGGCGCCGATGGCATCTGACAGAGAGAGATCAGGACAAGAGGTGCTCCCTTGCCCTTCCATAATTTCGACCTGCACAGAAACCCAGATAATCCATGCAACTGGAGGTGCACCGCCATCAAATCCTCAGGCAGGAACCCCTGAACAGCAAATCCTGGCTTTGAACGGAAAGTATCCGCATGGTGATGAAACGCATGGCTTGTGCAGAAATCTCAGAAGGAAACGTTCACATTTGTTCCGAAAATATATTCTTAAGGATCGGTCCGGGCCAATATTTGTTTTTGATGCCCTTGCTCAATTGTGAATAAACAGATTCCTCATAACCTTCTAGATACCAATATCGCGCTTGAAATACCGAACCACACACAATTATGGCCGTCGGATGTGACCTATGGCCAGGACTCACAGCAGCCTCATTCACTCTCACTAGAAGTTGAGCCCACTCAAAATGGTATTTTATCTACTTGCAGAAGCCCTCCGCTTGACTCATTAGAAGACCTCATTAGAAGTCTCGACCACGCTTACTTGGTCAAACGTCCAACAAAAGGCACTAGAGCTCCGATACATGTCAGCACCTTCAACTTCACCACAAGGCTCTGAGTCAACGTGCAGAGGCTTTCAACGGGAGAAGCTCCGAAGGTCAAGCCACAAGTCAGAAATCGCACCCCCACGATTGACCTCCGGGCCCGCATGACGATACTAGGGCATGACGAAGGATGTCACTCGCATGGCGTTCTTCAGGTTTAGCTCGTTTTTTTTCCTCTTTCATGACGTGCTGTCCCAGAATCATTTGACCTTCTACTACGCAGAAACCATGTTACACAACAGGCGACCTCCGGGCATTCTCGGGAAGAAAAGCAGCGCACCCGATAATCAAAAGAAGAGCCTTGATCAATCATCCTGACCCTTACCGCTTCCTGCTACACGTAACGATTGGTTGATTGAAACTTTCTATCACTAAATGTACGCTAACAGCCTACATAACCCTTGGCTCGGCGTGTCTGCTTGCTCTTCCCTCTGTCAACGAAGCAATATGCAGAAACTACTGGGCTAATTCCTGGGGTCCTAGAAATTGCTCGCTATCTCGATTTTTGGTCAATGACGCAGGTGTTCAAGAATCCAACGCTGGCTCTAAATTTGCAAACCCTATCTCTTATGTTGCATCAACCTCTCTTATCCCTGAATGAAACATGTGTCGTATCAAATGAATAAATTAATAGATGCTAGCTTGCAAGTTAATAGAATATGGGATATGTTACTAAGTGCAGCTGAAATAGTTTCCTTCAATAGCATTTGGACAACCGGCGGTATCTGTGTCAAGCATGATCAATCATCGAATGCTCAAAAGGAATATGCCTCACCTTTATCAAGGCGACAGTCGTCGAAATCTTGGCAACATCTGATGCAGGCGCGCTTCTGGGAGGGCTCGATAAGCTCAACATAATGGTTATATCTATCAATCCTGAATCAGACAAAGCCATGATGAACGGACAAGGCACACGTACCCAGAACAAACGCTGTCTCTGGGATTACCCATACCATCCGCACCGCCGCTTGAATCATACTGTCCCCCCATATCATCGTTGTTCAACCTATCGACGGTCTCCGGTCGAATACATCCTGTTACTGAATCCAACCAATAATTGTTAATTGCCTGCAATGGCTATATAAGGACTCACACTGGGCGTATTTTCCGCCTTTGGACCCGCGCGCCCATAGGTATTCTGACTCGCTCCAGAAATCATCAGGAAGGAGCCCTTGGTAATCGTTGTCCCTGCCCGAAGCGGAACAATAAGACTGCATACCCCCTGGGTACTCGCTATCGCCGATATTTGTATGAGGGTCTCTGTTTGATAGCATTGGACCTGTCATGGTACATACTCGAGCAGGATCTTACCGAGGCAGAATTAAACTATGATGTATTTTAATTGTCATGCCACGGAAGGAAAGTGAGATATATGCGCACCAGTAATGATCCTTGCTGAACACTTTAACTGTATTGTCGTGCGCAGCGCGACCTCGTACTCTTGTGACCTTTGTGATGTGCGAACGAGGAGCTGCGGTTGCAGCAAGAGCGAGACTCAGAGCGACCGAAGCGCATAGCCTGAAAGAAACCATTAATATCGACAACGAACTCGAGACCTGAGGCTAGGAGGCTGAATCTGTGTCCGGATAAGAAGCAACAACTGAGGAGAGAGTGTGTGTGCGTGGTTATTAGCTTTTTATAGAGGCTCAAGGAGAGACATTTGAATTACAATCGAGGACATTTTATCATTGTGGTTCAGACTACCCCTGACACATACCATTCGCATTTGTGTCTTTCAACGCATCGGAAGAGGATCATAACCATTGTTATTTTACTATTCAATTATTGTGCTAGATGAAATGAAACATACTAGGCGTTTTCATGTTTGATTCTCATAATTTCTTGATAAAAAAAGAGGCTGTATCTCACGATTCTTGGGTATCTAACTGGAATCGTTTTTCAATCACTGATCTAGACACTCCGTCAATATTGATAACCAAGCTATTAGAGACCATTATTTAATTAATTCAATTTCTGATAGACTGACCACGATTTTAAAGTGAACAGCTCTGACTTGAACTACGTAGTATCATTCAATTCCTAGATGCCTGTGACTGATCTAATTTAAGATTGGTCATCCTGTTCTCAAACTCCAGACATGCCAATCTGCACAACATGCAAGACCAATACACCTTTTCTCTATACCATATATGAGTCCGCACATAATCTCCGCCTCGAGCAGTGTGTATGTTTTCCACTTGGTGGCTATGAATCACTCTGATATAGCAAACACAGCAGAAATGTACGGCATTCGTGGACCCTTATGTAGAACACGACACTTTAACTCTTTTATTGGATCTCATACTCCTTAAACAAGGAGTATATAGACATCTATTGTATAACAGGGGTAGTACACCACGTCACACGACATCGGAACTTCACGATATAGATCCGGCGTGCCTTTCTCGTTGGATTTGGACTCTTAAACTCGGAGCAGGCCTCGTTGTTCTCGATGCGTGTATGTTTTCCCTACATCTTTTCGAAATTGCTGACCCACTTTCTTGAAGTCATTAGATGGACACATCTTCGTACGGCGTCTTATCTCCCTTACTTCGCCTCTCACAAGTCCATCCTTCAAATAGGACCAAGAACCACCCCCAACGACATGTATGCTGAAGAGTCCTTGCTCATATTTATGCGGGTACTTTTTGGATGTCTAGCTGGTAAGTCCTACTTCCATCCTCGTCAAAGTATTCCTTACGGTTTCCATTTGCAGAGACTCTCGCTTTTCACTCTGGGATCATCCTATCTTGTTTCACAGTCCTTTTTTTGTACCACCATGTGTTTTCCATGACACCCTCCAAGACATCGTCACCGTCCTCAAGTCAATCCTGGCGAGATTTCAATTTCGCTCTGGTTCCTCTGACGCTATTCTACTCCTCCCTAACAAAGCTCTTTCTCCTCTTTTTGCTCACAATCTGGACTCCCGCTTCTCCTTCGTCCACGTCACAATCTCATCTCCAAATCCAGTTCAACTGGCTCAATGCTTTTTCCAATCCGCTCGAAGCATTCTCCTCAGTCATCTCCCTCCTTTCAAGAGTCTTTGATGATGACAAGTTGGATCGTGAGTGGGTGATTCGTAACGTGCTAGGGGGTATGTCGGCCGGTTTTGGCCTTCGAGGTTTGCACTCCACTCCTGAACATGATTCATGATCTGAACTGCATTTATTGGTCAACAGTCATTCTTGACATTCATCCCTTCTTCTCAACCCTCATCATCTTGTCGGGATGGGCTTGCAAGACAGCTATGGCTCTATTTGTCGGAGAGTGGGTCGGTGGAGGCACTCAACTGAGTCAAGCGTGGCTTGCTCACAGTATTCCTTGAGACTGCCGACTCTTCGACGAGAAATAATCGTCCCAGCCGCCGTCACTCAAAACATGAAATGGCTCTATTGACGGCATGAATGGTTGATTTTTACCAGGAGAACAAAGTGATTTTTGTCAAGTGATAGCAGAACTGAACGCCTCACAAATTCGCAACCTATCGGAAACTCAATTTCATATGCAAGACCACGAGGATATTCAGTGACCAGGAACATGACGTTTGTTGAATTCTAGCTGATGAATTTAGCAGTGCCTAGTGTGTACTACTTATTCTGACTGTTCCCTTCTAGAGCTCTGAGCATTCGTTTAGATGGCAATTGTCTTTTGTATTGTTAGTGTTTCAATCAATGCACCCTGAAAGGCAATTGGAGGTGTCATCGTCCTGCTGCACGGATAACTTATATTCAGTTGCGTTCTTTAACTGATTGGGTGTTCGAGTAGAACTTGAATTGAGCCTTCTCCATCTTTTGAGTAGGAGATTGAAAAAACCTGTTGGTCTTGACATTTGTGAAGGGGGTCCGTAAACTGGTTGTTCAGGTAGCACATGGGAAACTATGCATGAATATTATCCTTGGAACTTATTAAGCCTCTCAAAGGAATTTCTCTGATTTTCTTGAAAATGAACCAGACCGTTCTGAGGATATATCTCATCAAAAATGATATCCAGTTTTGGTTTTTTCTGAGGACAAAAAAATGGTTGATGAGATTAGTCATTGATTGAACCTTGTTGAGGAAAACTCTGGGACTACCAAAAACAAATGCAGGAGCGACAGCTGTCATGGCTTACAGTAGAGAAATCCAGGAATGCGATAGGAGAGCAAAAGACAGGAGAAGATTATTGGAGCTGCAAAGTCACAAAACCAGTCTGAGTAACACCTTACTTCAGAAAAAGGAACTACTCTATTACCCTTCCACAACTTCATGTCAGATCTTTTCCGTTCGGCGATTAGTGCTCGTCTCTCCAGACTCCCCCCTGATATACCAAATTATGACTGCGAAGGAGATGAGGATGAAGAATTAGAGGAAGCTGATTCTATTGGCCCCCTTCCAGGCAGCGGTATGGGCCCCCCGGCAATGCAAGTGTTGGTTTCATTTGACTTCTTCCAGGCTCAATAACGTTCTCAACAATCAAATAAAGGCCATCATCAAGCCGCTCAAGGCAAAGAATTAAGAAAACACCCAATCCCGACTTTGCTCCAATCTCGGCGTCAGCTTATTTCCAGGAGGCATTTCAAGTCGCTGTTGAGACGAGAAATCTCGACTTTCGGGTGTATTACAATCCCCCCAAATTTTCTGATGGGACCGTGATGGTCTGCCATCATGGAGCAGGGTACTCTGGTTTGACTTTTGCTTGTTTTGCGAGGGAGGTCGTGGACCAGACGAATGGGGAGTGCGGTGTTTTAGCGTTGGACGCGCGGCGCCATGGTTAGTACACTGTTTTAGGAACTGACCATTTTTCTCTCAAATTATCATATCAGGGAAGACTACTTCTACCGCAGATGATAGTAATCTATCTATTGACGTACTCGTTGATGACCTTTTCGAGCTCCTCCGGGTCGTGTTCCCAGACCCAGTCTCAACTCCGACATTGTTGGTCAGTTTGCCCTGATCCCTCCTCCGCGGTCATATCTGTGATTGATACTAATCATTTTTCGCGAATGAATAGCTCATTGGACATAGCATGGGCGGATCTGTGGTTGTACAAACCTGCCCCAAGCTGTTGGAAAAGAAGTACAAGGTCACCGGCACAGTGGTCTTGGACGTCGTTGAAGGTTCTCCTGTTTCTTGTCTCAACGTGATGGAGACATGCGATACCAATACAGACTGCTTACCTCTTTCTACAGGTTCTGCAATTGAAGCTCTCCCTCATATGCATAGCCTCCTGAACGCGCGTCCAGAAGGCTTCGATAGTGTTGAAGAGGCAATAGAGTGGCAGTAAGTCCCACTTCTCCTCAACACCGAGTCCTCATGGGGCTTCGTATCCTTTGCCCTCGATTTGTTTTTCAAATCTTGTCCGATCACCCATATTTATTGCCAACACCGCTCAATATCCCAATGTCTTTGTTCTTGTCATAACACCAACAATCTTCCTTGCAGCGTTACGACCCATACGATTCGAAACCCCATATCTGCTCGAATTTCTATCCCATCAGTCATTCAGCGCGACGATACTGCCGTGCATCCTTATCAGTGGCACACTCCGCTTCGCTCCACAGCTTCGTATTGGCGAAGTATGTTCCCATCTAATCTGGGTCCATCAACACGCACCTGATGATAACTCCTTCCCCTAAGGCTGGTTTATAGGACTTTCGAGCAAATTTCTCGCCGTCCGTACAGCTCGACTATTAGTGCTCGCGGGAACAGACCGACTTGATCGAGAATTAATGATTGGCCAGATGCAAGGCAAATTCCAAATGGTAGTTGTGCCTGGAACTGGGCATATGATACAGGAGGTACGTATTGCGCCTTCAGTTCTCTATATGCGGTTCTTTCCTTATTACGGACATTCATATCTAACGATGAACGAATGACATAGGACGACCCCACGAGATTGGCTGAGATTTTGGTCGAGTTCTGGCGCCGTAATGAACGTGTCGTTTCAGGAATTAAGAAGGTCGGGGATCTGTGATGTGTTTCCATTTAGAAACTATTAGGATAGATGGGCGCTGGTGAGGAGTCACCTCTTTTAGGTGGTTTTTGTACTCCATGAGTTTTGCCATGATCTTGGTTATTGAGCCACTTTGGGCATTGTGATAAGAATTGCGTATTGTATTATGAAACTCAGGCCGGCGCTTGATGTTCACTTCCATTGCTTGCATGATGAGCGGCGTCCACGGCAATCTGGATTAAGTGTTCTGAACTTGGCAAAATACTTTTGGTATTCCAGGAGCGATCCGGATCCATCTAATTGCCAGGTTATTGAAAAATATCTAGACTTCGATATTCCTCCAGCCCCCAAACGGCGAAAGTGGCATGATAACATGAGCCATGAATCACCATATCACCGTGGGCTTCTAGCGTATAGAATAGTTGCAAGATGATAAATTCCAAATGGAGTCCGATTTAGGTCCGATTTAGTTAGTCATTGTGGGAACGCGATAAGAAGTGTGATATTTACAAGGAACTCATTTTTCGAGCAGAACCTCTCCTGCGAAAAGCATGAGATCCGAGCACAGGCTTGTGACGAGTCAGACGTTCACATCTTATCCAGGATCCATCCGAAAATTGCTCGATATCGCACGTTGATCAAGCAATTGAGTCCGGTGTGGACTAGAAATAGCTTCGTTTCACAGACAGGATTACAAACCTCAGCAGGCGAAGAAGTGTGAAGTTGGGACATGACGAAAACGGTGATCGTCAGTGATCATGTATCAGAACCTTATGAACTTTGTCAAAATGGTCACAATTCACTGGTTTAGGACTATACTACTGCACCAACAAGACCCAGCTCTCAGAATACCAAGGAGACACCTCCAATTTTTTCTCCAATCAGAATGCTCTTCTCGACGATTTTCGTCTTGGCTATGGGCCTAGCCCTCCACAAGTTTACTTTAGCGAGTGATCGGATGTCAAACAACGATATTGTT
>Ga0153952_1000456_pt1 | contig 13933 bp, 14 predicted proteins | sample TSNJ036MetaG_FD_104746 | JGI IMG/M metagenome (GOLD analysis project Ga0153952, IMG submission 104746) | Attine ant fungus gardens microbial communities from New Jersey, USA - TSNJ036 MetaG | ecosystem: Host-associated > Fungi > Mycelium > Unclassified | place: USA: New Jersey, Wharton State... | reverse complement strand
TACGTGAGACCGCTGGAGTCGGCTGGAACGGTCTTGTAGGTCCATACTCCACTGTTGATTCTCCCTGCCGAGGATCTGCCCTTGGCGTGTATGGCGGTGGTTCGTCTAAAGGATCGTCAACGCGCGATGACATCAGATCTGTAGTCGAGTGATGAACTATAGGTTGCGGTGAAAATCGTGTGGCTGTGTGGGATGTTTCGTACGGTGAGGAAAAGAGGTTCTTTTGCAGAAGGTCGTTGGAAGATGATTTAATGCTGTTGAAGATGCGATGAATGACCAGATGGTGGAGCGAGACAATGGATGTTGATGAGCAAGGCGGGCGGTGTAGAGCGGTGTTATCTTAGACACGCACGTGATGGTGATGGTTTTCCATATTTGTATCTGCTTATAGACCGACCCGATCACAGCTTTGTCTTTGTCGATCCATTATCGATTTGTTCTGAGATAACGTAAACCTCCCCTTCCCTGGAGTTTTTGGCCCTTTCAGTTCGCAGACTTTTCTTACAGATGACTTTGGAACGTCTTGTGTTGCAAGCACAGATTGTAGCCTGGAACTCCTTGGGAGAGGAGGATCGTCATTTCCGCCTTATTTAACAACCAGCCCCTCGGTTGTCTTTTACAGGGGGTCGATGATAGCTTCTAAAAAAAGACTTTTGATTCCGACGAGCAAATTGGTATGCAGTACCCCGAGTTTTTTGTGCGAAACATGAAGGGGAAGGTCAAGGTCAAGACGAGAGAGAAGGAGAGAGAAAAGCTGGATTCAGGATATCGCACTCTCTGCCACGAATAGCAACCTGGCTGGCAGCACAACAACGGGTTAATGGGCAACGAGGGGAAACGAGTAGGGTTGTTGTGTGATACTCTGGTCTTCTTTGGCGTCGACGGTGGTGCAAAAAGGTTGTTGTCAAGTTATTCCTTTGGCTATACGATTCACGATCAGCGACGGGGTAAAAAAAAAAAAAAAAGAGAACGTTGATTGGTGCTGTGTCGACTGGGGGATTCCTAGATAATAGTGTACCCCGATTCAAATCACAGTAGCTCTTTTGTAGTCTCAGTGTGTGTGCGTGACATGAAGAAAATCCAACGAACCTGCGTAAACTCATTGTTCCTGCCGTTCTAGTAGTTACATTACAGAGGAGACTCGCGCAATAGACGATGGTACTCCAGGAAGTCTACAGTCAGTTCCTATCTTGCGATAGCGGCTTTGCTGAGAACTATGCAGAGTGCAATGTAAAGCGCTTATGGTCTAGTCCATTAACGGCAATTAAGATTGCATCAATCGAACTTGTGTCATCTTTGCTTGATCAAATGGAGAAGATGTTGCAAAATGTAAAGAATATGGCCAACGTGGGGATCGAACCCAAGACCTTCGCGTTATTAGCACGACGCTCTAACCAGCTGAGCTAGTCGGCCACTTCTCAACTGGAAGATTCCAATTACATAAACAACCTACATAATACGAAAAACATTGCTATGACTCATGTGACGTGATATCACCAAAGTTTGTATCACGAGGTCGTGCTCGACGGCAAACCCCCAACATGCTTATCATTCAACTCTACTCTGATTCTAATTTGGCAGCGCCACGTCTAAACGTCAAGTGACAGATGTTTACGGCCGCTAGGTTTCGGTAGCCCACTAACAGCCTTGATCAACACTTGGTAGAAGAACATACCTTAATGGAGATTGCGAAACGATGACAGCTTTCAATGAAGCCCCACAGACTGATGGTGGCACACTATGGGAATTACTCTTTTGCCAAGTCGAAGAAAGAAAGTAAGTAACCTTTTACCTACGCGGCTATCTGAATCTTATATATATATATATATACAATCTACGCCAGTTTCGAGCATCCAGAGGCTGAGGGTGGTCTTTGATTTTTGTGAAAAATGCTGTATAGGCTTTTCGAAGCGGCTGTTTCAGCGGGGTTCTGGAGACCGCCGTGTTCACGATGGGTGATTAGAAGTTGTTCGCGACCGGATTTTGAGCGAAGTGGAATCAGAACTACTGCATTTGTTCTGATCTTATGACGTACAGACTATGTACTCACCGTCGTCTTCGCTCTTTGGCCAACAGCGGCTCGATGTGGCCTTCCAGTTTTCGACAGAGAAGCCACATATTATTATCACATTGGCGCGGTCAGAAGACCTCATGATTGCGAGCCGTTATGTAAAGGCGTGTACCAGCTTCAGCCATACCTTTAATGGTTAATTCAACCTCGAATTAGTTGGAACGGACTGGTATAAAAGGAGACCAGAACATCTTGTTGGACGGCAGAGTCGACCCCTGTTCTTCATACCAAACAACTCGACATCGTCTTCTAATATGCAGTTCACTGTTTACGCTACTCTTTTCTTGTCCTTGATCACCTCGTCCTTGGCGTACCTCGTCAAGTCTCCCAATGATAATGAGGGTTGGTACTCTCACCGCGGGGGCCGGTGAGTCTAAGAACTCCTCCACCGTCGAGTGGCGACCGATTAATCATTCATTTTATGCAGTCTTACCTGGAACCGCGTAGACACCGACGCTCCGGCTTTTGCCGTTAGACTGGTATATACCGACTCGTAGACCGACAGTCTCAAAGGCTAACTAACAATGGCTGTCTTTTTTCAGACGCGTCAACAACCTCCCTACAGTGCACAGATTTCCTCCTATGTTGATGGTGGATCTCCGGGTCAGGACCACAGTTCGACTATCTTCCCTCCCCAGGGAGGGTTCCCGACTGGAGACCACTTCCGCGTTAACTTAGTGGACGCTGATGACCACAGCACTATCTATGCCCAGTCTAATGAATTTAGCATCAAAAATTGATAGTTTTTTTTTTTGGGCACTCGCGTTTGTATGTAGCGCGCGTCTCTGTGGTGTATTTACGGAATTTCAGTTTTTCCCCTTTTTTTTTGCGGAGATGCGTGCATGTACTTAAAAGTCAGTACATAGGCTAGCATTGTGGTATTCTTGATGCATCGCTTCTTACTATTCCAGTCTCTCTTGGCAACTGAAATTGCAAAATTGGGGTTTTTTTTTGAATAACGTAGGAAGATGAATAACGACCAGGTAATGGTGAATTGAGAACAAGAAAGGAGATTAGATGTTGCAGTTTCTGTAACCCTGATTTGTAGAGGAATAAGCTTTGAAGACATGAAATAGTCTTGGTGGTGTATATTCATCCAACACTTATATATTTGAAGAGTAATATATAAGAAAAACTTGGGATACTCAATCCGACCTGCCTGGTTCGAACAGGCGACATTCAGATGAACTAACCAATTACAGTCTGACGCTCTTCCAACTGAGCTAAGGTCGGCACATCATATGTACAAATATCATACAATATAACCAAAAACTTCTTGGGCTGCCAGTAAATAAGCAAATATAATTTGTATGCGTATCAAACAGCAGAGCAGGACGCATTTGGATGAATAAATTTACATATCCTGTAAAAGCTCAGTCGAGGTATAAAAAAGGCACAATACTACAATATACCTCAGCGTTTTTTCTTTCGCTCGTCGTGGAGGGCATCTTTGAGCTTCTGGAGCTGAACAGTGACGGCAGTGTTGCTGCCCTGCGCCGTGGTAGACCTCGCCTGAAAGTCGTCAATAAAGGCCTCAATAGAATTTTCTGTGCTCTTCTTGGAGAGAGGAGACGATGCGAGGGTCTGGATACGAAGGGGCGGGTGCAGCGGAATGTCCATGACCAAGGTAAGAGAGGTCACGTGTGAAAGACGCAACTCGTACGAGACCGATGCAAGGTCAAATCGTCATCAAGTTGTTCTGTTATTGTACATTTTCGCGACAATGGGTCTTGGCCGGTGGCTCACTCTTCTGGTTTTTCATCCTTTCGAATTCCGAATTCTCCTTCAGTTTCATCTCTATCATGAACAAAAACGTGACATCAAGGCCTTGAAAGAGCATCCTACGTCTGGCTGGGACCGCAAATCTATGCGCAGATGCTGGGACTTCCTGGACCAGACAAGTAGAAGTTTTTCTGCTGTTATTAAGGAGCTCGACGGTGACCTTGCGCGCACGGTGAGTATCGTGCAACTGAAATTTTGAGCCAGGCTGCATTGAGTTTTTGAACGTCATGACCATTGTTAGAGTGCTAAACTGACAAGCACATTTTTGTTCGTCTAGATATGTCTCTTTTATCTCATACTCCGTGGTCTGGATACCATTGAGGACGATATGACGATTCCTGACAACGTGAAGCAACCTATGTTACGAAAATTTCATGATTTTACAGTAACACCGGGCTGGACGTTTAATGGCAGCGGACCCAGTGAGAAGGATAGACAGCTGTTGGTTGAGTACGACATCGTTGTTGACGAAGTCAACCGCCTCGATCCTGCGTGGGCCAAACAATTTTATTGCAAGGAACAGATCTGACGTTCACCTCTCACAGTTATAAAACCATCATCCTGGATATTACACAAAAGATGGAAAACGGTATGGCAGATTATGCCCACCAGGCCGCTACTGCCAAGGATATCGTCTATCTCGAAACCATTACCGACTATGAGCTTTATTGCCATTACGCTGCTGGCCTTGTTGGTGAGGGCTTGTCCCGTCTCTTTTCCGCATCAGGAAAGGAAGCCAGTTGGCTCGGAGATCAACTTGAAATATCGAATTCAATGGGCTTTCTCCTACAGAAAACCAACATCATTCGTGACTATAGGGAAGACGCAGATAATAACCGATATTTCTGGCCAAGAGAAATATGGGGCAAGTTTGGTTTCAAGGATATGAAAGATATGTACGAACCCGAAGCGGCGGAGAGGGCCCAATGGGTTCAGAGTGGAATGATTGCTAATGCGTTGAGGCACGCGACGGATGGTCTTGAATACCTCCGATGCCTCAAAAATCAAAGCATTTTCAATTTTTGTGCTATACCAGCCTCCATGGCCATTGCAACACTTGAACTCTGTTTCATGAATCCCCAAATGTTCCAAAGAAACATAAAGATACGCAAGGCTGTCGCTGCACAGGTATTATGCTCTCACTGGACATCGATCATCAGAAACCTGCTTACATGGACCTCTTAGTTGATCATGCGATCGACGAATCCGCGTGACGTCGGTCTGATATTTCGCGAATATGCACGCAAAATTCATGCGAAGGTTGTCACTGCTGATCCCCACTTCGCTCAGATTTGTATTTCCTGTGCAGAGGTGCATACAGAATTTCCATACTACCAATACATTCTCTGAATTATCTCCAGATCGACCGATGGTTCGAAGAACGCTACCCCTCGTTCATTCAACTCCCTAATAGCACGAGCAACGAACCTTCGCTTGATCCATCTGACGCACGTTCCATTATTGCCAAATCTGACAGTGAATTTGACAATGAGATCGCCTACCGTAAACGGATGATCGAAATTTGCAAAGGTGACCGTAATCTTGCAATGGCGCGTATCAATGCTGCGAACGACAAGCACTCTGCTGGTTATGGTACAGGACAAGAATTTTCGATGGCCAAATTGATGATCTATGTGTCTGCTACGTTTGTACTGCTGATCGCTCTTGGTTTGGGCGCTGCGTACGGTGTTACAGTATTTTACAAATAGATGGTAGGTTGTGAGTCTGATCAGATTCTGAGTAACCAGGAAGATGTTCGTATTTTCTGATTTTTTGATTGATACCCAGGATCCTTTGTGCTGAAGTATTTACATAAAATCAGGTTTTCATTCATGTTCTGGACTTATTGAGGCTTCACCATGAACAACATATTATTAGTAGACCTATTCATATATATGATGCGTATAATAATATCAATTTTGACAATGACGCTGAGATTTAATTACGTCCGCGGCCCGCTCGGCAACTACATAAACAGGTGCCTGAGTGATGCCACTCGGGATGAACGGCTACAACCATCAACGTTGATCTAGTCACACAGATCAAAAAAAGAGGACTTACGAAGATAGAAGCGTCAACAATACGCAACCCACAAACTCCCTTAACTCTGAAATCAGGGTTCACGACACCGAACCCAGCATTCTCGGCTGTCATTGCGGCAGTCCCAACGGGATGATATATTGATCCAGTGGCTTGGCGGAAATAGGCGTCAATCTCGTCGTCGATTGGTTCTCCATCAAGTTGAAGAGGTTTCACAATGTAGTCTGACCACGCAGGCCCAGAAAGAAAACGACGAGACATCTTAAATGCTTCTCGCATGGTGTACCTGTCAAACTCGGTACTGAAATAATTGGGGTTGATGATGGGATGAGCGAATGGGTCAGATGAGCTCAAGGTAAGATTACCGCCTTTGAAAGATGAAGATGAGTAACAAAAAATTAAGGTACAAAAATTGTGTCTTACGAGACATTGGCGTAATGACGACAGTGCTCATGGAGAAGTAATTTCCAGCGGGTGCTGGTTCAGGACCAATGTAACTGTTCTGTGCCATATCTGTGAAACAAAGGCGGGATACATGAATTAAACCACTTACATGGAAAATTATCTCAATATGTGCAGCACCCGGGCCAGAAGCAGGATCGGAAGTCTGTTCAAAGATTGATGAATTGGCGGGAAGCCTCAAGAATCCAAGTGTATTGGCAACACTGCCTGTCATGATTCCCTTGTGAGTCTGATTCCAATCATGTACTTGTTCCTCAAAGAATGTCTCGTTATTCAATTTATCATACGTATCGGTCGAATTTGCAGCGTATTGTACGATGCCAATGGGATGATCAGTGAGATTGCGACCAACAGAAGGAAGGTCGACGAGAGTCTTGATGCCGAAATGTTTGAGTTCCCCGCTATCGCCAATACCCGAATTCATAAGAATTTGAGGAGTCCCAATGGATCCCGCAGAGAGGACGATGTCAGATTGGGCCGTGACCTTGTATAGAGTCTGTGCGGCTCCAGTGCTTCCATATATTGCAAATTCGACGGTATTAAATTGCAGAGTATTCGAATAGGACGTCTGCGGTAAGACCCTGGAAACTTGGGCATGTAGCAGTACGTCAAGATTTGGACGATTCATATATTGGGGACTCAAATAGGAAGTAGCAGAGCTACTACGTGTGCCATTGCCAATCGTAAAGTCTATCCATCCTTTATCAAGTGTGAGAAACTCCTTGGGGAGTAAGTGAATTAAAGGGACGTACCAATGCCGAGGGGGCTGCCGCTATTTAGATCGAGATTGAAAGGAAATTCCTCGGGCAAGTCTTGGGTGGTTTGGATCACACGGTCGTCGACAGCGGGAGCTGCAAAATTTGCGAGACTCACGGAAGTCATGCCACCGGAGTAGTGATGACGGGGATCATATTGACCAGTTGTGTTATGTCCATCAGCAGGAGGAACAAAATTTTCGTTCTGAGGGGACAGGGATCAATTCTCACTGAGACTACTACACAGAAACACTTACTCGCTTCCAGTATGGTTCCAAGTTCTCCCATGTCCAGCCGTCGTCGCCAGTGAAAGCAGCAAGCCTGTCCCAGTCGTCGGCAGGGCCTCGAGCATATAACATATAATCTACCGGGTACCTCAGCCTCATTCCAGATGAGCTGCGAAAACAGTACCTACTGACGGAGCTGCTTCCACCAAGGAGAAATCCACGAGCAATAGGGATTTCTCGATTATCAAAACCAGGTTGCGGAACGGTGGTATAATTCCAGTCATATTTCGTATCAGGAGTGATACGTGTACAGAGGGCTGGGATATGAGGCTCAATACCAGTGTTTCTGGGGAAAAACGCAAGTTCTGAGTCAGGAACAAGTGGATCTTGTCTATATCAACATACGCATTTCCAGCCTCTAAAACGAGGACAGAGACATTGGGGTTCTCCGTGAGGCGGTTTGCAATGACGGCACCAGCGGTTCCGCCTAGAAGACATACAAGAATGAACAGAGAGTCTCAACATATGGAGTCTGACACATACCTCCAACAATTATAAAGTCGTAATACGCCTTCGAAAGATCTTGGGGCTTCTCAAGAAGTGCTCCAAATGTACTCGATGTTGCGATCAAGGCTACAAAAAGTAGCTTAAATTGAGAGAAGCGACCCATTATCAGTAGCTGCCAAGGAAGCTGCAACTCACAACGTGGTGAAAACAGATGTAATTTAAGTAGGATTTGTGAAGTGGATATGGTGTATCCATCCGGGCTTGCGCCCATTGACATCCATAGCAATCAGGCACACTTACTAAACCCCGAGGTACATATCAACTCCAATTAGTAAGGCCTTGGATCGTGAAGAAATCTGGTACGCTCGAGTTTGCCGGTCAGGACAGAGGCTTTCAAGATGATGCTAAAATCATCATCATCAATCAATCACAAGCATTCAGCATGGACGAATAGTCCAGATGTCAAAGCAGATATAAAAAAAACAGGGTCGAAGGAGACTAGCTATTTCAATTTGCTGTCAGTGCTGTCAAGATGCGTTCAGGGTTTACGAATGGCATACAGTTGACACGAGTAAGGTGGCAGCGGCAGCGACATGTGGGATGTACCTGTGGCCGGAGTCCACGTTGACAGTAGATACGGGTGTAATCGAGCATTTAACTTTATAGAGTCCATAGCTTCATGTTAGCTTCATGTTGTCAGAATGACCTCCGAATAAATTAAAGAAAATCAGTGTATGAGTGATTGTACAGGTGGAACTCACGATTGGCTACTTTGACTATGTCGAGCTGTAGTTCTTTTGACAATGTGTCATAAAAATGTGTCGCTATCATGTGAAATACTACAATTTTTTTACAATGTTAGATGCAGGTGCATCCGCTTTTGACTATCACCAGGCAACCAAGCTGCCCTGATGGTCTCGGCACATTGTGCCGAAAGCGCTCTTTGCCGTGAACCAGCCGAAATTTTGCTTCATTCACCTGAAAACGTATTAGTACCTGTAGGCACAGTGCTCAGGGACAAATTAATAAAGTGAAAATTACAACATCATATCGACAAGATCTTCTGCAAATAGCGAAGTGATTGATCTGGCCAAGTAGACTTTCTAACTATTTTATCATAGTATGCATTCTTTTACCAATACAATCATTCTATTGATTACACCTCCTTTGCTCGATGTCATGAATCATTTTGTAGAGAATTAGGACTCAATAGTGCAGACCAGCACTACTCCTGGGAATCCCCTTTATGTTTTAACATCCTTTTTATTTCATGCTACACATTTAATGACTATGGAACTAACATAACTCTTTTCTACCACATACCACCATCATTGATGGTGTTAAAATGGACTTTAACTTTGAAAAACCAGCTTACTTCTCTGTACAACTCCTACACATCAATAGTCCCGATACACAAGCACACAAGTGTGATGAAACACATAGAAGAGCAGCCTCCCACCTTTAACACCAACAATTGTCAAATGGACAGAGTCCCACAGTGTCCGTTATGTGCAGTCCATACGCAGTCATATTTAGCATTATTATTTATGTTACTGTATTCACTTATGCACTTACATAAGAAGTTTTTACCCACTAGGCCCACGGGTCTGTGCCTCTCTCAAATATTACTATCATAACCCATAATCACAAAATCAGTTGAATGACATAGGTGCTTATTTTAGTAGCCAACTTGATGATCCATTTCAACAACTATGTTCAACAGTCCAAGCTGATGGGCAGAGAGGGAAATCATGATTTCACCCGTATCTGTGGCTTTTTCCTGATGATGGATGTTTTGTGATCAGAGGTTATGATGATCATGATGATATTGAGAGATGGCTCATCCGAGCCTTTATAGTCCATAATGAGTACATCGGATGTTGTAGAATACCGACAGGCCAGGGTGTTGGTATCATATGCGAGTGTCGGTATCATTTACTGATGGGAAATGAAGCAGAAGGTAGAGGTGGTAAATTATGGGCTGTTGAATACGGACTGGCTCACTCGACCTGACATCATGTTCTTCTACGGAGTACTGCATTGTATCATGTGCCAGCTTATTATATCTGAAACATTTTGTTACTATAAATAGGTAGGATACTGTAGAATTACCCACCTTTCGTACCCGAAGCCAACCATCATTTGCTACATGCGGTTCCAAATGCATGTTCAACAGCCCCAGATTATAGGTATCAGAATCTTTTAGCAGCAGCAATGATGACCTATCAAAGAAGTCAAAGAACTGTCAGATATTGAAATAAGAGAAACTTACGAGAAGTTTACCTTGATTGAGGTATTCTAGAATTGTTTGCTAGCTAAACATAAAAAAATTGAGTCTGACATCATTCGGAGGGGATGAGTTAGATATGTAGGATAAATCGGTGTATATCCAAGAAATAGACCGTCGCGTTTCGATGCCTCCATTCCAAGCCACGGATCCTCACAGTCGATGGATGGAGACTATTGTTGTTTCGACATCACTCGCTCCCATCATTACATAATGATGGCATAGTACCAGTACCTCAGTCGTCGCATGTCGTCCTCTATACGATCATCACCTGGATTCCTTTACCTCAGTCATCAATCTATTGTTGATTACTGAGTCGAGTCTTATATTGTAAAATACCTTCCACACCAAGAATCAATGCAGTTTCTTCTTTCAGGTGTCTTGTCTTGACAAATCTAAATCTAAACAACGCCCGCTCAGTAACATTAGGTCAGAAGTGTCAAACTTTCGGGGGGCGGTTCGATCCGGAATCAGCAGTGTCTGAACATCATACGCCGAGGTGCTTAAGATATTCCAATCAAGCTATACACAGGTTCAAGAGTACCCACCCTATCTTCGTTTCATGGAGCGATCGTGTTCTGGTTGATAGAAAGAGCCACAGCGCAGCCTTGTTTACGATGATCATTTATATTAGGGTCGAGCAGATGACCTACATATAACTGGGAGGTAGGGGCTGCATAGAGCTAATACAAGCGATCATGCCCGATATCACTCTATTCATACATCTGCAAGCCGCACGATACCTGGAAGGTAACTTTGGACCTCTGGACTCTCTGTGAAAGGAGTTCATAGAATCACCCTAGCTGTTGCTTTGTCTCTGTTTGTTTAGGAATACCTCATTACGTTCGACGAAGAGGTTCTTGATGGTTATATGCTCGCAGTCTGTCGCTGACATCTTACCCAGCTGAAATATTTTTGGGTATCTTCTCGATACTCACTAGGCAATATTATCTAATGGCAGAACAGCGAGTGAACTGGTCATGGCAGAAATTCCTTTTCTTTATGGTGAAAGCTCCTGTCAACTACTGTTATTGAACACTGAAAGAAGTACCCACAGAATCGGTACTTCACCCTCGTGTTTCTGGTAATCATGACAGCCGGTGAGTGTCCAACTGCGCATCAATCATAATTATCTTCATTTTGTTCATCGCCCTTAGATCTAGGTTTTATGAGTGGCATGATAACAAAAAAAGTGGGCAATATCTGGTTTTTTTCCCCTTCTGATTAATCTAATGAGTATGTTAGTTGTAAGTCACACAGTATCTAAATGATGGGTTGGCTCATCACAATGTTCTCTAGTTGTGAGTTGTCTGAGAGGCTTTTTAGCATAGACTCTGAACACACATACTAGGCACCATCTTCACGCGGTACTTGATCACCTACTTTGGTAAGAAGCAAGTCAATATAGATCGTTCCTCTGAATTTTCAACATGTCAGGCCTCATGAATATATACGTGGCGCAAGGAATATTATCCAACAGGGTTTATGTGATTTATAGGCGACCTCAAGTGCTCAAATATTGTTTGATTGTACTGTTTGGCTGTTGCTCGATTACGTCCATTGCCCTCATTGCCTTCGCAATGCATAATATGCCAGGTGAGTATTGAACAGATAAAGTTGACATTGATCTTACTCGTTCCAGTAACGGCGCATCCTTTTAGTAGACTAACTGTTTGTACCATGTTAGCCGATCCACCCTATCTGTGGGCAATCTGGTAGGTATTTATTTGAGTCGAGTTTCCATCTTCATGTCTCATGCCGTGGTAGTGTCCCTCCCCTAGTATATGAGGGACTCATTTTCCTCCTTGCTTCCTGGAGAGCAATCAAGCACCTTCTTGAAAGCCCCTTCAATCGATCGCGTTCCCAATCGATCATGAATATTATACTTCGGGATTCTCTTATCTATTTCTTTTTGTAAGTCATCAGCAAAATGTGTAAGCATACTGATTCTTTCGTAGTATATTTGCGACATATGCATCGTGTGCTATACTCTGGCGCTATGGACCAGTATGTCCTGTTCGTTGATTCTTGTGTTTGACTCAAGAGAATCCTAGTCCGACCTTTTTGTTACCATCTTTAACCCGGCGATAGTGGTATTGTCAGCCCTGGTAACTCGAATGATGTTCAACCTGAAAGGCCAAGGTGTAACGGAGAACATTCGAAGGGATATCACGACCCTGAATAATGTCTCAATGCATGCCAAGGGTCCTCCCAAGTGGGTCAGATGAACATCGTTGTTTCTACTTGAGGTGCAGAGAAAGGGTTTTGTATTATGTTTATGTTATCCTTGTTCAACATACCGCGCCTCGGTATTTTTATCTCACTAGTTCGTTCTACATTCGTCTCATCATTCCTATGGTGTTACATACCTTTCTGATAAACTCTAGACACTCGAGATACCACTCAAGCCCTATCTAGGCGAGTCTGCCAGTGCACTACACCGCTACGCGATTCTCGCTGACTCCATTTGCACAATTCTGATGCTTTGGAGATTATCGTTCAGAATTAATGATACAGTGATGTAGCTAATATCTTAATGGTACACTCAGAAATTGTGTGCCATGCTACTGACAACGATGGCGCTTTGGTGACCTTGTGATTTCCAATGGTGTCAGCTCCCCTCCACTTGATGGCTATAATTGTTATCCAACTTTAGTCCTGTCAAGTGTTCTGTTCCCAGTTTTTCTTGCGAATGCTACAAGTGTAGGTGTCTTTATCACAATAATTTCTTGCAGAACCAAATATAGTCATTGATCTTGGCTTATATTTAACCAAAGGCTAATTTCTACTCAATCAAACCAGACTCCTCCATCGATAGAAATGGATTGTCCTAGATCCAGCATAAGCGGTGATAAGATGTGAAAGAGAAAAGTGTACCAGTGATATAAGAAGACTTGTCGGAAGCAAGGAAGGAAACCAAGTGGGCAATTTCCTCTGGTTGTCCGAGCCGATCCAATGCTGACCAGTGTTTCATCTAGAAAAGCTTTGGTGAAAAGCAATTTTCTTGACTGAAACCAATTCGAACCGATTCTTTGAAGGCGCCAGGTTCAGTTTCTGTCAATTATCCAACACGAGTATCCATATTTGCAACTGAAATGAAATTGTGTAAGAATTACACATACAACAAACGATATTATTAGACGACGCACGGAGCGAGGTATCGGTAAATCCAGGAGCATAGCTGGATAGACAATCAGACTAAGAAATCTTCAATAAAAATGTCGATTATACGCATTAACAGTGATATTGAACTTTCCAAACTCGCAAGCTAGTATTATTTCGTAAACGTTACTTATGTCTTATGAAAGACTCACCTGCCGTTTGAGTCAAACACCTGATAGCAAATTTGGTGGATCCATATAGACTGCAGAGAGGAGCACCTGAAGAATGATGTATGAATACAATAATGGAAATCGAGTGTCTTCTCCTACTTTTCTTGCCAACAAGTGACGAGGCGCCTAAGATTCTCAATGGAGCATCATTTTTGAGCGTAACTCAAAGCTTACCAATGATTCTACCTCCACGGTTTTGCTCAATCATCACTCTGGCTGCAGCTTTGTAGCACAAAAGAGTACCCTTGACATTCGTGTTGAACATGAGATCCCATTCTTCCGTGGTTGCTGCACAATGGTGAAGTCATAGATGGTTGGTGATAAAAATTGTACTTGCTTTCAAGGATCGGTGTGAGGACAGCCACACCCGCATTTGCAACCATCTTGTTGTGGTGTGAGTTCATTATTATGGATGTCGTAAGATAATTTGCGCACAACATCCAGTCCTCCGAATCGAGATACAACAGTCG
>Ga0153952_1000452_pt1 | contig 13961 bp, 11 predicted proteins | sample TSNJ036MetaG_FD_104746 | JGI IMG/M metagenome (GOLD analysis project Ga0153952, IMG submission 104746) | Attine ant fungus gardens microbial communities from New Jersey, USA - TSNJ036 MetaG | ecosystem: Host-associated > Fungi > Mycelium > Unclassified | place: USA: New Jersey, Wharton State... | reverse complement strand
GACCGGTCACGACCTGAACATGAACGTGGACCAAATTCTGTTTGATGCGTACGGCGACCGGTTTCGTCCCAGCGCTTATATCCAGCGTCTGGTTGACGCTGGAAAGTTGGGGAAAAAGACCGGTGAAGGCTTTTATAAATATTAATGCTTCCCTAAAAAGAAACTTGCGATCAGACGAGCGTTTTTTCAACTCGTCAAGCAGAATTGAAATTTTTCGACCTGTAATACATGCATGAAAAGGTTTTTGCCAGACGGAATAACCAATTTTGTAGGGGCGGCGACCGTCCGTTGTCTGTATGCGGGCATTATGCGGGCGGCAAAATGCCGCCCCTACACCGGTTTATCCGGGTTAGGGGATTGCGGGTCAAGCCCGCAATGACGGAAGGGGGCGGGGATTGCGGGTCAAGCCCGCAATGACGGAAAGGGGCGGGGAATTGAATCATGCTAATTCCTTAACTGCGAAGCAGTAACCCTCCTCTCCCCCTTTCTTATACGAATGCAAAGCTTCTCCAGCTCCACAATTATGATCGGCATCAGGCTCAGGAATATCACAACCAGCCATTGCATGGGGCTTAAAACCGTCACCTTGAAGATTTTCGCCAGAAATGGCACGCTTATTACCGAGGTTTGTAAAATTACGCCCAGAATAAAGGCTCCTACCAAATATTTATTTTCCAGAATATCAATTGTAAATATTGAGTGTTCGCTGCGCATATTAAAAGCATGAACCAGCTCCGATATGCTTAGAGTCGCAAAAGCCATGGTTCTGCCCATAGCCAGGCTTCCATATATGACCACCCCTACTCCGAAGGCCAGCATAGCCAGAAGACCTATCATCAAGCCTTCCAAAACGATTCTTTCCCAAAGCCCGTCAGAAAACAGATCCTTTCGTCTATCTCTTGGTTTTTTCAGCATAATGTCCTTTTCAGAGGGGTCAAGCCCTAATGCCACCGCCGGCAGAGAATCCGTCACCAAGTTTACCCAAAGCAGATGAATAGCCAGCAAAGGAGTTTCCCAACCGATAATTATCGCGCTCAATATTGCGATGATCTCCCCAATGTTGCTGGATAACAAAAAGTGCACGGCCTTTCTTATGTTCGCGTATATTCCACGGCCTTCTCTAACCGCCTCCACTATTGTGGCGAAGTTGTCATCGGTAAGCACCATATCCGCCGCGCCCTTAGCCACATCCGTGCCGGATATGCCCATAGCGCAGCCGATATCCGCCGCTTTGAGGGCCGGAGCGTCGTTTACTCCGTCGCCTGTCATGGCCACTATGGCCCCGTTTGCCTGAAACGCTTTGACTATCCTGGTTTTCTGCTCGGGGGTAACCCTTGCGAATATGCTGTATTTAAATATATCCCTTACCAGCTCTTCCTGGCTCATGGCTTTCAGCTCTTGCCCGGTAGCGGCCATATCACCCGGCCTGAATATACCCAACGTTTCTCCGATTGCCTTCGCAGTCAAGATTTGGTCTCCGGTTACCATGACCGGTTTTATCCCTGCCCTTTTGCATACCTCTACCGCCTGCTTCACTTCATCCCGAGGCGGGTCCATCATGCCTACAAGGCCCGCAAAAATCAAATTGCTTTCAGCGTCGTTAATATTCGTCATGTTTAACCGCCGAGGCGACCTTTTAAAAGCCACTCCCAAAACCCGCAGGGCCCTGCCAGCCATTTTGTCGTTTATTTGCAGAATGCTTCTTCTTTTTTCCCGTGAAAGGGGTATGGCTTCATTTCCTTCAAGTACGTAGGCGCATTTTTCCAGAAGAACATCAGGCGCGCCCTTTGTTATCATCAAAAAGGCGTTGCCCTCCTTATTCATCGTGCTCATTAGCTTGCGTCCGGAATCAAAGGGAATTTCATCCAAACGGGGCAGCTCCGCCTCCAGTTTTTTCTTCGACTGCCCGCTTTTTGCCGCCGCTTCCACCAGAGCCGTTTCCGTTGGGTCTCCTATAAACGTTCCCGATTCGTTCATCACCGTATCATTACATAACGCGCCCAGCTTTAAAATATTCTTGTATTCCTCCTGCCGGTGGCTTAACAACCGCTCACTGTTCCAAACCTCAGTTACCTGCATTTTATTTTGAGTCAGAGTCCCGGTTTTATCAGAGCAAATAACCGTTGCGCCTCCCAGGGTTTCCACCGCCGGAAGCTTTCTTATTACGGCGTTTCTTTTTGCCATTTTCTGTACGCCTATAGCAAGTACAATTGTAACAATAGCGGGCAAGCCCTCCGGTATGGCCGCCACAGCCAGACTCACCGAGGTCATGAACATATCGAAGGCCGGAATACTTCTTATTATCCCTAATATGAAAATTACTCCGCACAGAATCAGGGTGGCAATGCCCAATTTTTTCCCGGTGTCTCCTAGCTTTTTCTGAAGCGGGGTTTCCGGAGCCTCATCCTGCATAAGCAAGTGAGCTATCCGCCCTACCTCGGTATTCATACCCGTTTCCGTCACTGCCGCCGTGCCCCGGCCATAGCTCACGCTGCTGCCGGAAAACACCATATTACATCTGTCCCCCAAGGGCAAATCCTTCTGCAAAACAACATCCGCGTTCTTTTCGGACGGGAGGGATTCCCCCGTTAAGGCCGCCTCCTCCGTACGCAGGTTAACAGCCGACAATATACGCCCGTCCGCCGGAATGTAATCGCCGGTTTCCAGCACAATTACATCCCCTATCGCAAGCTCCTCGCCGGAGATAACCTGAAGTCTTCCCTCCCTGATAACCTTCGCCTTTGGAGCGGACATTTTTTTTAAAGCCTCCAGGGCCTTTTCCGCCTTGTTTTCCTGCATTAGTCCAAGCACCGCGTTAAGGATTACTATGAGTAAAATTATTATGGGGTCCGCGTAATCCGGCTCGCCTTTTAGCAGCGAAACACCAAAGGAAACTCCCGCCGCCGCCAGCAATACTATTATCATAAAATCATTAAACTGCATCATAAACCTAATGAAAAGGCTTGTCTTCTTTTTCTCCGCCAGCTTATTAAGTCCGAATTCCGAAAGCCGTTTTTCCGCTTCCTCTCCGTTAAGCCCCTCCCGGCTGCTTTTCAGCACGTCCAATACATCATCAGGTCTCATCCCATGCCATGTCATTAGTACCACTCCCATAGTATTGTTTTTTATATATGCTATGAGAGCGGGACAAGTTTTAGAACTACTGATAGTCTACCCAGACTCCTCCCTTATCGGCGGAGCGGACACAGTTCTCAACCCAGCGTACGCCTTCCGCCCCGGCGTAGATATCAGGGTACCACATGTCTATTTCTTCATTTTTTTCAGCCGCTGTCATAGCCCGGGCGAATCGCCCGTAAAGGTTGGACCAGGCTTCAAAAAGGCCCTCAGGATGTCCGCCGCCGATGCGGTCTTCCGCCAAAGCCGACGGATATAGGCAATCCATCCCTCTGTCCAGTATCCGCTTAGGCTCGCCCTGCACCTCGTAGGAAAGCTGGTTGGGGAATTCATCCCACCATTCCAGGCTGGCTCTTTCGCCGATCACACGAATCTTTTGTCCATGCATGGAGCCGCTGTTGATACAGCAAGACCATAACATAGCGACCGCGCCGGTATCATACTCCATAAGAGTATAGGCGTTGTCCTCCAGAGGCGCCCTGCTTTTCACAAAGCTTTGACGGGTACACATCAGACGCTTTATATTCATATCCGGCAGCATTATCTCGGATAGATACAGCGGATGTGTGCCAAGATCACCCAAAACATAGCTGGGTCCGGCCGTCTTAGGGTCTACACGCCATTTTGTGCTGGCGGCGGTGGTTTCTACAGCTACATTATGCCAGCCATGGGCGAACTCCATATTGACGATACGGATTTCTCCCAGCTCTCCCGCGGCTATTATTTGGCGGGCCTGCTCTATCATTTGATGGCCTGAGTAGCCGTAGGTAACGCCTACGATCCTGTTTTTGCTCTTCGACAGCGCGGTCAGCTCCTCCGCCTCCTTTACAGTAAAGCAAAGGGGCTTTTCGCAGACTACATGCAACCCTGCTTCAAGGGCAGACTTGCAAATCTCATAATGAGTACCGTTGGGCGTTGCTATGGATACTGCTTCGATTCCATCAGGCCGTTTGCTTTCTTTTTCAAACATAGTTTTATAATCCGGATAGCAGCGTTCTTCCGCCACATGGAGCTTCAAGCCGAATTCCCTGCCCCTTTCCGGATCGATATCGAAAGCCCCCGCCACAAGCTCAAAGTTAAAGTCGCGCATTGCCGCGCTGCGGTGTATGTAACCGATTTGGCTTTTCATTCCTCCGCCTGCCATAGCCCATCGGATCGGACGTTCTATTTGTTTATCTCCATATATCATAGTGACCTCCTTCTGACCTTAATAGCCAATGCTCTTCAGATAATCCAGGCTTTTCTTTACGTCTTTAAGGCTGGCGTCCGCGTTTCTGGGGTCTTTCTCCTGCTCAATTGTAATAAAGCCGTTGTAATTTAATTCCCTCAGCAGCTCAAGTATTGCTTTATAATCAATAATCCCTTCTCCAATGGGACACATGGAGCCCAAGGCGCATCCCTCGAAAAACCTTATCTTCCTTTGCATCACCTGGTTATATACCTGTTTGTTTATATCCTTGAAGTGGATATAATCCAGCCTATCCGCATATTTCCGCAGCCAGCTCACAGGCTCCATGCCGGAATAAACCAAGTGCCCGGTATCAAGGCAGAATCCCGCTGCCTCCGGAGGTATATCCTCTGCTATCCTGTCAATTTCATCAGCAAATTCTACATATCCGCCTGCATGAGGGTGGATTACGGCCCGAACCCCGTAATTTTCCCAAGCCCTTTTGGAAATAGTATAAAAATGCTCCGTCATGCGTTTCCAATCCTCTTCCGGCAGCCTGGGCGCCCTGTCGGAATGTCCGGCGGCATAATCCCTTTCGTCATGTCCCCAGTCCATCACCGTTAGATAAGGAGCCGAAAAATGCTGACCCTCATCCTTTGGTATCTGCGGAAGCTTCGTTATCAGAGAGCATATTTCATCTGTCTGCTTCAATAGATTTTGAAAATTGCTTTCCGATACCATATCGTCAAAAATAGTACCGGCCACGATTATCAAGTCATTTTTTTTAAGCTCCCGGGAAACCAACTCAAGCTCCAGCGGAATGTATCCGTATGGTCCCAACTCTATACCTTTATAGCCTGCCATATGAGCCTCTTCCAGGACACGCCTCCAGGGCGGCAAATGCGGGTTTTTAACGTCATCTACGCCCCAGCAGCAAGGCCCGGCCGATATTCTGATGCTCATGTGAATCACCTCTCCGGCGCCTATCGCGCCACGTAATTTAAAAGACAGGATTATTATATACAAAGCTATGATAGATTACGTTCAAATTATTGGTATATTTTTTACAGGATTCCTTCGATGACTTCGTTATTTCTTTAACTACTCCACTATCTTGCTATACTCACAGTGAGTATACTAAACGTACCATTTGTTTTGGTTTTCAGTCCAATACCTCCTGTATTGTTTGGGCGTGACGCCTACCAGCTTAGAAAACAGCGTGACAAAATAATTTGAGTTACCATATCCTACGGTTCCGGCGATGTAAGTTACGCTGCCGCGGGTATGTATCAATAAGTTTTGGGCCTCGCCTATTCGCCTGTGGATAATATACTGAATTGGGGAATATCCTGTACATTCCTTGAATAAATGAGACAAATAATATAAACTCATATTAAAATGCCCAGCTATAGAATTAAGAGAAATATCTTCCATATAGTTCTGGTCGATATATTCTTTTATAGATTGATATAACAGATGTTCCTTATGATCTTCCAATAAATCGTCAAGTGAAGTCCTTTGACTATTAAGCTGGGTAATAAGTAAAACCAGTGATACAAGCAAATGATTACAAATTTCCGGCGTTTCCGGAGAGGCATTATTGGCCTGCTTAAACATGTGATCCATTAAGGCCGCGATATATTCGGCGTATTCTCCCGCCGGAATGACCTGTGCCTGGTGTGAAGGCAGCAGATGGTTTTCGGGCAGGCCTTTCAGCTTAAGATTTTTTATGCCGCAGCACAAGCCTTTCATTATATTGTCCGGCCCTGAATATTCACTGTGCAGTACGCCGCTGTTGTATACTAATATATCCCCGCTTTTGGTGGAATATTTCCGGCTATCTATCAAATGGCCGCCATGGCCCGAAGTCATAAAATAAATTTCCGCGGTGTTTTCATGCCTGTGCATAAGCCTGGGCAGAATCATACCTGCCTGCTCGGTACTGCATATATACGCCAATTCAGGCGCTTGCCCGTGTGAAAAAAATGAATCCGTTTGCTTTTTGACAAAGCATTGCAGCATGTTTATCAATCCTTTCTATACGTTAGGCAGCCTGTCTTAATGCTATTATCTTATCATATATGGGATTGAAAAAAGACTGTAGGCGACGACAGTATCCCTAATAAGCTAAATCCGCACAGTTGACTTTTCGAGCCATTTTTATTAATATAATCGCAGCTATATATATTTCTTCAAACCTATTGGCTTTATTTGCTGACAGGGAAAGGGTATCTCGTTATTCTGCCAACACGAATTATGCAAAACGCCATTATGACGCCGTTTCAAATATTTGGTATAAGGTTAATTGCATACCGTGTGGCAAAAAATGAGGTGCAGTCTGCATAACTTGAATTTAGGATATGAGGTGCATTCCAAAACTTGCTGAAGGGGCCTTGGCGAACGGCCAAAGGGTTTCCGCAAGCTTTATCAAGGGCATTTCGGATATTATTATCACAAAAATAACACCGCCGAAATTATACATATCGGCGGTACTATTTTTTGTTTTATTTACCTCTGCCGCTATTTTGCCATGTGCAGAAAAGCGCATTTTGTTCTGAACCGTCTTAAGAATCCTTTATTAATCTAATAGCACACCATTTACAAATTCCACAAGCCCCTGCTCCACCTCATCCCGCAGATCAGGCTCATTATGAATTTCGTGGCGGTAGCCCGAATATGCCTTGACAGAAACCTTATTGCCGGAATTGGCCAGCAAATTCGCCACATGGTACAGCCCCTCGCCATAGTTGCCGCATGGGTCCTGATCGCCCGAAATAAGATATACCGGGATGTTTGACGGAACCTTTTTCGCCCACTCCTCATTTTCAATAAACCCGTAGAGCTGAACAAGATCCCAAACTAACTGAATAGTAACATTAAACGTATTAAACGGGTCGCTTCCGTGGTCTTGAACTACCCTTGAGTCTTTGGCTATCCAGTCCGAAGGACTCGCTACGTCCTCAAAGCGTTCGGTCATGCCAATAAAGGTTTTTTCAAACCATTCTCCTGCCGGTGTATATGGATCCGCCTCAAAAGCAGCTTTAAAATCGGGGTCGTTCAGCTCTATATCACAGCCCTTCATTTGGGAGACTAAGCCGCAAAGCATAAGACCGGCGATATCATCGCCATAATGTGCCGCATAGCCGCGAGCCAGCATGGAACCCCAGCTATGGCCAAAAATAAAGTATGGGATGTCAGGGTAATCAGCCACTGCAATGTCGTGTAAGGCGCGTTCGTCCAGCAGATAAGTCATATAGTCAACTGAATGAGGCTCACCCATAGTGTTGCTGTCAAAACCGGTCTTTCCATGACCAATATGGTCATCTGCGTAAACAACAAATCCAGCTTCCAGATATTTGCCGATCATATGCAGGTATCTGCGGGAATGTTCCCCGAAACCGTGAATGAGCTGAATAATCGCCCGAGGGGTTCCCAAGGGGCTGTAAGCCCATGCCCTTACCATATCACGTCCGTTTGCGGAAGCGAAGCTGATTTCTTTGATAGACATAATAAATCCCCCTTAAAATTCAATGATGTTATACCTTTATACTATCCTTGACAACTATACCAGATATTTCTACATTGAGCTTATAACAAACAGAACCTTCATGTCAATCAACTTTTAGTTATTCTTTTTGATTATTCAGAATAACTTACAACGCGGATATCCGGGATAGTCTTTTTTTGTCCATTCTATTCCTTGTATCATTATTAGGCCAATATCATCTGTTCTTTGCAAAAATAACCCCGCCTTAATGTCTAAGCTTTAGACATAAAGGCGGGGTTATGTTACTTTACCTCCGGTACGGGCGGCGCGTCATTTTTCTTTTTCTTCATTTTCTTATTGCTTTCAGTACCGTGAGCGTCCGGGCTGTAGGGGTCGGGACGTCTCATACCTTTTTTTGCCATGCGATAACCTCTTTTCACTGAATATGTTTGCGGCTAATAATATTATTTCCGAAAACTATCCCGTTTATCACTGCCGCTTATTAATATATTACCGCATCATGCTGGCAAATTTTGTATACTGACCAAGCCACATGAGATCTACAGTTCCCGTAGGGCCGTTTCTCTGCTTTGCTACTATTAGCTCCGCCTGATTTTTCTTATCCGTGTCCGGGTTGTAATATTCATCACGATACAGAAAGGTTACCACATCCGCGTCCTGCTCAATAGCTCCTGATTCCCTCAAATCCGACAGCATAGGACGGTGGTCCGCCCGGGCTTCACAGGCCCGGCTTAACTGTGAAAGCGCGATAACAGGGGCATTTATTTCCCGAGCAATAGCCTTAAGAGAACGTGATATTTCCGATATTTCTTGCTGGCGGGAATCGCTTCTGCCGCTGCCGCTCATGAGCTGTAAATAGTCAATAAGTACAAGCTGAAGGTTCTTTTCTGCCTTCAGCCGCCTGCATTTCGCCCGAAGCTCAATTGGAGAGATGCCCGGCGTATCGTCTATGTATATTGGCGCTTCTGAAAGAGGCGCCATTGCCTGAGCGATCCTTAGCCAATCATCCTGATCTAGCGCTCCTGTCCGGAGCCTTTGTGAATCTATAGTGGCTTCCGCGCACAAAAGCCGGTTTGCAAGCTGCTCCTTAGACATTTCCAAGCTGAAAATAGCCGTCGGGATATTTTTCCTCACAGCAGCATATTGAGCGATATTCAGGGCAAAGGCAGTCTTGCCCATGGAGGGACGGGCCGCCACCAACACCAAATCCGAAGGCTGGAGGCCGGCTGTTTTATAATCAAAATCAATAAACCCTGTGGGAATACCGGTTATTTTTTCCTTTGAAGTGAATATCTTTTCAATCTTCTCTACAGCATCTACTAATACCTCGTGGATATGAGAAAAATCCGTCGAGTTTATACCTTGGGAAATATTGAAAATCGCCTTTTCCGCCATTTCCAAAATCGCCGCGGCATCCTCCCGGCCTTCGTAGCTGGCGCTTGATATTTCATTAGAAGCCTTGATAAGCTTCCGCAGCATAGATTTTTGTTCCACTATTTTCGCGTAATGCTTCACATGGGCGGAGGTATAGCTGTTAGACACAAGCAAAGAAAGGTATTGAATCCCTCCAACCTGCTCGGTGATTCCCATTTCATCCAGCTTGCTTTTAAGCGTTACTACGTCTACCGGTATGTTCCTGATAAAAAGATCCACCATTGCTTCAAATATGCTTTGGTGGTTTGGACTATAAAAATCCTCCGGTTTTAACATCTCATATGCTTCAGCAATTGCTTCCTTATCAAGCAGCATACTGCTGAGTACGGCCTGCTCCGCTTCTATATCATGAGGAGGAACTCTTAAATTTTGTTGATCCATATCTGGCGCTCCTCTATAAGGCTTTTACAATAATCGTAACGGTTGCCGTTACCTGAGAGTGAAGCTTGATTTCCACAGCCTTCTCCCCTGCTGATTTAATAGGCTCATCAAGAATGATTTTCTTTTTATCTATTTCTATGCCTTCCTGCTCCAAAAACGCGACTGCTATTTCCTTATTGGTAACGGAACCGAATAGCTTTCCGTTTTCACCAACCTTAACGCCGATAACAATTTTTTTCTCCGAAAGCTCCTTAGCAAGCTCCTGGGCCTTCAAAAGCTCCTGCTGACGCTTCCTTTCCACTGCCTTCTGCTGCTGCTCCAGCTGCGCCATATTTGTTTTATTAGCTTCCACCGCCATTTTACGGGGCAATAGATAATTTCTGGCATGGCCGTCCGAGGCGTTTATTATTTCTCCCTTTTTTCCGGTTCCTTTTACATCTTGAAGTAATATAACTTTCATTGTAACCTGCCTCCTTAACTTAAAAATTCATCCAATACTTTTTTCAAAGCCGTTTCCGCTTCCTCCAGGGTAAAACCTGTAAGCTGAGTCCCGGCCACCGTTTGATGGCCTCCGCCTCCCAATTTTTCCAATATCATTTGAACATTTACGTCCCCCAGGCTTCGGGCGCTGATATGAACCGTTTCTTCATGATGACACAGCACAAACGAGGCCGCCACGCCGGAGATATTAAGCAAATCGTCCGCAGCCTGGGCCGCGGTAATAAGGGGATTTTCTCCATCCGATGGGCACACCGCTATGGCCATGCTGTCTCGGTAACGCTCCGCGCTGTTTACCGCTTCACTTTTTGCGTTGTACGACTTAATGTCATTCTGAAATAACATCCTTACCCTTATGCTGTCGGCTCCATTTTTTATTAAATAAGCGGCTGCGTCAAAGGTTTTGGCTCCGGTCTTGAAAGCGAAGTTTTTTGTATCCAGAGTAATACCGGATAGTAAAGCGTCGGCAACTACCGGCTCCAGCTTTACATCAGTTTTAAAATAGGGTAACATTTCTGTTACGATTTCACAAGTGGAGGAGGCGTAAGGCTCGTGATACGTAAGCACAGCCCCCTTTATATATTCTGTTGATTTTCTATGATGATCGAAAACCACAATTTTATCGGCCTTCTGCAAAAGCTCGGAGCACTCCAGCATGCTTGGCCTGTGACAATCCGTAATTATAAGCAGGACATTGCCATATCTTAATTTCATCCCGCGCTGTGAAGTGATAAAGGTATTTTCCGAAAATTCCTTATACTCCGGCAAGCGCTCGCAAAGAAGCTTTATATTTGAAGGAATTGAATCCAGCACGATATGGCACGGCTTTCCAAATGAACGGACAATAGCATGAACACCCACCGCCGCGCCAAGACAATCCAGATCCGCGTTCCTATGACCCATAATCATGACACTGCCTGCTTCTTCAATCATCTCTCCCAAAGCATATGCCTTTACTCTGGCCCTGACCCTGGTGTTGATACTAACCGACTTGACTGTTCCTCCAAAAAACTGATAGCTGTCCGCGTCCTTGATAACGGCCTGATCTCCTCCCCTGCCTAAAGCAAGGTCTATAGCCGTCCGGGCGTATTCCATATTTTGGGCCAAGGTAGCGCCGCTCCATCCAATACCCATACTTAAGGTAATGGGGATTTTATTTCCCATATCAAGCTTTCGTATCTCCTTTAAAATATCAAAGTTAGTTTCCTTAAAATAATCCAGCTTTTCAGTGGAAAACAAAAAAATATACTTATCCCGTTCAAACTTTTTTATTATGCCGCCCGCTTTTTGCCCCATAGCATTCAGCTTTCGACTTATTACCGCATCCATAAGAGGCTGAATTTCCTCCATGCCTTGTGTCAATTCATCATAATTGTCAATAAAAACAAGGCTTACAACAGTATCCATACCGATTCTCCTCCCTCCTCATTCACTTCGTTTCTCTTCGTTCGGAAGCTGGACGCTTGCCCCCGGCAAGCAGCTCCCTCCTTCACTTCGTTTCTCTACGTTCGGAAGCTGGACGCTTGCCCCCGGCAAGCAGCTTCCTATCACTAAAATGTCTGGCTAAATCTGCCTGGTCGTTACGCAAGGGCGAATCATCATCTAAAAGGCCCAACCGAAGCCTTTGCATTATCCGTTCTTCCATGTCCTTCGGGTCAATACCCAAACGGCTTGAAAGCAAATACACCGTTAAGATGATATCCGCCAGCATCTCCGCCCGCCCCTGATCATCGGCAGGAGCCTTCAGCATATTATCATACAGCATGGAAATATTTCGCAAGAGTTGGTTCTTCAGAGTTTCTATTACCCTAATATTTCCAGTCACGTCAAAATCTCTCTGCGACATAAGCTCTCCTATCATCGCCTAGCGAAAAATGTCCTCGCAAAAATCGTACAGTTATTATATTCCTATTCCTTAGTTTATGATAAACCTGTTTGATTATAGCATCCACGGGCAATGCCTACAAGTTTATTCTCTGTACCTGGTGTAAGGCTTTCGTCACCCTTCCGTCATTGCGGGCTCGACCCGCAATCCCCCGCCCCACCTTCCGTCATTGCGGGCTCGACCCGCAATCCCCCGCCCCACCTTCCGTCATTGCGGGCTCGACCCCATAGGCGCGAACTTAAGAAAAAAGTTCACAAAAATCGTCAAAAATCGTGTAAAATAAATTTGGGAAAAAATACAAACACGAGAGGACGAATTTTGTGAACCACTATAATTCTACACATGAATCAAAAGAAGTACAAGAGCGAATTGATTTTTCATCCGAAATAATAAGCATGTTACCGCAAAATATAGAAGAAACAGCAAGAGAATACAATGCGCTTATACGTAAAAGAGGCGTAAAAAGTGCCGCAGGATTATTACAAATACTTATGATCTATGCTTCAGCACACATAAGCATAAGAGTACTCTCCCTTGTTGCCGCTCAACTTGGAATAGGTAAGATTTCAGATACTGCATGGCGTAAGCAAATTAATAAATCAGTATTATGGCTGACCTTTTTATTACAGTATTCAATAACGCAAATAATTGTACCAAAAGAATCATTTATGTTAAGTGGTAGAAACGTGTACTTAATAGATGCATCAAATATAAGGCAATTAGGCAAAGACGGTATGAACTGCCGCATCCATATGTGTTACGACTTAAAGAATGGACGTATGAAAGAAGTAAAAGTCACTGATCATCATACAGCCGAAAGCTTCAAGCACTTCAACATGGAAAAGGATGATATTTTCATTGCTGATGCAGGATACGGAAGAGCTCCGCTCTATGAGTACGCCTTATTAAAAGAAGCAGATGTTATTTTTCGAATTACTCCTAGTCATTTTAATGTAGTAAATAAAAAAGGTGAGCAAATCAATCTCTATAAAATACTTAGAACTACGAAAAAGAATCAACTTGATATAAAGTGTTATATAAAACGTGGCAAGAAGCTTCTTCCAATTAGAATTATAATAAGCCGCATTCCAGATGAAAAAATTGAGAAAGCAATAAAACGTAAAAAGCGGTCATCACAAAAAAGGCAGTCAAGAATAAAACCTGAAACATTAGAATATGCAAAATGGGTTATATTAGCGACATCTCTTGACAGTAGTCATTCGGCTGAAGAAATATTGAATGCCTATCGTTCTCGTTGGCAAGTCGAGCTTCTGTTCAAGAGATTCAAACAACATTTTAAAATTACTACAATTCGTAAGGGTTCTGAGAACTATGCTCTTGCTATTGTACATATTTGGCTACTTATTTGGTCTATTGTTGAAAAAGAAGCTATTATAATGGAGATTAAACTAATTGAAAGTGGTACTGACCCTGATTGTATTAGTATATGGAATATTAGTTCATATGCTTATTTCATAGTTTCTACAAGTATAGTTTTAGATTGTTGTTTAATGGGCAACCATTTTGATATCTCGCTTATTTCTAAATATTTACCTATTAAATTACGTGATAGAGAAAATCAGTTTGCTCGTTCAAAATTATTTGCTGGTGATTTGTTTAATTTGACCGAATAGGCTTCTTAAGTTCGCGCCTATGGGGTCAAGCCCGCAATGACGAAATGACGAGAGGGAGGAGGATCGTTTTTATCCAAAATAAATGTCTATACCACAATAAAACGTAGAAACGGCATAGCCCAGGCTATGCCGTTTCTACACTTTTCCGGCCGCATACCCCGGGGTCAATCCTTCACCGCGCCGGAGGACAACCCGGAAACCAAGTATTTTTGGATAATCATGAATAGGATCGCCACAGGCAGCAATGCCAGCATTCCGGTGGCGGCAATCATACCCCAATCAATATTGTATTTGCCGACAAACATACTGACAGCGGCG
>Ga0153952_1000440_pt1 | contig 14090 bp, 14 predicted proteins | sample TSNJ036MetaG_FD_104746 | JGI IMG/M metagenome (GOLD analysis project Ga0153952, IMG submission 104746) | Attine ant fungus gardens microbial communities from New Jersey, USA - TSNJ036 MetaG | ecosystem: Host-associated > Fungi > Mycelium > Unclassified | place: USA: New Jersey, Wharton State... | reverse complement strand
TTTTTTTTCCTTTTTTTTGATTTCTTTTCAAAAGGTGGGAGCGGCACTCTCCATGACTTATGTCACAGGTCAACCCATCATTTTCGTTGGTTGTGGACAGGTATGTGTGCTGCTCATCTGATTCGATCATAAGAATTGATTTTTTTCTCAAATATACAGACGTATACGGATTTGCGACAGTTGAAAGTGGACAATGTCGTTCAAGCCATCTTGAGTGACTAGCCGATGTAGTCATTAGAATCAGGAACATTTCTTCTTGGGGTTTTGTATTTTGGACTGGCGGGATTGGATCCTTTGATGTATATCATCTTTAATAAAAGATTCTGGATACCATTTTGGTTTGTGAAATGGGTCCATGTTTCGTCTACGAGAGAGAAAAACAAAGAAAAACAAAAGAAGCATGACGTCGAGGCCTGTACAACATATGCAACTAGGGAGAAGAAATAGTTCGAAGCCACGAACTGTTAGTAACAGAAGCAACAAAAACTAGATGAGACTCTATTGACACCCGGAAAAAACCATACCGATTTCCATACGTAACACCAAGTCACACGCACAAAAAGAGAGAGAGAAGAATTCCAAATTCTAGACAAACAAAAACCGCAGAAAAAAACCCCCGTAAAACGCACATCCAGCATGCCTCAGACAACCAAATTGAAAGTCAAAAAAGAGAAGAATCGTACGCACAAATAAGAAAATAAAACAAGATTTTGAAAAAAAATCATGGTGAGTTGCCTTGTGCAAGTCCCTGAGATTCAGGCGGCGGACGCGGAAACTGAAAGGTCCCTGTTCCAAATGGTACACGACGACCCGGAAAGGTACGCGGCACAGTAGGCGTACCACTACCGGCAGGACACGTCACGACGATGCGCGGGGGTGGGGTGGCATAAAGCACCTCTGGTTGGGAAGCCGGTAGCCGTGACTGCTGACTCGTGGTGTTCATATCACAATAGTCTCCTGGTTGCGACTCCTTTTCTCTTTTTCCTTCTGAAATAACGCCTTGACCAGGATCTACTACTACTGCAAAAGAAGGCTTGAACTCGGCTTGGCCAGCAGCACTTGTTCTTGTGCCATGGTAGATCCCGTCTGTCATTTCATTCTTCTGCTTCTTCTCCTCACCACCGATCGTGTAACTGAAACCAGCATGCGCAAAGGGATACGAGGCAGCAGAGGTGTTGACGAACTCGTCAGAGGGAAGCGGACGATTCTTGTGCCATCGCTTGTATAGTATCCAACCCGCGAGTACGAGTAAGACGACGACGAGAGCACCAACGGAACCGCCTGCAATGGCACCGTAATTGCTGCGCTTTGAGAGATTGGCTTGAGGAGCAATAAAATTGGTTGACGTAGCAGCACTCGAAGGGGTAGCATTTGAAGAGGCCGCAACCCCTATAGTATCGATGCTGATCCTCGTTGTTGGGAATGATGATGAAAAAGAACTGGAACTCTCGAGATGGGGGGTTGATGAGCTGCTTGGGGCATCTGCAAGAACTGTTCTGTCCGTCACCAAGGAGTGTCCAGGACGAGAAGACGATGTAACTCACCTGCAGTTTTGATTGAGGTTGAAGGGCCTGCTTTAAGGCTCGAGCCAGGGCTCGTGCCGGCGCTCTCTTGAGAGACAGGACTCTGAGAAGTCTTCTCGCCGCTCAGGTTCTTACGAGAGGAATCGACATATGGAGAGTTCCCGTCGCCGTTGGCATTGCTACTGCCATCATGGCGCCCTCCATTGTTGCCCCCGCCATCACCATAGTGATCAGTCCCTTGAGAGCCAGCATCAAACCCTCCTCTCAATCTTCCATCACCGCCAGCACCATCACCATCACCAGCATGAAACATGCTCCCCCCAGTAAGGCCAGGGGTCTGAGTAGTAGCACCCTGTAATGAAGACACAGTATGCTCCCTGCTTATGACATTGTGAACGCAATCCTTCGCGACACCGCACAGACTCCTATAGGTCTCGGATAATCTGAGATGCCGGTACAGCATACGAGAGCGTGAGGCCGAGGCGGCCATGAGGAGACTAGAGAAAAGAAGGAGAAGAGTATAAGGAGCGTCAAAAAGAGAGTAACAAAGGCGTTCGCTCCACGAGAGAACAGAACATATGAGAGAACGAAGAAAAAAAAAAGAAAAAAGCGTGTGTTGCTACCTCTCTTTCTTCCCCTTTAAGGTATTATTATGATCTATTTCACTCCCACGTACCCATGTTCCTTCTCAGACGTTCTTTTACCTCGTCATCCCGCGCTTCAATGAAGGTCATCCCAGTCCCCGTCCGCCAGGACAACTATGCCTATTTGCTTGTAGACGAGCCCTCTAACAAGGCTGCTGCCGTCGATCCATTCGATGTTCCCCGAGTTGCAGCTGCTGCCGAACGTCTCGGCGTTTCTATCATCGCCGCTATCACCACTCATCACCATAATGACCACAGTGGTGGAAATGGTGTATGTGTTCGACCACTCAATCCCCTAGCCTCGAATATTGAGTTGACGATTCGTTTCTTTTTTTTTTTTAAAAAAAAAGGACTTTGTGCGCAATTTGACATCCAACCCCTGACTCTCCTGTTTTTAATAGTGCTCAACTGTAGGCACGAAAATACCCCGAGGCTCCAATTTATGGAGGCAGCCATCAGGTCCAGAAAGTCACTAACATTGTCAAGGACAAACATGAGTTCAAAATCGGGGACAACATCCACGTTAGGTCAGCAAAAGCTTCTTTTTTTAAAAAACCTAAAATGAAATGTATTATATAAAAGGTGCCTGGCAACACCGTGTCACACTCAGGACTCGATCTGCTACTATGTAACTGACCCAACGGACGTGTCACATCCTGGTGGCCTTTTCACTGGAGACACTCTCTTCATTGGAGGTTGTGGTCGTTTCTTTGAAGGTACGGCTGATGAAATGATTCATGCCCTTCGCTATCTCGGAAGCCTTCCTGACAAAACCATTGTATACAATGGTCACGAGTACACCGCTTCAAATTTGGCTTTTGGCAAGTTCGTCGAGCCGAATAGCAGCGGCATCGCTCGACTTTCTGAAATCGTCAAGAATAATGACATCACTACTGGTAAAACGACAGTAGGGGATGAAAAAGAGTGGAACGTTTTCATGCGTTTGAACACACCCACCGTTAGGCAAGTCAGCTCGGAATCTTTTCCCCATCACTTGTGCTTATGATCGGCAGGGAGAAAACGAACGCAGGACCAATGACTTCCGATACCGATATCATGAACTCTTTAAGAGAGCAGAAGAACAACTACAGGGGGTAAATAAACTTCAGACAGTCGTGCCTGATCAAGTAATCGACACTGCTATAGACAGCCACCGCGTTTGTGAAATTAATTTGAAAAAAATGTACCAACAAGACGTTTCGTTTGACTTTGCATCCCCTCCTGCGTTAGTAACAGAACGTGTGACTCTCTCAAGCCATCCCGAAGACTTTGAGTACAGCAGATCGAGCATACGGGATATACGAAAGTGAATACCAAGTATAAGCGAGATACTCGATGATCACGAAAACTAGTTATGGCAAGATTTTCATATTGAAGCATCGCTGAGAACATTAAAAACTTACTCAAACATAGAACCTGCAGTGACAGGATTACGACACCGTTTAGTCGCTTGCTGGGTGACAAATATGAATGTTACGTACGTCGCTATGGAGGACAAAAGCAGCTACGAAAACCAGGCCGATAGACGCCAGGAAGACGATTGAGGCCACTATACGAACAGGTTTGAACATCTATATTTTTGTCAAATCACAACCAACTGGGAAAATCGGACACAAAATGAGCGTACAAGCTTCAGCTGCCTAAAGAACTGTTGTTGTATACAATAGAATCAGTTTTTGCTGTGAGATATTGAATAACAGTAGCCAAACGTACGCCAATAACGAAACCCGTTCCGATGAGTGAGATGACGGTTCCAAAGACATAAAGGACTGCGGAGAAAACCTCATCAGCGTCCAACTATTGCATCCATCCAATCTTCGTATGCCAAATAACATTACTCACCCGCAAAACTTCCTAGCTGCCCCAGGAAAAGTACAATGGAACCCAACAAGCTCAATAAGAACCCAACTGCAAGACTATATAGATTCAATGAATCCCCCAGTTTCATCCAACAGGTCATAAGTGATTTGAAAAGATAGCAGTAGAAGATTAAAACACACACCAGGCGATGAACCCATATAATCTCGTCGTCTTGGACAAACCCAAAAACTTGAATGCGGAATCACCTTCGAAGAATTGTGTCTCTGGAACAACGCTGGCTCCAGCTTCGAGATTGAACCATCCTTTGCTAGGCATTGTCGTTGCTTCACACAAACACACACGTACGCACACACAAACACAAAAGTCGCTCCGTATAACAGCAGAAAGAGGAAATTGTTTTCAAGAAAAGGGCCAGCGAAAGACTCCTTTACGAATTCGAAGCGCTCAAATGTCGTAAACAAGCCCGTCAAGTTAGTGTTAGTAGATTCGTAGGATCAGTCTTGGAGATTTCAAGCCTGAAACACGGGTAAAAACTTGGCTGGTTGTATCGAGGCTGTATCGAGGTTGATGTAGTGATGAAAAATCAAAATGTGTACTATTAGTTGCTGTGCTGCCAACTTGCCCTGAAGCACTTTATATGGTCCTATGTGCCTCAATAAAATTATGGTATTTATCAAACCTGTTTTCTGTTGGAATCTAGTCCAAGTCAAAGGCGGCTGGTACATGGCTTATGGAAAGGCAACTAAGCAGGGATATATATATCAGTTTACAGACAAGATAAAGTTCAGTCGACTACATCCAGTTAGAAAAACGACATTGCACAGATTAGACATGGAAAAGACAAGGATAGACAGATATCAGACATAGTACATTCGGTAACGCATATTGGCGTTCACAGGATGAAATTTTGAGCGGAAATAATCCAAGTGCGCAGCCATGTCATCGCTCGCAGCAGTTGAAGAGTAATCATTGATCTCTTCGCTGAAGTGGAACTTAGCACGACGGCAAACAAGCTAGAAGGCACAGTCAGAAAGTTCAGCAGCATGGCCATGGCTAGCCACCTACATCAGCATCTGCAAAGTTGAATCAGCCTAAGTTGATATATAAACTAGACTTGTACCTACAGTAGACAGGAGCCGGTATCTTGACAGAGCGCGTAGATCGAGAGTAGCAATGACAAAGATCATATCTAGTTCGAAGTGACTTCAGAGATTGGTTCATTGGGACCTGAGCTGTAACTTACGCAAATTTCTGTATGCTAATCAACAGCTTTAAGTAGTTCCAACAGATACAGAAGGGATACTTACTCTGCTAGCGGGATTCCTCTATCGTTCCGGAGAACTGTATAATGGCTCGGTATTGATGCTAACAAGGCAGTGAGCACCAGAGGGCATATAAACAGGAGAGGACTTACTGCCTTTCAAGCCTGGCTGGGATTGCAAATAGAAGTCGCAGAATCGGGGATGGACAACGTCTACGGTACAAGATTGACGGTGTCAGGGACAGAGGCATTACGGACCATACTTACTATCGTCAACCACAAGACCAGATGGGAAGTTGCCATTTCCTCTAGGGTCGGCTCCTCGGCTCCCCGGGAAAAATCGGATATGGTGTCTCTTTCCTACGACAACATAGAGGATTTGTGGCATCTGTTTGGAATATCCCGCTTTTCCAAAGGCAGCTATGGCAAGATATAACCAATTAACAAGATGAAAACACAACGAAGCTTACCATAGAGCGCTTGTTCCTCTGATGTTTCAACAATCTGAAATTCACCCTCAGAGACACCATCTCTGAAGATAAAGATGAGCTTGGGGGGTTGCTTATTTCTTTGCACGAAAAAGTCAAGAAGTTCCTATCAAGATATACTGGTCAGGACGCAATGGACTGGCAGTTATTGTGACTATGAATAGGACACCTTGAACATCGCCTCATACTCCTCAATGATTTCAACTCTAGATGACTGGACTCTCACGGAAGCAACATATTGACATGCCTTCTCATCGAAGGATGCAACCAGAGAAGCCACTGAAGGCATCTGACTTCCTGGTCCTGGGTGACTGACATCGGCGCCTGTGTGAGTGCGGATTAGCATAATATGACGACCAGTCTTTAGTCCATTACCAATGACCATGAAAGGCTGCATGGCTGCCAGTTTAAAGACCGGAGATTCCACATGAAAGTTTTCCCCACCCATTTTAGGATTGATTCTTAGTGATTGAATTAGATTGTTACTGGCAAGATGAAATAAGACTTACTTGAGAATCAGATTGTTTTGATATTGATTAAGCCGCCTTGAGCCAACATTCTTTCTCAGATTATTGCTCCAGCGCTACACGACACGTAAGCTCTGGAGCCATTCCAGGGTGTCGATGATCACTTACAACACACTGCGTGGCAACCCCTTGTGTTATGTCTCCGAACCTCTTGATCTTGCGATACTGCTCTTCTGCTGGATCTGGAAGTATAGCAAGTATAAATGTGGGATTGTATTGCCTCATCAAATTAGCCAGCTCCTAGAATCCATAACGAAGATATTAGGGAATTTTCCGCCTAGAGCCTCCAACTTACTCTCTCGATGTTAGTTTGCACTGACTTGTTCTCGACGGCCACTGGTGCTGAGACCCGGATTCCTGCGATAGAGAAAAACATAAGTCAAAAAGGAGATTTCGAGGACCGATGGAAGGCAAACCTAGGTTATTCATTGCCCCGATAAGTTCGTCAATGAAATAGTGTAGTGATTGATCATCTATCTGGACAAAGTTGATTAAGACCCAGGTTTGGATAGTCGCTGGTTTAACCAATCTCTGTGACATCACATCCCATATTCCTGGCCGAGCGTTCTACGCCAACTCAGTAAGCCTCTGATCCTACATCCCGTAGAAAATAACATACAAGACTTCTTCTGACATCGTTTCTGAAGACGATATCTGGTCTTGGGAGCAGTCGCCCTTTGATCGTCTGGGGCCGTTCATCAACATTAATTCCAGCGAACGAAAGGAAGAAAGAGTTCCCATAGTTCAGGTGTTCAAAAGCTTTTTGGATCTCCTCTTCCCTTTTACTTGGGCTTTCTGGAGTAAATCTTAAAGCTGCGCGGACCACTTCAGGAGTTGCGCGGTTCTATACATAATCAATAAATACTCCCATTTGTGTACAATGATGATACGAACATACCTTGTAAAATTGTTGAACTGTCCTGCATACTGTAATAGGGAAGACACTACTCGATCTCTCGAATTTGACGCCCAGCGTGTTGGGCGGAACCGTCACGTTATGGGCCAGCTCAAAGTGTTTCTGATTTAGAAGTTTCATCAGCATCCAAGCAGTAGTTGGAAGGCAGGACTTACAGCTACAGTGATCATTTTCCCATCCTTTTCAAAGGTGGATCCACTTCCATCCAAAATCAAATCTTTAATAGCTCTCGAACTTTTACGTTTGTGTGCCTCGAGCTCTACTGTGACCTTGACTGATTTCAGGAAGTGACGCAGCTTCTGGAACATGTCAGGCCTCAGATGTCTGAGGTCTTGAAGATTCTTAAGACGCAAGTAGTCGGCACATATGTACTCCAGTTTGTCTGCGGGGAGGCTGTGTACAAGTCAAAGTCTGGATTATAGTTTAAGGTGTTGGACATACATGACACCAATGGTCACATCAACATTTACGACCATTCTGTCAAATGCTGGCCTGACGGACCTGCATGTGGAGGTCAGTATAATCAGGTAAGTAAACTACTAGACCAACTGGTAATAACCCCGCCACAGCTGGAGTGGCCTGATCTCTTGGTCTGGCTGCTTCTGTGACTCCTGGATGAAGATAGATTTAGAAGTTGCAAGTACACCTGCTTTCCTAGACAGAGCTGAGAACAGGGCAAGGAATGTAATCAGGTTTACTCACTGTTTAGGGACAGCACTCATGAAGACGTTCAACATATTTGTTATGAGGCTGATACCGTCTTGTAGCTTGTTACTTTGTTGCGTTCGGAGATATTGGTGCACAACTCTGAGAATATTTTCTCAACACTCATCAGATGTCCGCAATGCTGGAAAACTCACCCAAAATCAATGCTATTGACGTGTTTCATGTCGACTCGTACTTTCCTCAGTTCTCTACCCGGACGCGGTTTCTCGTCCATATTCAATTCTACTTCAAACTGAAAAGACCTGAGAACAGATTCTGTGGGACCAGAAAAAGTATGCGTACACTTTGACTCGAAAAATACTTCACAGGAGCAAAGAGGTTTTTTTGTCCGTCGAAAGCTGAGTCCTCATCGTTGAGTGTCTTCTTCATCAGAATCAACTACTTTTACTTACCAGCTCTACTCCTAAATATGTCACCGTTGTCAGATTGAGTTCTCTGCACAAGTTCATTTTTCTTCTTGCTACCAAATGCTCTCGAGGTTTGATAGAGCGGGGTGATAACTTTAACAACTTGAGCCTCAGCAAGGGCTTAATCATAAGAAACAGCGTCCTTACCGACTACAAAGTATTTGAGGAATGAATCATCAGAACTGTGAGACTAGATCGTACCATCATAATGATGAATAGATTCTCTGGGAAAGCTAATATTGAACAAATTGGTCTTGACATCGAGGTCATTTGTCACTCCTCCTTTGATTAGATGATTCAGACGTTGGTCACGCGATATAAATGCCATCTTGAAGTAATACCAAAAGCGAAGCCCGGAATAAAACGAGGAATTGGTTGACTGACGATGTCCAGGTATTTATACTTATCTCAGGGCGGACAAAGGAATCAACAGTTAGGGTACACATCGTGGTAAAGTAGTAAACGAAGTCGTTATCTGACTATCGTGGAAAATCAGATGGCTGTCAACAAAGCATTGACAAAGCAATGATAGCTTTGTCCATTCTTTCAACGGCAATACCCTTCTAGACACGGGTAAAATCTTACCAGATTTCCGCTTCTTCATAATTCATTCGCCTTGGCAATCAGACATAAACGTTATCTTCTAGAAAAAGAAGACTGAAGTATTCTCGCGAAGAACCGAGCGGCATAGACATAGACAATTACTTAATGCGGAAACATAAGAGAGAAGATATAATCATGAATCATAACGGCATATCTAAACGGTTCAGAGAACGGACGCCTTCCGCCTCAAAACATCCTGAGTATCTGATATGATTTTGATACTGTCCATCGTGGAAGGTCCTGGGATAATACCAAGTCTTTGCTTGGTGGTAATAAGAAGTTGCTGGACATTCGGGATCACACGAGGAATGAAATCAGTGATTAGTTTATCCTGTCAAACTCGATTAATCTCCTATAGATCTTCTATTCAATGGGGCACGTACGTCTGGGCGCAAAACAGCTACGGCACGTTGCAACCACCACAGAGAGTTCTTGAACGTCTCATCACTAGGCTGTGTTTCACCGACAACGGCAGATAACTAAGTTCAAAGTCAGAAGACATCTATGATTTAGAAGAACAGCTTACTCGATGAACGAGGGTCAATATCACAGCCTGCGAAACGAGGCAAAGTCCATTCAATGGCATGATCAAGTCTGGATTGGTGTGTGTCAAAAGGTCTTGGAGTTTGGCAGCGTCTTGAGTCTGGAGCACCCCGAGATAGATCTCGTCCCATTCATCCGGCTTGGTCTTGGGAGTCGATTGTTCTTGCGAAGGTGGAGGAGGTGGAGGTTGAGGAATAGTCGCAGGATGGGATGCTTGGGGCGCAACTATGGTTGGAGGGAGCCATGGAGCACGAATCACAGTTGGCGGTAGTGGTTGATGTTGAGATACAGGTTGAGGATACGACAGATGAGACGCATAAGTCTGCTGTTGTTGTGGATTAACGACAGGTTGGATGTTTTGTTGCTGGCGTAAATGAGGTTGGCCATGGGTTGTTTGAACGGACGGCAAGGGACCTGGTGAATTGTGTGATTGAGAGGATTGATGCACGTGATGCATCGTGTTCAGGCTTAAAAACTTGACTTGATCGGAAAGCGTCTTGACGGAATGCTCAAGCTCACGAATGGCAGCCTTCGAATGATCAGAGAGCGAAAAAGGGAAATGGTTGGGACTTACATCGTGGCTACGAAATGCCTCATTTTGCCAAGCCGTTAACTCTGATTTGACACCATGTATCTCACCACGCAATTCACGTAGTAACTCTTGATGCATCGATGACGCCTGCTGAGAGTACACAGGAATGAATGTCTTAGCAATAGCATCCTTGACCTGTCGTTCAATGAGTGAGGAGAGATTGGTTACGAGAACATGGGCAATGTGATTGGGTATGTCAGGCCTGGAAAAAAGCTTCTCCATTTCGACAGGAAAGGCCTAGATCAGGCGTCAGTTCACAGCACATTGATCAGGATTGATCAGGCACAATCCATACCTGAGTGATGTTGTCAACAAGACCTCTTCCAATCTGATCGTTCAGGGCTGCCTTGACTTCATTTTTGGTGATACTCTCAAGAGAAGGAAGAACCGAGTTCTGAACTTCATTTTTGACCGCCATCTCGACAACACGGGTAGTGTTTCGCGTAAGTTCGGTTGATATCAACTTTAAAATCTGCTCTTGACGCCTAAAGTCCTCGGCTTGTTCGTGCGCACGAGCTTCCTCAAATCGCTGATCTAGAGCATTATTTTTAGCATCATTCAAGTGAAGTAATGACGGAATGCTCTTACTTTGTTTATCCATTTCTTTAGTGATCAAACGACTAAAACGATTTTGCAAATTGTCCTCTGTCTTTTTTATTTCTCGACTTAGCATCTGAGCAATCGACGATTCGATGTCGGTATTTGTCCTGGCCTTCTCCTTCTCCTTTCCACTATCCCAGCCAAGTCCTTTTCCTTTCAGGTTCTTGCCTTTTACATCAAGCTGGCGACTGTCATGACTAAATTCATTTTCATTGTCGGAAGCCGGGGTACGAGGTCGTGGCCCAGAATTGACGGCGGTGGCCATGGTGATCTGAGACTGTATCTGGGAAGATGAAGGGATAGGCTGAGGCTGTCTGATCTTCTCAGGTAAAATTGGTTGGGGCAATTGTTGTGGCAAAGGTACCGACTGATTGTACGGAAACCGAACAGGAGCCATGGCAAGAGCAGAATCGAACCATTCACGACGAATTAGGACCTGGTCAACACCACCTGAATGAACAGAGAAGGCGACCAGAGCCAACTCGCCAGAAGGTACCTTTGCAGCAATACATGCAGCATTGGCCTCAGCACCATGAGGATCCGAATCTGCAGTGAGGATGACGAAATGAATCGTAGGCTTGGGACCGTAGAACTCGACAACCTGCTCAAAGTACCCTCTGACACCTTCTTCACCTCCATAAGGTGTCTCCAATGCTAATTTGAAAGCGATCATGCTCTCACGACGGCTGTTAGCAATCCAAACTGTTTGTATGCGAGAGTCGTAGTTCATATGACCAAACATGTCGGGATCTTCGACTGTTCCGTTAACGAATTTGATTGTAGAGAGGACTGCCTTGGTATTGATCGACAGTAGTTGGAAGATAGTACCGTTTTTACGTCCGACCACAAGACCTCCATCCACAAAGGTAAGAGATGAAGGGACATCCTCTCCTCGAATCTTATGGGTTGCGAAAGGCAGCTTATCGTGCATGTTCCAAATCGTCAAAGTAGAATCCTCAGAAATCGCAGCAAGAGCACCTCTCAAGACATCGAAGTCAAAGGCAGTGATCCTCTACCACATTAATGTCAGCAGAAGTTTAGAGTAAAATTGCGTTTGACATACCGAGGGAACAGTGAAGACCTGACCCAGATGATGAAGATCAGCATGAGCCAGAGGTAGTCTACTTAGAGCATGAGTGTTGGCGAGATCGATGACATAAATTTTGTTATCCGAAGCAACCGCCAAAGTATCAGGATCCTTGGTGTGCCATTTCACTGACCGAAGCGCTTCAGGCGTACTGATGGGAGGGACACAGAGAATCAATGTTCCACTGAAGAAGAGCTCATGAGCAGAGGTCACAAGATTACAATATGAAACATACGGTACGTCGTCTTCGATTGTGACTGGCAACCCCCAAATGACAAATCCACCATCTACCGTCACTCCAGCAAGCCGATTCCCGAAAACCGCCATGTCGGCAACACTTGAATTCACGGGGAAAATGTTTGGCAACTGCAGAAGCGTACGATCTCCGCTGGCCCTTGAGATAACACGGACACGACCCCTTGTCATGGCATAGGCAACCCAATGCGTCGCTCCAATGGTCGTACCAGGTAAGAAAACAGAATCTTGTTTAACAAGTGCAATCGCAGTTGACTTGACAAAATCTTGAGGTGCTTGCACCTCCTCTAGTTGCTGGGACACGTCGATGACAATGGTCTGAGGTTGAGGACTCGGGCTCATATGAACCTTATTACCTGCCTTGGCCTGGTTAACAAGGCCTTTGCGATTACCTCCGCGACTACCGGGGCCTGGAGAACTCTCTTTCTCGCGCCGGATACCACCCAGCGCAGTATTAGAGGGCGGAGGACCCTGAGTAGTGAAGCTATCTGGCTGACGGGGTTGAGGTCGCTGAGGTTGAGGCTGTGGTTGTGGTTGAACCTGAGCCTGGAGCTGGGGAGGTTGTTGGCTAGAAGATTTGGGCGAAGACTCTCTCGGCGACGAGGTACGATTGGGAGTAAGTTTATTGCCGGCAGGTATGAGTGGCAATGAAACTCGACTTGTGACTGGCTCTCCCTGAGAGTAGTCATTTCCACCAAGATAAGATTCATAAGCAGAGACGGGTGCCGGCCCCGTAGACTGAACAGGAGGTTGAGGGAGTTGCCCTCGGGAAATATTCTCAAGAAGATTTTCAACAGACTGGCGTTTAGGGTCAGGTACAGTGGTCCATGAAGAGTCATCGATACCACCTGAATTGACACCGGAAGGCTGGGGGGGAGGTTTCTTCTTTGTTTGATTTGCCAAGTTGCTCGTGTTGGAAAGTTGGTCAAACGGGGAGATATAATTAAAGATGGATTGACGAGGAGAGGGCGCTCGTTGTGGTTGAGGTTGGGAAACAGGAAGGGAAGGATGTTGTTGGTGCTGCTGCTGCTGGGTAGGCAGAGAACCAGCAGTATCTTGAGCAGATGTATCCGGTCCGTACATCCGGTATTCACTCTCGCGAATCAAAGGACCGTGAGGAGGAGATGGCGCTTGAGGTACACCTCTGATTGATTCCGTATAATTATTGCGGGGCGGATTTCTAGATATTACGGTGAGAAAATTTGGGAGAGGTAAAAAGAACGGAAGAGACACGACAACCGGTAGAATCACAGGAAGATAAGGTTGGGTACGTACCCTGCCATAAGTTGTTCCAACAAAATCTTGCCCTGTGTTTCGTTATGTCCGGGCGACGCGTTTGAGCGCTGTGAAGACCCCGGTGGCGTCGGCACCTGGGTGGGCAGAGGCACATTGGCTGCCTGCGGGGCGGGTCGGCTGGAAGACGTAGGCCCACCAAGGAGAGATAGCAACGCACTTTGACGGTCTGAGGCAGTCGTCACGGTTGGAGGAGCACTAGATGCCGGAGAGACATCTGTCATAGCCATAATAGGACTGGCTGGGGCTGAAGTCACAGTGTGGGTGTTATCGGTACTCTGAACAGTGGACTGGACCGGGTGTTGTGGAGACAACTGCTGCTGCTGCTGAGGTTGTGGTGGAGATTGATGTGATATAGGGGCAGCGATACTTTGAAAAAGAGCATCGATTGGATTAGAGGTCGAGTCGCTTGTGAGTTGCGTGGGAGGCTGGAATTGCTGGTGCAGATTCTGCTGGCCTGGTGGGGTAGAATCCCTTGAAAAAAGCTCGTGGACATTTGTTCGATTGGCGTCCATATGCGAAAAAAATTGAGGAGTGTAGAAAATCAAGAAGTAGACGGACGCAGCCTAAGAAGAATGGGGAGCGATAGAAACGAATGAGATCCAGTTCTTCCAGGCTGAACGTATACCATGCCCTTGCCACGAGGCTGTTGTATCTCGGCAACTGCCGATATCCCAATTCGGTAATAGCGTCAAATATCATTCAGTCTACCGCGATCGTGCCAGACGAATGCATAATGGAAACGATCCATGCCATCCTGACATATGCTTCCGGTACATTACTCACGAAGCGCGATATCCACTT
>Ga0153952_1000437_pt1 | contig 14101 bp, 13 predicted proteins | sample TSNJ036MetaG_FD_104746 | JGI IMG/M metagenome (GOLD analysis project Ga0153952, IMG submission 104746) | Attine ant fungus gardens microbial communities from New Jersey, USA - TSNJ036 MetaG | ecosystem: Host-associated > Fungi > Mycelium > Unclassified | place: USA: New Jersey, Wharton State... | reverse complement strand
AGCCGAGAAAAGCTTTAAAGAGATGGTTCCATTGTTTTTAGAAATGAGTGCTTTTTTAGCCAAAGTCATGGGAAAAAGAAGAAAATATGAATGGAGACTAGAAGAATATGATAAGAGGTTAAGTTGCTACCTATATGCATATAATTTGGCAGGAACAACCGAAGAAAATATTATGGTAATGCACGCAATTGAAGCTGGATGGGGAAGAAAAGGAAATGGCCTGATTAAAAAGCTAATTGAAATGTTTAGTTTGCCACCAGATGGCTATGTACCTAAATCTAAATTGAAAAGCTGATGGACTTAATTGCGGGAGGGAAGGGCAATGCTATTTGTAAACATGAAAGATGGTCTAAATGCTTTAGAAGATGAAATACTGCATCAGGCAGATATATTACAGTCTTTGGGAATTGACGGAATTAACGAGACTGTCATAAAAGAGGTAATGGAGTCTTTAAAAGGCATGTTAGAAATGGATATACCGGTTAATTCCGGTAAACTGGATGTAGGAACTATAAATATTACTGCTACCTTATTATCTAGAGTGGGATATGGCAAGTTAAATCCACAGTCTGGAAAGCTTTCACCTATAAGCAATAGTGTCTACTCCTTCGACGGAGAAGTTGACAATCTGGAAGAAAAATATAAAGTATTTTGCCTGGCGGTCATGCATATCAGTCAATATGAAATAACTTTCAGTGAAATAGTGGAAGAACGTGAAGAGCAGGATGACTTAGAGCCGGAGACGCTTCATAGAATCAGCTTCAAGTATAATGGAACAAAATATTACTATGAAGAAGTCTTTCATGACGATTGGTTCAACGGTGATTTTATAAACTTTATAAACGACATTTTTGAAAAGGAAAACAACCTGAAACGACTTTACCTTTTAAGTGGGGGGATGTACGGAGTCATTGTATTCTACCAAACCAGTAAATGGGCGGAGAAATTTAGGGAACTGACATCACTTTCTCTTGATACAAAAATATCGGAATTGTGAGTTGCTTTTGATATGCCGATAAAGCGGAACCTGCACCTATATAGTGTAGAGTTTGGAACCTATCTGGATGCCAATACCAGCAAGGTGAAAAATATTGGACAGTCGACCGGATTTATGAAAGAAAAAGCATCTCCTGCGAGGCAGCAATTCGCAGGGGATGTTTTTCGTTTATATCTTAGTTGGGCAAAAATACGTTGAAGGCGTACCAGATTGTAAAGGTAAATTCTGATAATTAAATAATAAATTTTTAGTAGTTTACAAAGTAGTGGCACGCTTATTGCATTTTAATATGGGTAAGGAGCTCTTAAATAAATAACGGAAAGGATGGGAGCAATATGATTCAATATATTCCAGGCAACATATCTTCAGATATTCCGGGAATTATAGTTCTCAGCCATGGACCATTTGCGAAAGCACTGGTCGACACGGCCAGCTTGATTCTTGGAGAACTTGATAATGTTGCAGTATTAGCTATTGAAAACGAAGACGATTTGGACGAATATCAAGAACAGCTTCAGACAATGCATCGGATATTCCCTAAAGGCAGTATATTCCTTGTAGATCTATATGGAGGGACTCCATATAATCAATTGGTTATATTTGCACATACTAAACAAGTTGATGTACATGCTCTAACAGGAATGAGTTTGAATATGCTTATTGAAGCATTATCACTGCGATCTGAGTGTTCCGGTGCAGAGTTAATCGAATCCTTAGAGGCAATTGTAAATGTAGGGATAGTCAATGTAGGAAAAACGATACTACTTAACTTAAAAACGGAGAGAATCATATGTACATAAAATCCACAACCATTATTAATCCCACCGGTTTACATGCTCGGCCAGCCGGAGCATTTGTAAAAGAAGCAGCGAAATTCAAATCAGTTATTACGGTGAAGAATGTCACTGCGATAAGTAAATTTGTAAGTGCAAAATCTATCAGTTTATTAATGACCCTTGGGCTTTCAAAAGGCACAGTCATCGAAATCTCAGCTGAAGGCGAAGATGAGATTTCTGCAGTAGATTCTTTGATTGCATTCGTCGATGGTGGATTAGGAGAAGTTTAACGAGCGTTTCCTGTAATTGGAAAAAGCAAAATTTGGCATTGCAATCGAAAGGAGAGAAAGGAATTTATGGCTAGCTGCAAATTAATCAGAATCGATGTAAGGCTTATACATGGCCAGATTATGCTATATTGGGTCAAAACAGCGGGAGTTTCTCAAATACTTGTTGTTGATGATGCTTTATCAAAAGATGAGTTTATGATGGATTTCTTTCAGAAAGCTGTTCCGGCTCATATAAAAGTAATGATTTACAATGTTTCCGATGCTTGTAAACGCTTGAAGGCAAACCAATTGATGGATGGTGACTATTTGATTCTCTTCAAAGAAGTGGACACCTGCTACAGGCTTTTTAAAGAAGGATTCCCGATGGAACATGTTCAATTAGGAAACATTCAGAACGGATCCAAAAAGAAGACGGTTTCAAAAGGAGTATGTTTAAGCGAAGAGGAATATTCACAATTGGAGGAAATGAATCAAAATAGTATTAGAGTTTACATCCAGCAAACCCCACGAGATTCGGTAATAGAATTTAAAACCATATCCAAAAAATTTAAATAGTGATAGGAGGAAGATTTATGTATGTTGCAATTATAGCAGGTATTATGGCATGGTTAGGCGGCTCCAAAACTGGTTACACAACACTTTCATATTGTGACACTACGCCATTGATTATATCGCTTGTACTAGGTATAGCGATGGGCGATGTTCCTACCGCGATGGTGGCAGGAGCAACGATACAAGCGATATATATGGGGGTTATCGCTCCCGGCAGTAATGCGCCTTCTGATGGAGGCCTGGCGACCTATATAACTGTTCCGATCTGTGTTCAGGCAGGACTGGATCCCAGCAGTGCTATTGCGCTGGCAATACCCATAAGTATATTGGGTGTCTCTTTGCTGCAGCTTAAGCAAATCATAAATGGCGTATGGGCACGGATGGCTGATAAATACGCAGATCAAGGGGATATCAATGGTCTTGTGCGGGCGGCAGCCGTATATCCGATGTTCACATCGCTTTTCACGAGAGGCATACCTGTATTTCTTGGCATTTATTTTGGTACCGCAGCGGTTCAGGGCGTATTAGACTTTATCCCGGAGTGGCTCTCTCATGGTCTTTCCGTATCGGCAGGTTTGTTGCCTGCATTGGGCATTGGTGTTACACTCTTTGCAATTGGCAGAAAAAAGCTTCTTCCATACTTCATCATAGGCTTCTTTTTGGTAGAGTACTTTGGAATCAGCACAATGGGAGCTGCTGTCTTTGCAATCAGCATTGCGGTCTTGATCATGTTTGCCTCCATGTCTGATTCAGACGAGCCGGAATTATTATTAACTGAAAATGCGTCCGGCGATAGAGATGAAAAGCCTGATTCTCTATTATCCAAAGCGGACATCACTAAATTATTTTTAAGATGGCATACGTGGGCACAAACAGCTGTTTCCTATGAGCGCCTGCAAGGTGTAGGTTTCTCCATGGCATTTGTTCCGATTTTGAAAAAGCTGTATGGCCATAGTCCTGAAAAATTAAAAGCTGCGTTAAAGCGATCGCTGGCATACTTCAATACGCAGGCGATATGGGGATCTCCGATTTTAGGCATAGTTGCGTCGATGGAAGAAAGCTTCTCGCAACAGGACAGTATTTCAGAAGAAGAAGTCAGCAGCGCAATCAGCGGCGTAAAAATCGGTTTCATGGGACCGCTGGCAGGCATTGGAGATGCCATTGACTGGTCTACTTTGCGGTACATATTTATTGGTATTGCTTTGGGTTTTGCCTTCGAAGGGAGCGCGTTGGGCGGGATAATACCATTTGGCTTCTCGGTTGTCACCATTGCTGAAGGCCTTTTCTTAACCCATCTTGGATACAGGATGGGCCGGAATTCCGTTCAAGTTCTGCTCGGAGGCAAGACGGTTAAAAATATTATAACCGCCTGCTCGATTGTTGGCTTGTTTATGATGGGCACCCTGGCTGCACAATATGTAAAACTGACAACTCCTTTTGCGTTTGATATTTCTGGAAAAGCATTTGTAATACAAGAAGTCCTGGACAAAATCATTCCTAAGTTGCTGCCGTTGTTGGCCGTTTTTGGTGTTTATTGGGTAATGGAGAAGAAGACGCAAAAAGTAGCTGTAATCTCTGTCTCCATCGTTGTGATATCCATCATCGGTTCTATCATCGGAATCCTGTAATAACAGGAACCGGCAGCTGTGCAAAAAAATGATGAAAGAAGGTAAGACAAATGATTTACAGACCTGAGTTATTCCCAGAAGAAAAGGTTCTTAGCTATTCAAAATACTATTATATGAATCCGGACCCGGTCCATCCGCTTTTTGCGCAGATTATGCGAAAACCGCTGGACGAAGCGGATGTTCTGTGGCCGGAGAATGTGGCAGAGATGTTCAGGCCTGGCTATCAGGATGCCATGCAGGGATACTACATTTTTGACGGAGGCAGTTATTCGTCCCACTATATTCAACTGCACAACGTTACCATCGATATGTTGGACTGGTGGTTTGTATGGTTTTGTGTACCGCCAAAAAGCGTGCCGCGTGAGCACGGTAACCTGCGCTACAAGATATGGTGTCCGATGGATCACCATGACCATTACCCGGAGGACGAGTGGTCGACTGAGCGCCTGACCAATGAAGACATACCACTGCGTCTGCGCCGTCAGGGAATCTATGATGTATCCATTGAGTCCATTGATTTGGGAAAAAGTGGTATACGCAAGGAATTGCACCAGCATCTCCTTTACAACAGCGAGTTAGACCTGCCACAGGAGTGCTGGGATTATGCCAATGCCTGTGGTACGGTGAGCGTGTTTAAGACAGACCACAGCGTCGGACTGCAATTCTACCGCAAAACCAGCTATGGCTGCGAGGCAATCATGCGTACCTGGCGCGGGTATACATTGGAAAATGGGAAAATGGTCAGGGTGAATAACTTTGCTACGCCTACCTGTGAGCATGTTGTTCAGGATATGTACCACAGCTATACAGAAATCTCTCATCTGGCAAAAATTTTGCCTGGCTTGTATGCAGAAGAAGGCAACAAACCGGTCGATGTGTATTGATTTCAGGAGGATTCTTTTTATGAAAAATTTTTCTGGGTTCAATTACCTCTGTTCTACGGAAACCGTTTTTGGCAAGGACACCGAAATGCAAACCGCCAGTATGATCCGAAAATATGGCGGTACCAAGGTGATGATCATTCTTGGCAGCTCCGGTTTTGCCAGACAAACTGGATTACTTGAGCGTGTTACTGGCGCGCTGGATGAAGCTAATATTCCCTATATTGAGCTTGTGGGCGTACAGCGCAACCCGCGCCTGTCTTTCATCCTTAAGGGTATTGAACTGGCCAGGCGCGAGAAGGTCAACTTCCTGCTCGCTATCGGCGGGGGCAGCGTTATTGATACGGGCAAAGCCATCGCCGCAGGCATGAAATATGATGGCGATATGATGGATTTCTATACCCGTAAAGTTGTGCCTGAGGAAATTGCTCCGCTGGGCGTCATATGTACCTATGCTGGCTCGGGCAGCGAGACCAGCGGCGGCACGATAGCCCTGGATGATATTACTACCAACGCAAAACACAGCTATCGCTATGGACACAATCGTGCCCGGTTTGCCATCATGAATCCGGAACTGACCTATACGGTATCCTCCTACATGACTGCCTCGGGAGCGGTGGATATCTTCGGCCATGCGATTGAGGCATATTTTAACTACGGAACTTCCTATCTCGGCGACCAGTTTTGCGAAAGCTGCATGCGCGCATCTGTCAAGTATGGCCTCATTGCGGTAGAGAATCCGACTGATTATGAAGCGCGGGCTGAATTGATGATGGCATCTTCGTTTGCCCATAACGACGTTTGCCGGATAGGGCGTTCGGTTTCCACCGGCGGCGTGGTTAACCTCGAACGGCATCTGAGTGCTGCTTATGATACCCTGCATGGCGCGGGAGTGGCCGTGGTAATGCCTGCCTGGATTCAATGTATGATTGACTATGACGAAACTGCTCTCCCGCAACTGGTAATGATGGCCAATCGGGTTTTCGGTGTGGAAGCCGATCCGTTCAATCCCAAGGAAGTGGCGCGGGAAGGCCTGGGTCGCATGCGTTCCTGGCTCAACCGCATGGGCATGCCATCCACTTTGCATGAACTGCTCGAACTGGATGTTTCGGATGTACAGATCGAAGAGATTCTCAATGCTGTGAATTTTGACAAAGAAGGCGTTTTCAAGGGATTTGGCCAATGTACTTGGGAACAAATACATGACATGTTCATTTCCATTCGATAAACTTTTATTCCAGGCCATGCCGCCGTCATTACGATAATGGCATTAATGCACAGGACATGGTAAAATGGATCATGGTGACCAATATGATTTGCTATCTGTCGGAGGAGGTGAGATTATGTCTAAAGTGGTATTGATAAGAATTGACAGCAGATTGGTCCATGGCCAGGTATGTTCAAGCTGGATTCCAAGCGTGGGTGCAAAGAGAGTTATTATTGTTAATGACGAATATGCAGCGCAGTCCTTCATGCACGATATTCATCAAATGGCAGTTCCAAAAGGAGTAAAGTGTGACACCTTCTCAGTTCAGCAGGCTTTGGAAGAATGGAAAGCCAATGGATATGGCGATGAAAATGTATTGATATTGTTCAAAGAACTTCAGGCGGCATTAAAAATGTATGAAGGAGGATTCAAGTATCCTGAACTGCAGCTCGGTACTTTATCCGGAGGTTCCGGTAAAAAAGTACTGTATGGAGCTATTAGCGTTGCGGATGAAGACGTAGATATTCTTAAAAAATTAACGAATTTGGGTATTAACGTATATATTCAGCAGCTGGCGAACGAACCGGCTGTTGCAGTAAAAAGTCTGCTTGATAGAATGTAGAAAAGGAGTTATTATGATACAAGCCGTGATATTTGATATGGATGGTGTTTTAATAGACAGCGAAATCGTTTATACTGAGCATGTTTATAAAAAACTCTCCGGTAAATATATAAACTTGAAAATAGAGCAGCTGTATCCGGTAGTTGGCTCCAGTCGACAAAGAACGAGAGAATTAATATTTCAGGCGGTTGGCGAGCCGTTTGATTCGCCGGAATTTAATAAGACTTATGAAACCTTGTATAAAGATATCCCGGTTGATTATCCTTCGATTTTGCGGGATGGGGTTCATGAAATTTTGACGAATCTTAAAGAAAACGGCTATAAACTGGCTCTGGCATCTTCAACTTATATGGCAGGCATTGAGAAGGTTTTAAGCAGCTGCAAGCTAGAGAACTATTTTGACAGCATAATCAGCGGCGGCATGTTTAAAGAAACCAAGCCCAATCCTGAAATATATCTCTATACCGCAAAGCAGCTGGATGTTCAGTTGGAAAACTGCCTTGTAATTGAAGACTCCACCTATGGTGTAACCTCCGCCCATAGGGCAGGCATGGCAGTTGCGGCTCTCAGAGACGAAAGATTCAATTTTGACCAATCCTTGGCGGATTATTCAATTGGCAGTTTATGGGAGATTTTTGCTGTGCTCGATAAGCTAAATGAAAGTTGAGGATGCATAAAAAGGTAAAATATGAGCCGATCGGTTAGATCGGCTCATATCTTACCAATTAACTTCCATAGTTTCAGGGTTTGGCAGTGTAGCCATTAAATAATATACTTCCGTATCAGATACTGTTTCATCGAAATGGCTGCATGCATCATTTAATATTGATTTTAGTGTGTTAAAAAACCTTCCGTGACTTTTCGCTGTTTCTGCATTTACAATAGATAAAGGGACTGATTCAACGGTTAATAACCTTTCAAACATGGCCAAGCTGTGAATATAGATACGAACTGACATCTCAGGTAGAAGTGGATCGATGTATAGTGCATGAATACTATTTAATATATGAGTTGCTTGCTGGGTGATGCTATCAGTAGGCAGTGAGGGTGCAAATTGCGATGCATAGCGGTTGATATGCTGTAGCCGTTCATCCAATGAAAGCTCGCTGGGGTGCACATCTGACTTCATAGAAATCTGGTTCACATTCCATTCATCCAGCAATATCTTAATGCGGTTTAAGCCTTCCTGCGTTAAAAGGCTTTCCATGCCGATAAATGGTATTCCGTCAATACCGGGATCAAAATGGCCAATTACCAGTTTGAGACGGCCTCCCAATTTCTGCGCCTTATTATGTATATCATCAGTCATCCCTAAAGGAATAATATCTGCCATCAATGAAAATCCGTGCTCTTTCAGGAGCAGTTCCCTTGCCATGCGAGCGCTGCCTGTTCCGGTAACGCAATATGTAAAAATGACATTTCGTTCCTTAGAATCTTCTTCGTATGTATTGTAATTGGTATCCGGACTAAACTCTTGAGCCAGTAAAACGGATTGCATGTTATTTCTAAACTTGAAGATTACATTAAGAACAATTTCTTCGATATCTTGCTTTGAAGATAATATTGCTTTGCATACATCGATGGTCAAAGAAGTGCTTATAAATGGTACAATATGGCATTTGCTTGATACATGTTCCTGCAATTGCTTTATGATCGACACAGCGGATATGTCTGACATTATGATAACTCCAAGACCTTGATCGTATTCATGAACGGCATGGCATAAATTTTCCAACAGCTTTTCCGGCGAACAGTCTATTGGCACATCTATTGATCTTACTATAGAAGCACCAATTATCTCATTAGCAAATGCTGCCATACCGGAAGCTACCGCATCGCCATGAGCCAGAATGATGAAACCAATGTGAGTTTTTTTATCCTGTAAGTCCGGCTGTGCCAGCAACAGCGCCAACACGGCAATTTCGCCATCTGTGAGAAATATATCGAGACCTTCCAGTATGCTCTTTACATTAGCTCTGAGGAATTCCTTTTCTGCTGTGCAATGCCTTGCAATACCGTCGATTTCTTTGTTAAACAGTACCCTTCCGGCTTTAGCAAAAGACTTGGTCTGCTCCAGAAAGGAAGCTATAGAAACCCTTATTCCTTGCGAGTAATATCGATCAAATTTTAGTTCGGCTAACCGAATTATTTCACTGGATATGGCTGCTACACTATTGGATATGGTAGTATACATTGATGGCACTGACGAAGTTTCAGTTACAGCGTCAATTTTGCGGACCATTTCGTCATAGTATTGCCTTAAATCTAAAGAGACATGAAGTTCGATTTCACTGTAGCTGCGTTTTTCCTTTTTATAAGCTGCAATGCGCTTTTCAATGAACCCGTAAAAGTCTAACGAACCCATGCTATTTTCTTTGCTGTGGACATTCCCGGTTCTGTTATCGTCCGGGTGAATAGTCCATTCCCCGGATTTGGACATGGAGTCAACCAGTTTATCGATGGCGTCCTGCCAAACATAACCGGTATTGATTTTCCGGGATAAATGGTATCCATCTATTTGGATACAATCTTGTTGATTTGACTCTTGGTTTAAATATGTCATGTAGCTGCGCGCACAGGATATTTGTATCTCATTACGCAAGTCTCCAATGTTCATTTTGCTCTCATATGCAACTAATATTTTCAGAGCGTGATTACTAATTTTAATTGGCAGCCTTAATCGCTTTGATTCATTGCCTAAGAAAAAAAGCACCAATTCAAGACGCTCTTTGATGGGCCTGACACTTAAGTTTGGCACATGGATAAGCATTGGTATCCGTCTTTTAAATGTATCTAAAAGCGCACTTTCCGGACTTTCGGTTGTAGCTCCAATTATCATTAAGTTAACATACCGTTCGACAGTGCTGCCAAGGCGTCGGTATAGTCCTTTATCAATAACGGTGAAAAACATTTCTTGACCTGTGGAGGGTAATCGATGTATTTCATCAAGAAGAAGCACGCCTCCACCAGCTTTTTCAATCATCCCCGCTTTGTCGGTATCTGCCCCTGTGAAGGAGCCTTTCTCGTGTCCAAATAATTGTGAAAGCAGTAATTGCGGGTTATCTGCATATTCAGAACAGTTGAATACAATAAATGGGATTTTCTGATCTGGTCGAGACCCAGATATATATTTCCAAATTTCCTCAGCCAATAAAGTTTTTCCTACGCCGGTTTCACCTGTTAGAAGCGTATGCATACCATTTGGGGGGTATAGTGCGGCGGCCTTCGCCAGCTGGACCTGGAGTTTTAAGCTCCCATCATATCCAATGATGTTTACAAAGCTCTCTGGCCTACTGACCTGATTAGATACAGGTTCTGCTTTGGTTGGCTCTGTATCAGCAGCCACAGGAAAAAAGAGAATAGGGCGATTGCCCTGTTTGCGGAGTATTCCGCGCTCAACAAGAGCGTTTAACTCCGAGGATGCATCGTTACGCCAAATACCAAGTGCTTCGGCAACGGTATTGCTGTCAATGCCATTATCAGACCCGTTTTCAGAGAAGTACTCAAAAACAAATTTCTTTACGTTATCGATTCTAAGCATAAGGATTCCTCTCCAAGGTATTGTCGTTTTATGAATACCTTCTTCGCATTTTTTGTTGTGAAATACCTGCATCTTGTCGATATTTACTTACAGTTCTTCGCGATATATCCGTGCCTGTTTCTTTGAGTCGATTTGCTATCTCTAAATCGCTTACAGGCATAATCGGATTTTCAAGAGCAATTATAGCCTTTATCTTTTCTTTTATGACATTGGCTGAAACCTTATCACCATCACCGGAACCCAGAGATTCCGAAAAAAAGAAATGCATGGGAACAATGCCCCATCGTGTTTCTACATATTTATCACTTACGGTTCTACTGATGGTTGATGTTCGAACCCCCAAATACTCGGCCATCTTTTGCATTGTCAGCGGCTTTAGATACATTTTACCATAATTAAAAAATTCAGATTGATATTCAGATAGAAATACAGACACGCGTTTTAACATACTATGCCTCATATCAACACTGCCCATTAATTCTTTGGCCAGCCTGTATTTGGCCATTAAATATGTTTTGGTATCAGAGTCGATTAAATTGCTGTGCATCATATCAATATATTCTGTATTGATACTAAGCAGTTCACTTGACCTGCCGTATGTTTGAATTCTTGTTCTGCCAAACTCCGTCTTAATGCTAACATCGGGTATAATAAAAGGCAAAAAATGATTGTCTGTAAAGGAAGCTCCCGGGTAAGGATTAAGCCCCGATAAATAATCAATGCAGGATTGAACACGAGTTCTGCTGATTTTGTAAATACTGGCTAAATTAGTAAAACGCCTTGATTCCAAATCTTCTACATGGTTTTCGAGAATAGACAGTATAATTTCGCGGTCAGGATGCAAAGGTTCAATTTGTAAAGATAAACATTCTGACAGGCTTCTGGCGCCGACACCGCTGGGAGTAAAAGTTTGTATATGCCGAAGAACCTGTTCAACCTTATCAAAATCACAACTTAAACTACGGGAGATTTCTTTTAGGCTTCCAACAAAATATCCATCTTCTGATATCTCGTTAATTATTTTTAGTCCGATGCTGGTTTCAAAAGGATCAAGTCCGCATGTATATAATTGAATTCGTAAAGATCCGACAAGGGTATCTGATTCCGGTGCTGATCCGGCAGTTTCTTTGCATGTCAAGTCATCTCGCTCGTAATAGTATGATAAAGGCCCTAATTCCTCATAATCAATTTGATTGGACTGGCTAAAATCGTATTTGTCACGTTCAATAAAACGTTCTTCCCCTATGTACTCAAGCAGTGGGTTTTCAACAATCAGGCTATTAAGATATTTCTCTAACACTATCAAAGGCATGGGTAGTAGTTGTATACACTGGATAGACTGTGGTGTTGTCTTTTGTTGCTGAGATTGTTGTAGTTTTACTGAGTAACTCATAATAACCTCCATGCTCCTACTTATAAATGCTCACATTTTGTTATGTTAAATATATCAGAAAAGCAGAAAAAAATCAATAGTGTTAACAAAATGTTTACAAATGTGGCACGATTATTGCAATACTATATAGATATACGATGCAAAATCAACATCTTAACTTAAAAATGGGGATAAGTTTAATCAAGACATTGTTTGCGAGGAGGAATATAGTATGATATTACATGGCATTGGTGTATCACATGGCATAGCAATAGCAAAAGCGGTTGTAATTAGACCATATACCCTTGAGTTTGAAGAAAAGTGCAAAGATCCGGAGTTGGAAGTTCGGCGTTTTCTAACAGCTCATTCCGAAGCATTGGCAGATAATAAACAGCTATATGAGAAAATGATGAGCGAGTTGGGAGAAGAAAAAGCGTCAATATTCCTTGCGCACGAAGAAATCCTTTCCGATGAAGAAGGAGTCATTGAACCCATTACCATACGAATCAAAGAATTTAATAGTTCTGCTGAAGCTGCGATTGCGGCAGTATTAGCAGAGTTTATAGAAACATTTGCAGATATTGAAGATGAATATTTAAAGGAGCGAGCGCAGGATTTTGAAGATGTACAAAAAAAATTAATAAATGCCTTGAATCAAAAGGGGAATACCTATAATTTCGCTGAAGATGTTATCGTAATTGCCAAAGATCTGACTCCATCAGATACCGCCCGATTTGATTTGGAGAAGGTGAAAGGTATAGCAATAGAAATTGGGGGCAGAACTTCTCATACATCTATACTTACTCAAGCAATGGAACTGCCGGCAATTGTAGGTGCTACAGACATTCTGCAATATGTTGAAGAGGGGCAAACAATAATAATAGATGGAGCGAGTGGCGAAATATGTATTGAGCCTACCCTTCAAGAGACTCTAAATTATCAAGAAAGAGCCAGGGAACATGAATTGGCGAAAAAGCATTTTGCTAAAGTTATCGGTATGAAAACAATTCTTATAGATGGTCAATCTATCGAACTCGCTGCGAATATTACTGAGCCGGCTGATGCAAAAAACGCTGTAAAATATGGAGCTGAAGGCGTGGGCTTGTTCCGAAGCGAATTTTTGTACCTTGGACGAGATGATCTGCCAAGTGAAGAAGAACAATATCTGGCATATAAAGCTGTTTTGAAGACTATGGATGGCAAGCCGGTTATTGTACGCACGATTGATATTGGTGGTGATAAGGAATGTCCAAGTTTTAATTTAGTGAAAGAAGAAAATCCGTTTTTGGGTCTGCGGGCCATTCGCCTTTGCATAAAAAGACAGGATGTATTTACCACACAATTACGTGCTTTAGCAAGATCTTCGGCGCATGGAAAGCTATTAATCATGTTCCCTATGATATCTGATTTAAATCAGCTTGAATTGGCCAAAGATTTGCTAAAACAAGCAATCGAAGATGTGCATTCAGACGGTCATGTTGTAGCTGACCATATTCCGGTTGGTATGATGGTTGAAATACCTGAGGCGGCAATAATGTCTGACGTGTTTGCCCGGAAGGTGGATTTTTTCAGTATTGGATCAAATGACTTGATACAATATACTGCCGCTGTTGATAGAGGCAACCCGACAATATCAGAATTATACTCCAACTATAATCCGGGGTTGCTGCGGTTGGTACACCTTACAATTAAAAATGCTCATACTGCAAAGATTTTCTGCGGTATATGTGGAGAGGCGGCAAGCGACAAGCTATTAATCCCATTTCTCATAGGATGTGGACTTGATGAGTTTTCTGTCACTCCATCCTTAATCCCGCTATGCAGAGAACGGATTTTATGCCTGTCGCGGGAAATGTGTAAACCTTTAGTTGATAAAGTTTTAGTCTGCAATTCAAAAGAGAGTGTACTGAAGGTATTAATGGAGTTTTCACAAGAATTATAATGATTCTTTTACTTCCTCCAACGAAATCCTCATTGGAATACAGGTACCCCAGTTTCTTGAATTGTGGCATCTGGATGCCCATGAGGATTTTTTCGTGACATTAATCTGTCGCCAATTCAGCTTCCGGATAAAAATCCGGATTCCGTCAATGACGCCTTCCATGGTGGCGTACAGTACTATGTGGTTGCTTTCAGCAGCCGCCACAAAGTGGTTCTGCTTATTCCCAGTTGCTTGGCTGCGGCGGTTTGATTTCCGCCGTGTTTTGCCAGTGCTTGTTGTATCATCATCTGATT
>Ga0153952_1000432_pt1 | contig 14164 bp, 14 predicted proteins | sample TSNJ036MetaG_FD_104746 | JGI IMG/M metagenome (GOLD analysis project Ga0153952, IMG submission 104746) | Attine ant fungus gardens microbial communities from New Jersey, USA - TSNJ036 MetaG | ecosystem: Host-associated > Fungi > Mycelium > Unclassified | place: USA: New Jersey, Wharton State... | reverse complement strand
CAAATCGCGCTGCGCGCGAGTAGTTTTCCGCTATTTGTCATAGAAATTGCTTCCTTGTGCGTTTCGCCGCGCTTCTGGGCGAAACGCTGGAATCAACGCAATTTCCTATGACATAAAAAAACACTTCTTGATTTTTGATATATCAAGAAGTGTTTTTTTATCATGAGAAATTACGCAAGATTATTTTCAAGCTTATCAAGCTCTTGAGCCAGTTCATTTGGCAGCTTGCCGCCGAACTTGGCATAAAATTCTTTAATGCCTGCCACGTCTTCCTTCCAAAGATCTTTATCAACGCTTAGCAATCCCTTAATAATATCAAGTGTTATATCATCAAGGCCCTCAATGTCGATATCTTCGGGTTTGGGTTCGTAGCCTATAGGAGTTTCAACAGAATCCAACTCCTTATTGCAGCGTCCTAATATCCACATCAGTACGCGCATATTATCTCCGAAGCCAGGCCAAATAAAGTTACCTTCGTCATCCATACGGAACCAGTTTACATTGAAAATCTTTGGAGCCTTATCACCCAGCTTCTTGCCCATTTCAAGCCAATGTCCAAAATAATCTCCCATATGGTAGCCGCAGAAGGGAAGCATAGCCATAGGATCACGGCGTACAACACCTACTGCTCCGGAAGCGGCGGCAGTCGTTTCGGAAGCCATGATGGAGCCTACAAACACGCCATGCTGCCAATCCCGTGATTCATATACCAGTGGAGCGGTCTTTGCCCGGCGTCCGCCAAATATGATAGCGGAAATGGGTACGCCCTTGGGATTCTGGAATTCACTACTGATGGAAGGACAATTAATAGCAGGAGCGGTGAACCGGCTGTTGGGGTGAGCGCCTTTTTCGGCGGAGGCTTTTCCGTTCCAGGGGTTTCCCTTCCAATCTACGGCGTTCTCCGGCGGATTCTTGTCAAGACCTTCCCACCACACTGTATTATTATCCAGGTTATGAACAACGTTGGTGAATATTGTGTTCTTACTGGTAGAATCCAGAGCGTTTGGGTTAGACTTCTTGTTGGTGCCCGGAGCAACTCCAAAAAAGCCGGATTCCGGGTTGATGGCCCAAAGTCTTCCGTCTTCGCCAATATTCATCCATGCAATATCGTCGCCTACGGTCCATACCTTATAGCCTTTTTCTTTATATATCTCCGGAGGTATCAGCATTGCAAGGTTTGTCTTGCCGCAGGCGGAGGGGAAAGCGGCGGCAACATATGAAACCTCGCCTTGAGGGCTCTCAATACCTAGTATAAGCATATGCTCGGCCATCCAGCCTTCCTGTTTGCCTTGATAAGAGGCGATACGCAACGCAAAGCACTTTTTACCCAGCAGCACATTGCCGCCGTAACCTGAGTTAATCGACCAAATAGTATTATCCTCAGGGAAATGGCAGATATATCGGTTTTCTTCATCTATATCAGCCTTTGAGTGCAGTCCCCGTACAAAGTCATTGGATGTATCGCCTAATTGCGTCCAAGCGGGGTCGCCAACGCGGGTCATTATATCCATATTTAATACTACGTAAATAGAGTCGGTAAGCTCTACGCCTACTTTAGAGTAGGGGGAACCGATCGGGCCCATGGAGTAGGGGATAACATACATGGTACGGCCCGTCATAACACCGTCAAACAGCTTACGCAGTTTAGTATACATTACATCGGGATCTTCCCAATTGTTAGTTGGCCCTGCATCCTCTTTCTTTTTGGAGCAAATGAAGGTACGATGCTCTACTCGGGCAACATCGTTTATTGCCGTGCGGTGTAGCGTACAACCCGGCAATAGCTCCTGATTAAGCTCTATAAGCTCACCGGAGGCTAAAGACTGGCTTTTAAGATCAGCCATTTGTTCTCGGCTGCCGTCAATCCACACCACATTATCCGGCTTAACTAAGGCTTTCATTTCTTCGATCCATTTGAGTACATTTTGATTCTTGGTCATGGGCAGGAATCTCCTTTCAATACACATCGTTAATTCTTAAACATTATACTCCAGCAAGCTCTACTCTGGCAAGCTCTTTCAATTCAGAAAGACCATATACTATAACAAGCTTAGGAGAAAGCGTGTAATAATAATCATTCATATATAATACCCGGTCGATAGCTATCGCTTCTCCTTCCACTGCCGGGTGCTGTACGAAGCCTTTTAAGCTGAACCCGCCCGTGAGACTGATGTTATATATATAGGCTCCTTGGGAGACGCTTTCATCCCCCTCCGAATCAGAATGTATAGCAGCCGGTATTACTAAAGCTGACTTATTCTTACTAACAAGCAAGGTTCTGTAATCTGAGAGTACAGAAGCAGTAATGCCCCGGTCTTCAATTTTTGTTTGATATTTTACTGTCGGGTTTTCAATATCGGACACGTCGTACAGAGCGAGGTTTAATCCGTCTCCCGCGGCTTTAAAGCCCAAAAGGTGAATTCCGTCGAAATAATGCAGGTAGTCAGCAGCTCCTGAAAGCTTCAGTTGTCCCATATACGATGGGTTTTTGGGGTTACCCATATTAAGTACATACAGCGGGTCATCAAGAGAGGTTGTCACCATGTAAGCCCGTTCGCCCATATAGCTAATAGCAAAAATTTGCTTGCCTTCTGCAATTTTATCAATACTCTTCTTCACTTGACCTTCTTTGTCAAACAGATAAAAGTAATTTGTATCAGTACCGGAATTTGATTTTCCTGTGGTGACTACCCTTAAAAGCTCGTCGCTTTCGTCTATAGCATATATACTGGGAATATGGCCTGAAACTGAAAATCGTCTGGAATAATTCGCTTTACCTTGGCTCAATGTAAATTTATAGATGAAGGAACTACCGGAGTCTACAGCGACAGGCATATAAAGATTTCCTCCAGAAATATAAAGCAGCCCGTCATTTCCAAAGTAAGTGTTTACTACTGCCGCCTTGGACGGATCACCCATATCTATACCGGCTATAACCGTATAGGCAGGTGAGCTGATCTCTGGAAAGTAATAAGTTTCATCGTATTTCAGAGAATTCTCCTGATCCATATCCTTATAGCCCGGAGTTGAAAATGTCCCATTTGCTGCTAAATACCCTAAATCTATATTAACAGCAACATAAATATGAGGATAATTAACGGACGCGTAAACATAGGAACCATCTAATTCTACTTTTTTGATTTGTTTTAGAGTAGTTTTGCTGGAAATATCATAGACATATATATGAGTTCGCGTAAGTCCGTTTGCTTCACCGGGTGAGCTTTGTCCTATTACGGCCATAGTGGTATCCTGTACAAAAATCCTGTCTATGGTTACATTTTCATCGGGAATTGTTGTGGTAAATAACCGCCTGGTATCATGGCCTGGACTGGCCTGCATTACGGTAATAGTTCTGGAATCGGCATAATAAATATAAGAGCCGTCGGTATATAGCTTATCCGAGTCTTCAGCTGTGCGCAGATGAAAAACAGGTTCTTTTGCGGCGGCCGTAACAGGCGCCGCATATTGATCCGGTTTTCCCGTCAGCGAAACAAAATTTTTTTCAGAGCCAATAACAGGAAGTGCATTCAATTTAGATATCCATTTTTCTATATCTACTTTATTTCTGGTTAGGCTGTAGACATTTGGAGTATCACTTACAATAGCAAGGCCTTTGTCATAAAAATATTCCTTACCGAAGAATGCGGCTGTATACTCTAACGGTACATACAGCTTATCATTTATTACCTGAGCCGGAGCTTTCATGGTTTCTCTCCGTGTTTCATCGTTTTCCGTAAGCGTTGCCTGATCACTGTTGCTTTTAAACGCTATCGTCCTTTTATCAATGGTGATATTTCCGGAAGCCGCCCGGGTTTCTTCTATGTAATCATCGGCATCCAAAGCCATACCCAGGAAGGTAAGAGGCACAAGTACAACCTTGTTGTTTTCTATTGTAACTATTTGGAAATTATCAGGCTCCAGAAAAGTCAATTCCTGATCCACGCTGGCCATAGGGCTTGATACATATACTATGATTGAATCGTCCAGCACATCGCCCTTCGTCTCCAGCGACATAACAGGAATAAAACAAATAACCATTAATAAAGCAAGTAATTTCTTTTTAAGCATAGTAATTCCTCCCTATCTTGTATTTTCTACAGCTCGTTTCTTTCGTACAGCGTTAATAACAATGCCGCAAACCCAGCCGTTTCCGTTCGCAAAATCCGCGAGCCGAGAGACGCGGTCATAATCCCATAGCTTTTAAACAATTCCACTTCATTAGGAGTATATCCGCCCTCTGGGCCAATAAATATACCCAAGCTAGGGTTTTTGCCGGACAAGCTTCCTTTTTTAAATGAAACTGCCTCCTTCCACGTAAGCTTATTTTCATTTTCATATGCCGCCAGGCAAGCATCCAATGCAGAAGCTTTTTCTAAAGCCTGTACAAAGGAAAGAGGAGGGGATACCAGGGGGATACGTCCCCGGCCGCATTGTTTAGCGGCGGTTTCGGCTATCTTTTGCCATCTGGAAATTTTTTTACCATCACCCGGCTCAAGCTTCACTATAGTATACCCGGTTGAAACCGGAACGATTTCATATATACCAAGCTCAACGGTTTTTTCTATGATAAAATCCATTTTATGTCCCTTTGGGATGCCTTGAAAGAGAGTGATCCTTGTTTCGGGCTCGGCAAAACATGGCTTGCTTGACAATATGGATAAAGAAAGCGGATCTTTAGAATCAATACGGCATAAATGATCTGTCCCTTCGCCATCACAAATAATAATTTCATCACCTGGCTTCCCTCGTAATACATTTATTATATGATGGGCATCATTTCCATCAACTTGAATCTTGTTCCCCCTTATCTGCTTCGGTAATGCAAAAAATTTAGGCAATAAAATCTATCCTCCTTCATTCCTTAAACGCCAAACATACCCAATCATCCTGACAAAGTCTGTCAGCCAGTATAAAACCTTTTTCTTTAAAGCAGGAGATAACATCGTGTTCTCTTTGGCTGATGATACCTGAGGAAATAAACACTCCGCCTTTTTTCAGCCATGACGGTACAAGCTCGCTTAAATCTATAATAACATCCGCAACAATGTTTGCCATTATCACCGGATATTTTTCCTTTTCTATTCTGCTTCTTACCGCTTCATCCACAAGTACGTTGCCAATAATAATTTCATAATCCTTTGCGTCAATATTATTCAACTCCGCATTATGGCGGGCAATATCCTTCGCATCCGGCTCAAGATCAACGGCCAAGGCTTTTTCCGCACCCAGCAAAATACTTGCTATTGATAATATCCCGCTGCCGCAGCCCAAGTCCAAAACATGATCACTGCGTTCAATATATTTTTCCATTAATTCCATACATAAACGGGTGCTTTGGTGAAGACCGGTGCCGAAAACATGACCAGGCTCCAGCTCCAATGAGACTCTTCCTTGGGGAGCTTCAAACCTTTCCCATACAGGCTTAACTGCCAGACGTTCTCCCACAAGAAAAGGCTTGTAATATTGTCTCCATTTATCTTTCCAATCCTTATCGTCGACGTTCGTGACTGTAAGCTCCAAGCTTCCCACATCTAAAGGAAATTGCTGCAGCCTTTTAAGTCCTTCTCGAATATTTGCGATTGTATCAGCCCCATGAGGCGTGTCACTGACATAAAAGATAATTTTAACTCCTGGGGGCTGTTGCTCCATAAGGCCTTCGTCCACATAATCCCACCTATCGGGGTTGTTGAGTATAAATTCCTGCATTTCCTGCGGATTATCTATTTGCATACCGATTATCCCTGCCGAAATCAGTAAACCTGTTATAGGCTCTATACCTGCCGAAGTGGTTTCAATGAAAACCTCCGTCCACTTCACTAAAGCACCTCCTTCTCCACTGCGAATTAATAAAATTATAACATGACTTTTGACAAACGGCTATATTTTCATTATACTTTACAAACAAACAAATCAAACAAACTGCGAATACACACTTCAAATCAATGGGAGTGAAACTATGAAAGATAACAAACTTCACACCCCTATGGGTATGAGGGATTTTCTGACCGGCTTCTGCGGAGCTAAGTTGGAAATTCAAGAACAGCTCTCTAAAATTTTCTATCAATATGGCTACTCGCCTATCGAATGTCCTACCATGGAGTATTTGGAAGTCTTTGAAGGAACGGGCAGCGTAAGTCCTCAGCAAATGTTTTGCACACAGGATAGGGATGGAGAAACTCTTGTTATGCGTTCCGATATTACACCGCAGGCCGTGCGGGTAGCAGTTACATCCTTTGATGAAACAGATTATCCTTTGAGATTTTCATACACAGGCAATGTTTTCCGCAACAATGAGAGCGATCAAGGCAAGCTGCGGGAATATACTCATTGCGGTGTTGAGCTTATTGGAGTAAATTCACGAGAAGCGGACGCGGAGGTGGTTGCCCTTGCCATAAGGAGTCTTTTGGCCGCCGGACTTAGTGACTTTAGAATAGACATTGGACAGGTTCAATTTTTCGAAGGACTTTTCGAAGAGCTCATGCGGTTCGGCATGGATACAAGGTCTTGCCAAAAAATACAGAACTACATAATTCAAGGAGACTTCATATCTGCTCAGCGCCAAGCGGAAAAATACGCTTTGCCAGAAAACCTTCGAACTATCTTCCAGGAATTACCTATACTAATTGGCGGAAAGGATATGCTTAGCAAGGTTTCATCATTAATTGACAATCAAAAAATCAATGCCTCCATTAATGATTTACTTGAAATTTATAATATCCTTAAGGATCATAGGCTTAGCTGCTATATAAATTTTGATTTGAGTATGTTGGGTCATCTTGACTACTATACAGGTTTTATCTTTCGAGGCTACACCCATGGAATAGGGTTTTCACTGTTAGGCGGAGGACGCTATGATAAGCTTATATCTAAATTTGGTAAGGAGTGTCCTTCGGTGGGCTTCTCAATCAAAATTTTTGATTTGCTTTCCGCTATGCAAAACCTTGATAAGATAAGGCCTCAGCCCAGAATAGAAACTCTCGTAGCCTACGGCCGCGAAGGACGTATGCGGGCATTAACCACTGCCGACGCTCTCAGAGCCCAAGGAATTGGCGTAGAAAACAGTCTGATTGACGCAAAGCTTGACGTTCAAATACAATATGCTAAAAGAAAAAATATGAGTGGTATTATCTATTTTTTTGATTCGGAAAATATTCGTCTTATAGACCTTATAGATGGACAGCAGGCGGACATGACCATTCAAGATCTTTTGGGAGAAGATAAGGAGGAAGCTGCTTGCCGGGGGCAAGCGTCCAGCTTCCGAACGCAGCAAAGCGAAGAGAAGGAGGAAGTTTGATGCGATATTTAACTTTTGCCCTTCCAAAGGGTCGGCTTGCTGTACAGACAATGGAGTTGTTAAATGCCATAGGCATTACCAGCATTCTGGAAGAAAACTCCCGAAAGCTTATTTATATCAATGAAGAATTAAAGCTGAAATTTTTTCTTTCAAAGGCTCAGGATGTTCCTACCTATGTAGAATACGGAGCGGCTGATATAGGCGTTTCCGGAAAGGATACGTTATTGGAAGAAAAACGCCATATATATGAGGTGTTGGATTTAGGGCTTGGAATTTGCCGCGTGGTAGTTGCAGGCCCCCCTGAGGCCAAGGAAAAGCTATATAATAACAATGACCTGAGAGTAGCTACCAAATACCCCAATATCGCAAAAGACTTCTTCTATCAAAAAAAGCATCAGACCGTTGAGATCATAAAACTAAACGGTTCTGTGGAGCTGGGGCCGATAGTAGGCTTGTCAGACGTGATAGTCGATATAGTTGAGTCAGGTTCAACCTTAAAAGCAAATGGCCTTGTGGTATTAGAAGAAATTCGTCCTATCTCAGCTATATTGGTAGTTAACCGGGTCAGCATGAAAACCGAGTACGAACGGATCGTTGACATGATAACCAAACTAAGAAAGGTCGTGATATAATGCGTACCGCTCTTGTAACAAGAGAATCTGCCGAAACTCAAATAAAACTAAGACTAAATATTGACGGAAAGGGAAAAAGCCAAGTTCATACAGATATTGGCTTTTTTGACCATATGCTTACTTTGGCTGCCCGTCATGGTTTTTTTGATATGGAGCTTACCGCCAAGGGCGATCTTGAGGTTGATTGCCACCATACCATTGAGGATGTAGGCATTGTAATGGGCAAAGCTATGGCACAGGCCCTTGGAGCAAATGAAGGCATACGCCGTTACGGCAGCAGTCTTGTACCAATGGACGAAGCTCTGGCTCTCTGTGCGGTAGATATTTCCGGGCGCTCCTATTTTGTTTTTGATGGAAAGTTTACTACCGAAAAAATCGGAGGAATGGATACTGAAATGTTTGAGGAATTTTTCAGAGCTTTTTGCCAGCACAGCAAAACAACCTTACATATACGTATTTTGGCGGGAAGCAACAACCACCATATGGCCGAAGCTTGCTTTAAAGCCTTTGGGCGGGCGCTTAAAGAAGCGGTGTCTATTGACCTGGACATTGACGGAGTCTTATCTACTAAGGGGTTGATTGATTAATGATAGCTATACTCAATTATGACATGGGGAATCTGCGAAGTGTTCAAAAAGCCCTGCAATATTTGGGGTATGAAGCAGAAATATTTGATGATATAAAAGGAATAACAAGCGCTGATAAAATCATCCTGCCGGGAGTAGGGGCATTTTGTGATGCTATAGCAGCTTTGAGGAAAAAGGAATTTGATTTGGTATTAAAGGAAGCGGCGGAGCAAGGGAAGCCTATCCTTGGCATATGTCTGGGGTTGCATCTTTTGTTTGATGTTAGCTATGAAAATGGAACACACAAGGGTCTGGGACTACTGCCTGGCAGTATTGTAAAGCTGCCTGAGGGTGTAAAGGCTCCTCATATAGGGTGGAATGACCTGACTATTAAAAATGCTTCGCCTTTATTAGATGGCCTGAAGCAACAGCCCTACGTATATTTCGTACATTCCTATTACGCTGAAACAGAGCCCTCGTTTGTGGCAGCCACTACTTATTACGGCAATGAATTGACAGCGGTCGTTCAAAAGGGCAATATCTTTGCCTGTCAATTTCATCCGGAAAAAAGTGGAGATCCCGGCTTGCGTATTTTAACAAACTTTGCCGGAATGTAAAGAACGCAGCGAAGCGAAGGAGTAGAAACCGATGACTATTTATCCTGCTATTGACTTAAAAGACGGAAAATGCGTCCGGCTTAGCCAGGGAGCATTTGATAAAGTTACAGTTTTTAACGATGAACCTAAGAATGTGGCAAAAAGCTTCCAGGAAGCAGGGGCCTCATTCATCCATGTGGTTGATTTGGACGGCGCCCGTAGTGGAAAATCGCAAAATCATGAAGCTATTGCTTCAATCGTATCGGCTATCAATATTCCTATCCAAACGGGCGGAGGCATACGCACAATGGAGGACATAGAGCAAAAGCTTTCTATGGGAGTTGAGAGGATAATATTGGGAACGGCAGCCTTAAAGCATCCGGACCTTGTGAAGGCCGCCGTTAAAGCTTACGGAAATCATATAGCCGTAGGAATAGACGCTTCTCAGGGCCTTGTAGCAGTAGAAGGATGGGAAGAGGTAAGCCGGACAAAAGCCGTGGATATTTGTATAAAAATGAAGGACATTGGAGTACAGACTATAATTTACACTGATATTGCCAAGGATGGAATGATGTCTGGGCCAAACGTGGAGGCTACCAAAGAAATCGTTGAAACAACAGGGCTTTCCGTAATAGCTTCAGGTGGAGTTAGTTCCATTGAAGATTTGGAGCGGCTTTCTGAGATAAGGGTTTCCGGCGTAATAATCGGAAAGGCCTTGTATCTCGGCGCCTTAGATTTAAAATCTGTGATACGGACTTTCGAAGTATAGAAGCGAAGGAGGAAAAATATTGCACACAAAACGTATAATACCATGCTTAGATGTAAACCGGGGCAGGGTCGTAAAAGGGGTAAATTTTATCAATTTAAGAGACGCAGGTGACCCGGTAGAGGTAGCGGCCTACTATAATCAATCATCGGCCGATGAGTTGGTTTTTTTAGATATTACCGCCTCTTCAGACGCGAGAGAAATAATACTTGATGTTGTTTCCCGTACAGCGGAGCAGGTTTTTATTCCTTTTACAGTTGGTGGCGGTATCCGTACTATAGAAGATTTTAGAGTGATACTAAAGGCCGGGGCCGATAAAATCTCAGTAAACTCCGCCGCTTTGAACAGACCAGAGCTTATTACAGAAGCGGCCGAAAAGTTTGGGAGTCAATGCGTTGTAGTTGCTATTGACGCAAAAAGGCGAGGGGAGGGCGGATACGATGTGTATCTCAACGGCGGCAGAGTAAACACCGGAAGAGACGCCGTAGAATGGGCTATACAGGCTGAACGCTTGGGCGCTGGCGAAATACTCCTTACCAGTATGGATTGCGACGGTACAAAGGCGGGATACGATCTGGAGATAACAAAAGCCGTTTCTTCCGCTGTAAATATACCTATCATAGCTTCCGGCGGAGCAGGCAGCGCAGAGCATTTTTATGAAGCTTTTACAGAAGGCGGAGCCGACGCGGCGCTGGCAGCCTCTCTCTTTCATTTCAAGGAATTAGATATAGGCGATTTAAAGCATTATCTATGCGAAAAAGGAATATCGGTGCGTTTGTAAATAATGTAAATAAGGATGGAAAGGATATGATTTGGTAATATGAACATAGATAATTTGAAATTCGATGAGAAAGGCTTGATTCCGGTAATAGCTCAGGATTATGTGTCAAAAGAAGTCCTGATGCAGGCTTATGCCAACCGGGAAGCTGTTGAAAAAACTATTTCGACCGGTAAGGTTCATTATTACAGCCGATCCCGCCAAGCTTTATGGTTAAAAGGTGAAACTTCAGGGCATTTTCAACATGTAAAACATATGTTCTATGACTGCGATGAGGATTCTCTTTTAATACTGGTAAAACAGGAAGGGGCCGCATGCCATACCGGTAATAAAAGCTGCTTTTACCGAGAATTTGATAATACTAAGACTTCTGAGCCTGAGAAGATAGAGAAATATAGTATCAGCGAAATTTTGGAGCAGCTGTACAATGTTATTCTGGACAGGAAAGCAAACCCAAAGGAAGGCTCCTATACAAATTATTTATTTAATAAAGGTATAGATAAAATACTAAAAAAGATTGGTGAAGAAGCAGCAGAAGTTATAATAGCTGCAAAAAATCCTGAACTTAACGAATTACAATATGAAATTGCCGATCTTATCTATCATCTTAGTGTGCTCATGGCTCAAAGAGGTTTGGAGTGGCAGGATATTTACGAAGAATTACAAAAAAGACGTTGATTAGCTTTGGCTTTCGGTATCGAAGTATTTGACGATGCCCATATATATTGCCCAGGCAATCCTGTCTTGATAATCTTCATTTATCAGATTCATCCTCTGTCTGGGATTCGTTAAAAAGCCGCATTCCACTATGACAGCGGGCATTTTGGTTTGCTTTAGTACATAGTAATTTTCATTGGACTTAGCTTCGAGCTTATTTGAATAGTCTACAAAATCTTTCAGTTCTTTTTGAATTGATACGGCCAAATCCTTGCTTTTATCAGATTGATTATAATAAAAAACCTGAGCGCCTTTCACGTTGGAATTAGGGAATGAATTCTGATGGATGCTAATGAACAGGTCTGCGTTATTGGTATTGGCCAAACCCTTTCTTAAGTTCATGTCCCAGGTCTTTTTGGTTGATAAAGCCTCATCTTCAATACGAGTCATCAATACATAGGAACCGCCTTGCTCCAGATATGCCTGGAGCTTTTTCGCTATCTGTAAATTTATTTCTTTTTCTAAAACATTTCCTTCGCCAACTTTACCGGGATCCCAGCCGCCGTGTCCTGCGTCAATCACAATAACTTTTTTATTAACCGGCATAGTAAATGTGGTTATGGCTTCATTATTAAAGCTGTGCGCCAAACCGATAGCTATTATAAGCAGATAAATAAATATTAAAATTCTTTCTTTTTTTATGCTGATGACTTTCATAGCTTTCATATATATATGCCACCTCGTTTATTTTTTATTTTATTCAGGTTAGTGGCGTATTATAACAGCTATCTTATAGAAATTGCCTTTGCATATAGGGATGCATAACTATTCGCAAAAGACAACTTTTCCGTAAAGTGATATAAAAAATAGGAGAATTGACGCAATACAACGAAATTTTCTCCTTTTTAGGCTTATTTATACGGATTGGTCCCGAATTTATCCATAACAGTTTGAATTTGCTCGTTAGTAAGGATATTGGGAGTTCCTAGTGTTTTGGTAATGCAATAAAGCCTGGCTGCATATTCAATATGCTCAGCAGTAGAAAAAGCTTGTTCAATTGTAGGCGCTGCCGCTATCAGACCGTGATTTTTAAGCAGGCAGGCATAACGGTCGCCTAAGGCTTCCAGCGCATACTCTGCTAATTCAGGCGTACCGTAGGTTGCGTATTCGGAGCATTTTACCTTTTGGCCGGACATAGCGACTAAATAATGTACAGGCTCCAAATCCCAGCCCATACAGGCAACAGCTGTGGCATATATCGAATGTGTATGAACAATCCCGTTTACATCAGACCGATTTTGATATATCAAAAGATGCATATTTATCTCGGTTGACGCCCGGCGCGTGCCGTCTGTGATTTTTCCTTCCAAATCCATTACTACAACGTCTTCAGGCGTGATATCACTATATTTCATACTGCTGGGGCTAAGCGCAATCAAACCGGCTTCACGGTTCAGAATACTGATATTACCGCCTGAGCCTACAGTAAGGCTGTGTTCAATCAGCATATTCCCATAGTGTACAACTTCTTTTCGTTCTCGTTCTAATAACATAAATATTCTCTCTTTCCATAATAATTAAGCTTCCTTAACCTTTTTTGCCCGTTCCCCGTGGAATACTATCAAAGCAACAACAGTAGCGATATAAGGAACAGACATGGTTATTTGACTAGGAATTCTGTTTTGAGCAACAGTAGCAAAGGCGTCACAGAATCCGAAAAACAGGCTGGCTACTATTATCATTACAGGGTTATTACGTCCAAGATTACACGCGGCCATGCCAATGAAGCCACGTCCGGCAGTCATGTTTTCAGTAAACAAGGTAACCTGGCCCATGCTCAACGCCACGCCGCCAAAACCGCATAAAAGGCCTGAAACAATAACAGCGCCCATTCTATAGCTTAAAGAACTTATGCCCATTGACTCAGCGGCTTCACTTTTCACGCCAACGGATATCAAATGGTATCCGTGTACGGTATGGAACAGATATATGAACATAATAACAGCAACAACATATGACAGGTAGTCTAAAACTGTAAAGTTTCGGAGCAATGTTGAAATATAAGGAATGCTGCTGATAACTGGAAGCGATATCTTCGGCAACGTAAGCAAGGCCGGATTTTTAAAGCTGCCCTTCACTCCAAATAATACGTATAGCATTATTGCTGTAAACGCTCCAACCAATAGATTGATGGAAGTGCCGATTACCATATCGGCAGCCTTATACTTAACCTGTAAAAGAGCAACCAGCGAGGCAACAACTCCTCCCGATAAAATACCGCAAATCACCGAAAGAAAAATGCTATGAGTAAACCAATTAACAGCAATAGCAGTAAAAGACCCAATAAGCATTTGTCCTTCAAGCGCAACATTAAATACACCTGCGCGGTTACAAATAGAGCTTCCCAATGCGGCCATCATAATAGGAGTAGTAGAACGGATAGCGGAATTTAAAACCGCAAAAATAAAATTAGTGTCCATTAATTATATCACCTGCCTCTGCTTTTTGCTTTTTTCGGTGTTTGAAGTCTGTAAACAGCTTGACGGATACAAACAGTGTAATAGTAGATTGAATCAACGTAGAAACCTGCAACGGAATGTTGGTAGTACGCTGTATAGCCTGTCCGCCTACCTGTAACCCTGATAGAAAAATGGAGGCCGCAAAAGCTCCTACAGGATGCAAGGAAGAAATTAAGCCAGACATAAGCCCTGTCCACGCATAGCTGGTAGAGATAAACATAGCGTCGATGTAACGGTATTTTACACCGAAAATTTCCAGCATACCGGCACAGGCCGCAAGCGCCCCGCTGAAGGCCATGGCGCTCATCATGACCTTATTCTTTTTTACTCCGCCGTAATTTGCGAACACCGGATTT
>Ga0153952_1000429_pt1 | contig 14186 bp, 17 predicted proteins | sample TSNJ036MetaG_FD_104746 | JGI IMG/M metagenome (GOLD analysis project Ga0153952, IMG submission 104746) | Attine ant fungus gardens microbial communities from New Jersey, USA - TSNJ036 MetaG | ecosystem: Host-associated > Fungi > Mycelium > Unclassified | place: USA: New Jersey, Wharton State... | reverse complement strand
TGCATCTCTAGTTTGATAAAAATACCGGTGTTCTTGCATCATGAATATTACGGTAGGAACAGAGGAGCGAATCCTCCCAAAGATAGTACAGCTATGTATACATGCGAATATGATTATAGTATGACTATAAGCCTGCCTCCATCGAAGATCCGAGGACAGACAAGCTGCCTTAAAGCGCTACAGAGATAGTAGGTGATTATGTAACATCATTGTTCATGACCATGGAATATGCGCAGCCCAGAGACAGATTGGTGTTAGACTTCAGATTTGATTAGAGCGACTGCCTTTTCAGACCGCGGTTTAATAGTACATTGAAAACTCGTTGGATGGCTGATGATAACAGCGAAGATTAACTGCCGTAACCTAGAGAATGCAACCAGCACTCTACCTTATTACACCAGTTGTCTGATCCACAATAGGCTCGATGACATGACCATCTTCCACGTATTTAGATATGTTAAAGACGGCAAGGGTCATAACGCATGAGATAAAGATAGAAGCATCTGCCATGATGCGCCCTAAGTGAAGAGCCAACCGTCGGATGTAGGGTCATTTGAGTTAATATGCTAAAACACACCTGGGCAGATCCTGAACCAAACAGGTATTAATTACCAGAGAACAGAGAAAGTACCGACAAGGACTTGCCTTCTTCCGAAACCGAAACATATTTGCCTGGGGTCTGGTTCTGGGTCCGAGCCAAGGAACCTGCTCGGACGAAAAACCATTGGGTCCGAGTAGATTTTTGGGTCATGTTGCATCTTCCTACAAAGAGCAATTAATTTGGATCATTGTGCTTGGAGTGGGCGAACAAACCAAATATTCGGAATTATTAAAGAGCCCTTTGGGATGAAGTATCCATTATGAACATCGTCTTGCGTGGCAACATGAGGAACACCTGTCCATGGATAAAATCAAATTCGTGAATCTCATCAACTGGGAAGGTTAGAGTTATAACTTACCCGTTGGCACTACAGAATGCCATCGCATAACTTCTAGTACCACGGCGTTCACGTAAGGCAAGTCATCTCTATCAGCAAAAGATGGAAGCCTATCTAGTCCTATTACTGAATCGATCTCGGCCTGAGCTGCAGCAGCTACTTCAGGATACAGCGCCATGGCTTTGAAGAAAGCGTAGATCGCAGAGACCGTCTGACGTGATAGAGTTCAATTATGAGTAAGTCAATCCTTTTCTGGAAAGGTGATACATTCAGAAAAGAAACACTCACGGTGTCGGCACCCCCTGAATAAAGGGAAGCAGCAGACCATTTTATGTCGAATTCCTTTTCGAGGTTTATATCAGGTTCTGATAGAAGATTTGCTGTGAAAGATGGTGCTGCAGCCCCTGCAGCCTACGAAGAGTCGATGACGACGAAGTACATGTGATTCACCGAACGTACCATCTGGCTCTTCACGTATTCATAGGGAGCTTCTACCGCCTGGTTCAATGTTCTCGCCCATTCCCGTGCTGTCTTTTTGAAACCAGTTCCGGGAAACCAGTCTGGAAGTTGTCGCACTAAATTCACCAGAATCACAGGTTGCCCAACAAAACCGTGCATAAAGCTCACGTTGAGGAATCAAATTGACCATAAAGCCGCCTGGGGCAGTGGCCAACGAAAACTGATCTGTAGCTATGTCAGCAAGAGTGACGAAAGGATCTTCTGTCTCATAGACTTCGTAACCATGAGAAATACGGAGGATAATGGCGCTGGCGGTTCTTTGAATTTGTCAACATGGGACGCCTTGTCAAGGAACAACACTACGTACCTGCGGATATGTGTTGCCAGGTCTTGGGGTGTGTTGAGTAAGTGTTTCAGAAACTTGCGAGTTTCAACTTCCTCGGTAGGATAAAATTGAGACATCGAAGTAGAGTTTCCAATCAACTTATGGAACAATTTGCGATAGCGTCGAAATCGATCTCCATATGGGATCAGTACCAGAGTGTTCTTCCAGCCAACCATTTCTCCGCCCATCTCCATGATAGGCCTGTCAGAATAGATAGAGCCCTTTTTCTCTAGCATATTCGTTGCAACCTCTGCTGAGTTCACGATTATCATCCGCTGACCGAAGATGCAGACGGACACAATGTCACCTGAGTTTGCTGAGAGAGTGATACAAAACCTGATAAAATTGTGCACCTACCCCACTTTTCACCCCAGCTTGCGAATGTGAGCCATTCCTTGGAAGACGGCATGGCCAACAGATTTCCAAGAAGAGGCCATTGCCTAGGGCCTGGAGGCAGAGGGACACTAAGCCTTGGACGCAAAAGTCGTCGGATGATAATAAAACCGAGGAACACGAGACCAAGGTCAAGGACACAGAGAAGTCTAGTCATTTGCGTTGTCCAGGAAATGATACTTTGAACGAAGATCAAGATCAAGGAGAGCAGTAGAGAATCAAGGATACGCAAGGGTTTATATCCCATTTGGCGTACACCAGATTGCAAACGACCGTCATGTTGCTAAAGTCGCGATGTATAAGATCAGATCTCACACTAAGTCCTCGGAACGCCGCCCAGGACCCACAAGCGCCGCTAACATCTTGTACCTGATCAAATCACTTGGAAATCCAGCACACGGCCGGCCGGCTCCGTTCCCTGGCGAGATTCTCGTACTTTGATGCCATAGTTTCCGTGCACACCGGTTGTTCTCCCGAGACCTGAACCAAGCCAATCGCCAATGCAAACAGAGCCCCCTACTATATCTTAAGTTCCATGTACTCCTGTAAGATGTGTGGAAATCTCCTCTTGTCCTTCCAGGTGTTTCACGAGAGGTGGAGCTATCTGAGTTGTAGACTCGCTTCTCGGCTGTAAAGTCATGACAACGCAGCCCCTTACATAAAGGACCACCTTGAGTAAGCGTTTATGGAGCTATCTTGGAAGCCGAGCCACAATGTGCAGTGTCGGCAAATCCGCGTATTCGCCACGATTCCGTCGTGAGAATCGAGGCGTAGTGACAGTAGAGCAGGATCGTGCTTGAACGCAAGAGTCATGTTGATAATATTTGATACGTGCACAATGATATGATTACATCGACGCATATGTCGAGCCAGTCGAAGCGAATCTTAATCCACTGATACAGGACCTGAAGCATGTTGAAATCGGCGGTTCTAGCGCCCAGCAAGATAACTCGGGGTTGACAGCAAGGTAGAGGGCACCAGGAACACACACTTTACGTGGTCATGTCATTCTTGAAGCTGGAGCTCGTTGACTGGCGTTCTTAAATCGTTCAGTAAACTGAAGACCCAATGGAATGGCAGCTGGGAAAAAGAGGGAACAATGACAGTGTAGTCATCATTACCCATCTAGTCTAGTCAGAGGCCATCCAGAGGGATGGAGAGCCAGAGGATGTTCAAGCCCTGCAGTCGAGAAGTAAAATCTATACTCGATAGGTGCAGGACAAGGAAATCATAGGATAAAGCTAAATGATATTGCCCACTACTCGTGGGTGTATAGCGGCGCACGGTGTTTTGTCATGTGACCTCTGACAGATACACCTGTGTATCAATTACCGTATTTTAAAGCATATCAGCATGTAGCCATGGAGGAAGTATTCTTTGTGTTGTGTCAGATTACAATCTCAATTAGAGGTCAGTTTCAGGAAATTACTATCATGAACACAGAGCGGTATATTTCCCACATTTTCCAGCACTTTCTGATGAGTTACGTAATTTGTCCAAGGATATATATAAGCTTGATAGCGGTAGATAGTAAACGAACGTTTGACATCAAGTGATCTTTTCTTCGGCTATCGATATGGCTTTGCAAAGGCCTATTACATATTTTGAGATCAATATTGGCAAAAAACCCGCAGGTCGCATTGTATTTTCTCTGTATAATGATCTTGTCCCTAAAACAGCAGAGAATTTTCGTGAGTAAGATCCTAGTAATGCCTGTAATATCGAGATCAACTCAGAAAATAGGTGCATTGTGTACTGGTGAAAAGGGTGAAGGCGAATTGGGAAAGCCCCTACATTTCAAGGGGTCGGGTTTCCATCGAGTGATTAAAGGGTATTGAGTTCGAGTCGCTTGAGTGAACAATCTAATTATCGTTGTGGCACAGATTCATGTGCCAGGGTGGCGACTTCACCGCGGGAAATGGCATGCTCTTCCTTGAGTTCGAGATTTCTCTTCACAAACTGACAGTAGTTTGATATCAGGTACAGGTGGTGAATCAATATATGGAGAAAAATTCGAAGACGAGGCTTTCCCGGTGAATCACACGAAACCATTCTTGCTCTCAATGGTACTAGCTCCTACCGTGGCTTTGTGTACATCATTCATGCCTCATGTTTAGGCGAATGCCGGCCCTAACACCAACGGTTCACAATTCTTCATCACTGTTGCTCCAACGCCTCATCTTGATGGAAAGCACGTCGTGTTTGGGGAGGTCATTAGGGGGAAATCAACCGGTAATGCACCCTCTTTTGGACTAATTCGTTTTCCAACTGAATAGATTAAGTTCGCATGATTGAGAACAATCCCACCTCCGGTGGAGACGTTCCACAGGCTGCTGTAACAATCACCGACTCTGGCGAGCTATCTCCTGACGATCCCTCTCTCCTAGAGCAAGGTGCTGCAGTAGGAGAGGATCCTTACGAGGACTATCCGGATGATGAAGACCGTGACTTGAGTAAACCTGAAAGCGTTATCGAGATCTCTATGATTGTTCGGGACATTGGTAATAAGCTTTACAAAGAAGGCAACATCGACCAAGCGCTTCAGAAGTATCAAAGTGCGTATTTGGGGTGATGTTCATCTTCAATTCCGCCTTGTTCACTAATCCGGCTAGAGTCTATTCGCTACCTCGACACGTTTCGAGAGATTCCTGAAGATTCGCCCGAAAATTTGAAGCAAGCTTACTCAACGTTGCTTATAGCTCTTCTACTAAATTCTGCTTTGGCCGCGATCCGTTCAGTTCCTCCTTCATCTAGTAATGCCATCATTGCTATTGCGAACACTACTCGTGCTTTGGACAACTTCGAACTGAACACCGCGGACAAAGGTCAATCACACATTTAATATCTGTGATGGATTTTTTCGCTAATCACATTCTGTAATTAGCTAAAGCATTGTATCGCCGTGCATTGGCTCATGGCATCATGAAGAGTGGGGATGACCAGGAGGAGGACCTGGTTGAAGCGAACAAACTCGTTCCTGAAGACGCGCTTATCAAAGAGGAATTGGGAAAGGTAAGAAAGCGTAAAGCAGAGCTCAGGCAAAAAGAGAAGAAGGCGTTCAAGAAAATGTTCTCGTAAACACTTAAGAGACGATACAAAAATAGTTTATCAGTGCACCTCACACCCCCTATCAAAGTATTGTCTTCATGTGATGAATTGGAGGAAAAACTTCCGTTTCCCGATAAGTGAGATTGGAGGTGTTGATGTTTCAGGGTCATCTCGCATAAGGACAGCGATGAAGATGTCAGCTACCGAAGAGAGGTCATCAGTAAGCGTGTTTGTACTGATGAGCCCTGGATCAAACCAACCGATCCTTTCCGCATAATCATGAGCTGTGGAAGACTGACACAAAAAATGCAAGAACGCAGTGATAGTAATCCAAACCTGTGCATGCGGACTATGTCAGGCAAAACCATGAGCTGAGAAGCTTTACTCACATTGACTGCGGCCGGCAGAAGATCATCGAGACACTGAGTATTGGAAGTTGGTAGATCGAAGATGAAAAATGATGACGCCACTGACCTCAAAGGCATCGTCGCGGCTGGTCATCTGAATGCAACGGCCATGTAATTTGGTTGGTATGATAGGCTCAATCAAGGAATCTAGAAGTCGAAGGAGAGCATGTGCGAATGCATGCGGGACTCTGGCATCACTTTTGGCTTCCTGGAGGGGCCAGGGGAACTCGTCACCGGTATCGAGGCACTAGAGACATGAGGAATGGACGTCATGGATATTGAATGAGTGATCGTGAATCACACACTTCACGAATCACTGTGATCATTTCTTCATCAGGAAGTTGTACAAAAAGATCCTCCTGCGGTTCATTGTTGCCCATAAGTCGGTTTACTAGCCGCATTACTTCTCTGGGAGCATTTAACGAGTGGTTCTCCGGCAGTAGTTCTTCCGGCGATTCCAGCGTCCGTATCGGCCCGGGAAGCCGAATCAATGTTTCCAGCTTATTTCCATAACATGAAGGTACTGGATCAGAGTAGAGCATGGGTGCACAACACAATAATCCGAAAAATGAATTACTTACGATATTCCCCAGAGATGGCAATAAAGTGATCCTTTCCAAAGATAGTATGAAGTATAAGGGTTCCCTTCATATCGCGAGGACAAAGGTTGAACAGTGGGGAAAAGCGTTTTCCTATGTGGATCATCACAGAAATCGCCGTTCTTTCTCCTGGGAGAAACAAACCCTAGTCATCATTGGCATGTGTTTCACAAGTGAGTATGGGTCAATCTCACTGCCTCTGGTTCTATCAAAAGCCAGCCTGGATCTATCGCAGTGTGTCAGTCGGAGGTTCAAGTGCTACACTGCCATGGCTTACGAGCTGGCATGTCTGGTTGGGTCGGAACAAATCTCCATGCACAAGGAATCTAGCCTTCAACGCTTAATGAATGAGAGAAAAAACATGATTTTTGTTTACCTTTCCAACATTTTCAATGGTAATTTTCCTAGTTTGACGACTGTCAAATCTGTATATTGATATGAGTACTGGCCGACCCTGCTTTCTTCTCAAATACCTGATCTTCCCGAAATCCAGAAAGCCCGTATCAACCTTTATTATAGGCCTGTCATGAGAACCTTCCAGCTCACGAACTTCATGATAGAGATGTCCAACAGCCGTATCATAATCCAGGCGCCTGTAGAATTCAAACTAGTGTAACAATCTGTCAGCCAAGCAGCAGTCTTAGAAATAGACAAGACATGCATCAACGGAGAAATCAGCAGCAACTGGCCGATGATCGCTCATTGTAATTTTCGGATAACTATTAGAGCGTTTTTGTCGCACATTGCAAAAAGGGCTGGGCAAGTGAAGGATGCGATCTGTCCAGGCGGGCCGTCGTCTACAAAGGTACGCATGAGCAACGGGCCGATGTAATCAACAAAGTTCTTGCTTTTGATCGTAATCAAGCTCATCCACGCCTATGCCTGAGCTAACGCGATACGTTCTAGGGATATGTTTAGGAAAGAAGGACAAGTTTTGAAAGGTCGACAACGTACGGCAGGTAGGAAATTGGGTATTCCAGGAAGCCATTGAAAGCCTTACCACCTGATATAGACTTCTTCAGCTGCAAGAACCATTCATCAGTCATGGGTCGAAAAGTACAGCAAGCCGATTCACCTGATCGTAGCGAAATATGACTTCTAACCGACCGTCCCATTCCTTCTCTGCGAGTAATCGACGAAGTTCAGGATCAGGAATATCAACACGATAGTTGAGGTCTGAAAGCACGAAATCCGTAAACAACCCATTCGACAAAATCCAGACACCCAACCTCCCTGGGAGAAATTTGAGGACATTACTAAGAGCTTATTTACTATACTCACAAACCAAAACAAGGCATCAGTTTCGTATAGACTAACGACTGACGAGGCCTCTGGGCTGAAATCGTCTCCCCTTTCAACATGACTCGAATCCCTTGCAAACACAAGTTTCCGCGAGAGTTCATGGAATTCTTCGTTGCGTCTGTCAACCATTTCGTCGAATGCTGCAAGGTGAGCATTCACAAAAGTGAGAGTCAGAGCTGCTGCTTCGTCATCATCGTGATTGTCTTCAGATTGCTTCTCGTTAACAGGTTTTCTCTCGGTACTAAGAGGTGGCGTAAAGGTAAGGCGCACTGCTGCAGCGCCTTTGTTACCCTAAGAGACAGTCTCAGGGTAAGCAGGTGAAATTGCTGGGATCATACCATTAAACCCAGAATACCAGATCCAGCTGAAGTTGTTTGGATGTTTCCAAAACAACCTTTGAGGGATTTCTTCACCAGGATGACAATGAGCATGCCAACAAGTTGCTTAGACACCAGCTGAGTAGGGCATTGTCAGCTCCCAAAGTGATTTCTCTGATGATAATTGAGATACTTTTTCGTAATAAACGGCCTTTTCTCCAAGAGCAGCAAAGACAGCTAAACACCATGCATCTTCCCTTGCGGTTCCTGTTGAGTAAATGAGGGCTTCGGTGGAAAGGTCGAGTTCTTGAAAACCAAGGGTAATGATGTCGGGATCTACACCTGTTTGCTCTGTGCTTGAGGCCAAGCTCATTGCCAAGCCCAAAGTAAGTTGAGGGTTGCCTGGAAAAATGGAACATTAAGCTCTGAATAAAAGGCTTGATAAAGAACTTCACTAGTTCTTGACACATCCTTCTCATATGAAATTGGAGATGGGTTGTCGATTGGAGGTGAAGAAGATTCAACATCTTTCGGGGCATTCAAAGTTGATGCAGTAACGCCTTGCACCCACGAAGAAAGGTCTTGAGTTGGCATTTTGCCATTCACGTTGAAGGTTCCGATGCGCAATGAGAGACTCTGTGTACCCTTTCGAGCTGATGAACGTGCTTTTCTCCTAATCCACTCATCTCGTATTATTTGAATGTCCATAGCATCGTCACAAGAGAATCCGGCATAGCTACTGGATAAGCGTTCAATGAGGGGTTTATTTATGATTCGGAGATCAGGCGGGATCACGGAAACTTCAACCCTCGACATTAGCATTGTAGGGTAGCGTGATGACGAAGATTAGAAGACTAACGGACTGGGATGTGAATGTGTTGAGAAACATAGGGCTGGAGCCAGTTGAACTGTGATGTTGACTCAGATGTGTTGACTGCAGCTGGGTTTTCAATTTCTGACGTTATAAATCTTGCAGTCGAGCATATGTACCGACCTGCGGCCTTTCTTAGCCTTTTACACTCAACAGAAATCATCCCAATTTTTTCCACATCTATCGCATAGAATGTTGCAGCTACCTGGTTTGGCGATCCCTCGGCAGGGATTATACTCAAACTAAACCCTGGGAGGTGTCATATATCGGTCTTGATTGGTACCAGAATACCAACCGGAACGGGGTTGGCCAAGAATTTCCTTAGTATCAGAGACCGTTAGGTCGAGGGTATTCTGACGCATTTGGCTCATGATGATTGAGAAATTGCCATAAATTGGATAGATAGTTTGCAGCTCAGGGCTGTAAACGGAAAAGTCAAGCGAGGGCCTAAACCGATAGATAAAAAGGCTGCATCAAGAAATTAGCTCATTAATTTACAGACCACCAAGAAGCGCTAACGTACGCGCCTTCCTCAGTGAGTGTCCATTCGTCCTTGTGTGATACTACGGTCAACACTCGCCTATCATGCCAGTTGTCGGAAGTCCCAAGGCCTGTACGGGAATTATCCAAAATGGAGGCATCAATCGCAACGAGTGCCACATCTGTTGCCTGCAAGGATGAATTGATAACATCGTAAAAGAAACTCATAGTGCTAGTAGGGTAAGATCAGAGTAAGATCCTGATTGAAATCATGCTATCGTGGGAACAAGCGGCGTGATTTGATTCCTCAATGATGGGTCAGAATTTGGCAAGTTCAGGAAGCAGTATCTAGTCATGGGATTTTGATTGTTGGAATTTGATTTGAACAAGGGCTAGAAAATGTGAAGACAGAAATAAACCAGGTTTTAGCAGCCAGCTTTATTTCTTGACATTGCAATTTCCCCAGTACCACAGTGTATCAGTGCTTGTGAGCGTGTAGCAACTTAGCAACGATTGTCACTCAGCTTCTAGGGCCCACCAAGGGTAACTTTAAGTTAGATCAGTAGCCACCTTGACTCAAGAGTAAGGTAGAGTCAAGGGTGAACTAATGGCTACCCTTACCTCACCATTTCTCTAAAGGTGAACTTTGCCCTTACTGAAAGTATTATGCTTATATCCTTGTAAATTACCTGGAGGGTATACATTATCCGTAATCATATCATTTCTCTATACAGATCTTGTAGCATCCCATAATAAATTTTTCAGAGCACAGTCAAAAGAGTAAACGGTCAATGAATAAAGAGATGTTCAACAGGATTGGACCATTTCTGTAATTTGTTAATCATTTACCCCCGATCACGGGAATAACCGACTTCCCACGTTTCCCCACACTTTCCAGCATAGGGGTCAGTGACCAGCACGCGACTGATGACAGTACATCTGTACGAGGTCTGGGCCCAAATCTCATGAAACTCTAATTAGGCGGTTCATTTTACAATCTAGAAGATTGACAAAAGGTTGGAGTTGTGGAATGATCTGGAAATGGAGCGGTTCTCAGCTGGAAAGTGTCACGAGACAAGGAGTGCTTCTTAACTGCGATCATTTCTCTTCCTTTATCTCTCACCAGTCTTTTTACCATCCGACATGACCCGCACTGAGCGTGCATCATATCCCCGTGCCTTGAACAGAGATCGCTCAGAATCCCGCAATGGCCTGGACTCCAGCCTCCGTAAGCGTGGAGCAGGGAACTATAATTGGGGCAGCCTTGCCGACGAGCATCGCCTCGAATCAACTGCACAGGATGATGAAGAAAGTGAGCTTGTGGAAGAGGAGGAAGTAAAATCTGGTTCAGAGCCGGGAGATACCTTCTACGGTACTTTCTACATCGCTTCTTAGCTCGAACAGCATTTCATAGGCATTTACAGCTATAGGCGTACGGTCTCCGATGGAATCATCTGAAGCATCATCTAAGTCGTACATAGAGCGTAGCACCAGTACCTCCAGTGCCCCCAGCACAGTGACCGAGGAAGACAGGGAGAAGGCTCGAAACCTCAGAAAGAACGCTTTTAAAAAGAGCGATCGTACGTGCCATATACCTTGAGTTTTCATCCGGTATAACCTGTGTATGTTATACCGCTTAGAAATCGACCTTGCTGCGATTGCGCGGAGCTCTGCTGCTGTTTCTGGTTCTCCTCCTGACTCGGACATCGGTCGTCGTGATGGCAGCCAAGTTACAATCTAATTCATGTGTGTTTCTTTTCTCTTGAGTTTCCATGAGCTCAAAAGAAAAACCTCAGTCTCTCACAAATTATCTCACCAAGTCCTGAACTGACAATTGGCAGACAAACCTTGTAGTTGTAGTTTTTTGTTCCATTTGCGTTGTACCTCATACTCATGTGAAATTTCTTGATCTGAATTGAAAGTTTTTACTCTTTGAAGAATATGGAAAATTCGCTATATCACTCGCTCTTCCGTCTCTAGTGACATTGTGCAGATCTTAATTTCGCTTGGATAGTCAGGACTCAGTACCAACATTTGGTTGTGAATGTCAGAATGAAATTGTTGGCAAGAGCGTTTGTGGTATAATACCGTTGTCACAACGGAGGATCAGGAAGGAAATGAGATGTAGCAATAAACGAACGACTTGTCTTCGTAGACTCACATGAGAGGGTCGGATTGTGCAGATGCTTAACTTGATCAACATGACTTAATATGAGGTCCAATGGTCACATCAAAGCAGTTAGTTCCTGAGTCAACCGAACGGTCATGGTGGCCTAGCTAACCAGCAAACGAATCTTCAGATATTTTGTAGGATGAACTTCGAGCAAGAAGTACATACTATATTGTCACAAAAAAAAAACTATAGGTTGACGTGCTCTATGTTTCGGAGTGGAGAGGTATGATTCACACAAGCCACATAAAATGTATATTCACAAACTAGGTCGCATGCTCACCATCTCCTTCCACTGACCCAGACTTCCAATGAATGACATTAATTTTCTCAAAGTCTCGTCTTTGGCTATCTGTCAATGTTGGGGCATTTCCGGTCACGGTAACCAGCTCAATGACGCCTCCGTCTCCAGCGCCAGTCCCTCCGATAACGGGTCCAGTGGCAGGGGCAGAAGCAACTTCATCATCTGCATCAAACTCACAAGTGCCGTTCCTTGCGTAAAGCATGTTTATCAAACTGGCAGGCGTGAAATTTGTGCAGTCTGAGAGATAGAGCACAGAGAGATGGGGACAACCAAATAATGTTGTGGTAGAATCTAAAGGCTCTTGCATCATCTCAAGTACAGAGTCATCAAACCCTGGGCACGAGACCAGATTAAGTCTACGGCCGTTCCAAGTCCGGAGTAATTCAATTAGATGTCGTGAGTGTGTGAGACTTTGGAGGGTGAGCGAGAAGGTAGTAGGGAGCGGTGTATAGATATGTGTAGTAGATTGATCTTCTTGGGCCGTTCCACAAGACTCGAGACGAATATTGTACAGGTCTCCAAGGAATGAGTATTGAAAGAAATGGGAGAGGAAGGAGAAGGACATCGATGAGAGTATGAGCATGTTCAGTGCAAATGTGTAATAAAGTACATCTGGATTAACACTTGCTGTTGGGGCATTGTCGAAGGCTACATTTGAGAGAACGAGAGTGCTGAGATGGGGTAAGGCGGACATGGAAATACACTCTAGAGCTGGAACGTATTGAACTGGAGCACCAGATGTGGCAGTGAGATTCTGGATACGAAGAGTTCGAACAGACTTGAAAGCATTTATCCACCATGTCTTGTGTCCTTTCATCACGATCTCGCGAAAGTTAGGTCCATCGATGAGTAGAGTGTATATCGCCGGACAAGTAAACTGTTCAGAAGGCAAACGTTGATCATGCACAAGTATGTTCAATCCATCGTCAATGTTGCATTCAAGTTTGAGTTGAGTGAGAAAAGGACAATGGCCAGAAAAGTCATGGCGGAGCGATGGGAGGGACGAAGAACGAAGAGTGTGTATGAAGATATATTGACACCGGGATAGATGTGGCTTCAGCTTATCCATCACTTCGCACATCCGTCTCGCTTCTACTCGCGCACCTCCCTCGTATTCTTGACCAGCTATATCATCCCCATGAGGAAAAGCTCTTCGAGTAACATAAACCTCCAAGGGCAGGTTTTTCGAATACATTAAAATATCAGCAACATCGATATCGGCAGTTGCTCCATCAAGGAAAAACACTGGGCGAGTCCAGTACTCTGGAACGGTCGACAAAACTTCACGCCAATGCGGTAGAACAGCAGCCAGCGCGAATGGAAAGAGGGTCGGGTCCGAGGGGTTGAATGATTGGGTTGGACCCCAAGCGACGTGGTTTAAGCCGATCCGGAAGCATGTGTAGCAGCTAGACGATGAGCAAGTAGAATATTGACTGGCGAAAACGTTACGGAAGATGATCAACAGGAGCTCTGTAGGTAGAGATGCCAAGGTCATTGTCAATTACCTAGCTGGCTTCAATCTAGTATGAGCCCGTCACATCATCACCATCTCACGCTCAGAATCTGTGCAAGCAGTTACACAGATCAGAGGACAAGTACAGCTCATAGTGACAAATAAACTTTAGCCTTGGAACTTGTCACCCATCCTTGCCACTTGTATGGACAAAGGGGATAACAAGCAAGATATCAGGTTTTTCAAACTACTGATGGTCTGGTATCACATGAAATACTGTAAAAAGCCTTAGTACAGTGCTTTCCAATGCGACTTGTGTCATGGATAGCAAGCAATATTTACACCATCTCCAATACTGACAAATGTTGCAATTACAAAGTCTTACAAATTTCACAATGAAATTTGAGCAAAAAATGCATTCATGCTCTGCGTCATTCATAGCTATCTCAAGCATGTACTTTTAGTTTGTAAAATCATATGATGGTAGACAATCTTGGGTTTAGCTTATATGCTGTTTCATAAAATGATGAACTTGAGAGCCACTAAAGGAGTGCATGGGAACTATTGATCTAGTCTCTCAAATATCTCGAAAACTTTTATATTTTCTCTAGTTTGGTAGAAAACATTTTTGAAAATGAGCCAGACTGTTTTGAGGCAATGTTTGAAGGAAGAGGTTGAGATGTTGAGACTATCAAATTGAAGGCATGTTTTTCCCTGGCCTACTACAAAAGGTTATACACACTTCAATCATCAGCAGGTAAATTTTGAACTAGAAAAAAGGGTGAGTGTATTGAATAGGAATAGTAGTCCCAGCATGGGTCTGGTGGATGCTTTTGAAGAGCCATAGGGCTATAACACATTAATAAGGGGTGACTTACCTTGGCCAGGCCTAAACTCAGGTGTCGGCCCCTGTCGGCTTCTGGATTGGAGTGAAAATAAGGTGAGCTTGTTAGTGAAATCCTGCTGGAAGCACACTCGAGTTCCTGAACCGCAGAACAGCCTTGCCAAGACGATGAGGCTACAGCTGACAAACAGGATATGTTAGACCCATATTTTACAT
>Ga0153952_1000426_pt1 | contig 14281 bp, 8 predicted proteins | sample TSNJ036MetaG_FD_104746 | JGI IMG/M metagenome (GOLD analysis project Ga0153952, IMG submission 104746) | Attine ant fungus gardens microbial communities from New Jersey, USA - TSNJ036 MetaG | ecosystem: Host-associated > Fungi > Mycelium > Unclassified | place: USA: New Jersey, Wharton State... | reverse complement strand
TTCTGCAGTTCCATTATCAATAAATGACAAGTGAGCCTCTTGTTTTTTGTGTTCTCTTTACGAATCGACATTGAACTTATACGTAATACTGAACTCTCAACATCAAATTCCCAAGCGGCCTTACACAAAAAAATAACTGCCGGTCATCTATAATATCTAGATTAGACCGACAGTTATCTCTATCTCTATCCCTATTACCATTACCCCAACAGCAACCTATCGCTGCTTATCTCATCTCCGCTTGCCTGCTCAAACTTTTGCAGCAGATCCTTCACTGTGAGGTTTTTCTTTTGTTCGTAGCCTATATCAAGTATGATATTGCCTTCATGCATCATTACTATACGGTTACCGAAGCGCAAGGCGTCTTTCATATTGTGGGTAACCATAAGAGTGGTTAGTTTATCCTCCTCCACCAGCTTCTGAGTAAGCTCAAGTACGATTTTGGCTGTTTTTGGATCCAGCGCCGCCGTGTGCTCATCTAAAAGAAGAAGCTTGGGCCTTACAAGGGTAGCCATCATAAGAGTAAGGGCCTGACGCTGACCCCCGGAAAGCAGGCCTGTTTTTACCGTAAGCCTGTCCTCCAGGCCAAGCCCCAGCTTTCTCAAATGATTTCGGAAAAGATCTCTTTCCTTCCTTGAGATTCCCCAGCGGAAGGAGCGTATTTTGCTGCGGCGGAAGGCGATAGCAAGGTTTTCTTCTATTGTCATCCCTGTAGCCGTACCCATACGCGGGTCTTGAAATACTCGACCTATGTATCTTGCTCTGGCATGCTCCTTAAGCCTCGTCATATCCAAGCCGTCTATTTCCACCTTGCCGGAATCCAGCATAAAATCACCGGCTACAGCGTTTAAAACAGTGGATTTGCCCGCGCCGTTGCTGCCGATAACCGTTATGAAATCAGCCTCCTTAAGATGGAGATCAACGCCGCATAGCGCTTCCTTTTCGTTTGGAGTGCCAATGTCAAAGGTTTTTTTCAAATCAGTTAATTTTAACATACTTTAGCCCTCCTTCCGGTTCAGAAGCCTTCCCATTTTAGTTCTTGAAATTTTCTCCCGGAAAGTAGGCAAGTACAGACAAATAGCCAACAATATTGATGATATACCCCTTAAGTCGTTGGGGCTTAAGCCGCAGGAAAGGACAAAGGAAATAATCAGCCGGTATAAAATAGAACCCAAAACCACGGAGAAAAATACCTTATGGCTATTCTTATCGCTGAATACTACTTCGCCGATGATAACGGAAGCCAAGCCTATAACAATAGTCCCAATTCCCATTCCCACGTCGGCATAGCCGTTATACTGGGTAAGTAACGAGCCTGAGAAAGCCACCAGGGCATTGCCTATTACAAGGCCCAGCATCTTCATTACATTTGTATTGACACCCTGGGCTTTTATCATGTTTTCGTTATTCCCTGTGGCGCGTATAGCATAGCCGATTTCCGTATTATAAAACCACCATAATATAAGAATCACAATAATTATACATATTATCCCTACTACTATAGAGGCTTCCCGCTTTCCCAAGCCGTATTTGCTGAATTTGGTCATTATGGTTGTCGCCTTCATCAAAGGTATATTGGCTTTACCAAACATGATCCGCAGATTGACCGAATACAAACCGGTCATGGTCAAAATACCTGAAAGAAGAGGCGGTATCTTTAACTGAGTATGCAGCGCGCCCGTAATAAGACCGGCAATCGCTCCTGCCAGAATGGACAGAAGAATACTCAGTACCGGGTCCATTCCAGTGGTAATAAACCGGGCGGTTACCGCGCCTCCCAGGGTAAAGCTGCCTTCCGCAGACAAATCGGCAAAATCCAAAATTCGATAAGTAGTATGTATTCCTATAGCCATAATGGCCCACAACAAACCTTGGCTTAGAGAAGTCAGAGCAAGATCAATAGTCATGGATTTTTCCCCTTAAAAATTATTCTTCTACAAGACGGTAAGCGGACGCTAAAATATCGGCAGGGATTTCTATCCCCAAAGCTGCCGCATTGGCGGTGTTGATGACTGTGTTTGTTTCATCCAGATACTCTACAGGCATGGTCGCGGTTTCAGCCTCGCCGCTCAAAATCTTTGCGGCCATAGCGCCGGTCTGCCTTCCAAGGTTGAAATAATCAATACCGTCCGTCATCAGGGCCCCGGCGTCAACAGCCGCTTCTTCTCCGCCTACTACAGGTATGCCTTTATTAGTGGATATGTCAACTACCAGCGGATAGGCTGACGCCAGTGTATTGTCGGTAGGTACGTAAAGCACGTCGATTTTATCTGTCAAGGCTTCCAATACCTGAGGCACATCATTAAGGTTTGACACTGTTGCTATCTCGCAGGTAAGCCCCAGGTCCGCGGCTGCTTTAATTGCAAGATTGGCTTGTATTTCAGAGTTGATTTCACTGGAGGTATAAATTACTCCTACGGTTTTAGCATCGGGCAGAACCTTAGTTATAAGCTCCATTTGCTTCGCCACAGGCGTTAAATCCGAGGTGCCTGTAGAATTATAGCCCGGTTCTTCTATGCTGTTTACGATTTGTGCCGATACAGGGTCGGTAACTGCCGTAAATAATACAGGTATATCGTTGGTTTCCATAACTACAGATTGAGCCGCGTTGGTTGCGATTGCCAGGATCAGGTCGGACTTGTTTTGCACAAGGCGCGCGCTCATAGTGCTTAAGTTGCTTTGATCTCCCTGAGCGTTCAGTATTTCAATTTCAATGTTTTCACCTTGAACATACCCAGCTTCGGAAAGACCGACAATAAAGCCCTCCCTGGCCGAATCAAGAGCCACATGCTCAATAAGCTGAAGGATTCCTATCTTCAGCATTTCACCCGATGCCTCTTCAGTGGCCGCTTCTGTGGCCGCCTCTGTTTCCGTCGGCGCTGAAGCCTCCGGGGCAGGGGATTGACTAGCCGTACTGTTGTTTGATCCGGATGAATTGCATCCAAACAGCATTAAGCCGCTCATTGTCAACACAATAAGTATTGAAATAATTTTTTTCAGATTCATGTTTAGTTCCTCCTTAAATATATATAAAATTAAGGCATTGGTTTTATACCGAACGAGGAAAACATTAACCTCCTCTGTCGCCGAATCGGCTCGTCGTCGGTAAATGTTTTCACCGTTCGGTATAACCAAGCTCATTGCCTTCCACGAACCGTTTTATTATACATCCTTTTTCGCCGGTGTATATAAATTTCTGCAATCTCTCTTCTAAGCTGCGCTTACCTTGTCCAATTATAGCACAATCGTCAATCAACAGGGCGTCAAAGGAATAATCCTCCTCAAAGCTGCCCACCTTGCCAAAGAAGGATCCCCCTCCCTTGGTAGCCAGATAAAAGGCCTCCGGCAGAGTAAGCCTGCCGCAATCCTTATCCTTATATAAATAGTATAGCTTTGATACTTGTATAGCATGTACCAAAACCTCTGGCATCCAAAGCGTATGGCCGCCGGATATATCCGAACCAAGCCCAAGGTTAACGCCGCCAGCTATAAAATCCTTCACTGGGGCTATACCGCTGGTCAAATCAGTATTAGATATAGGGCAATGAGCCGCGAAAACGCCTTTTTCCCTCATCAGCTCCTTTTCAGAGCCTGTGCAGTATACGCAATGAGCCATTATGGTTCGGTTCTGTCTTAACAAGCCGTAGCGCTCATAAACATGGGCGTAGCTTTCGCAATCGGGATGCAGCTCTTTCACCCATTCAACTTCATCCGTATTCTCAGACAGGTGAGATTGAACAGGAGCGTCATATTTTTCCGCCAGCCTGCCCAATCCCTCCATCAGCCTTGGACTGCATGAAGGTACGAAACGGGGCGTAATTATTGGTTTTACTAATCTTTCATTTCTATAAGCGTCAAGAATCGCTTCCGTATCCTCAAGTGACCTTTCGGTATCCTCCGTCAGCTCCTGAGAGCTGTTTCTGTCCATGTTTACCTTGCCAACATAGGCTCCAAGGCCGCTTTTTTTCATAAGCCTCAGCAGAATCTCAGTAGATCCCTTATGAGCCGTTCCAAAAATTACGCTGCGGGTAGTGCCGTTTTCCCAAAGCCGTCTAACTACCTCTTTATAAACCTCTTCGGCATAACCGGCGTCAGAAAACCTGGCTTCTTCGGGAAAGGCATATTTATTTAACCATGTTAACAGCTCTTCGTCCAGTCCAATACCCAAATTTTCATACTGGGGAGCATGAAGGTGCAGATCTACAAAGCCCGGTATAAGAAAACCTGACTCATAAGCTTTTAAAGGGATGCTTTCGTATTTACCGGGCAACCGGTCAAATACTCCCAGTACCTTCCCGTTTTCTACAACCAGGTACGCCTGTTCCATACTGGTAAACTCTTTATTATTCTTAGTGAAAATCAGATCGGACTTATATACCTGCGCGTCCATACTTCCCCCCTATCTATACCAATTTACGATTCAATCAGCTCTTCCGTATCATAATTCTCTTCATAATTCAGCTCAAAATTATAATCCACTTCAACATCGTCATCTGCCTGATCATCAAGAAGCTCAATATCTATATTCCGATAACTTTGCATTCCTGTTCCGGCTGGTATCAGCTTACCGATAATGACGTTTTCCTTTAAACCGATAAGCGGATCAACCTTGCCCTTTATGGCCGCTTCAGTCAGAACCCTTGTCGTTTCCTGGAAGGCGGCGGCAGAAAGGAAGGAATCTGTGGCAAGAGAAGCCTTTGTTATACCCAAAAGCACTCTGGAGCCTTTAGCGGGCTCAAGATCGGAGGCTTCCACCTCATTGTTGATTTGCTCAAACTCAAGCCAGTCTATCAGAGAGCCGGGAAGCAAATCCGTATCCCCGTTTTCTTCTATTTTAACACGTTTAAGCATGCGGCGCACGATAACCTCAATGTGCTTATCATTTATATCAACGCCTTGCAGGCGATAGACTCGCTGAACCTCCTGGAGCATGTAGTCCTGCACTCCGCGTATACCCTTGATCTTCAGTATATCGTGAGGATATATGCTACCCTCGGTAAGCTCGTCACCGGCTTCCACGTTGTCTCCGTTGTACACCTTTATACGGGAGCCGTAGGGAATAAGATAATCCTTCGATTCCCCAGTTTCATCACTGGTGACGGTTACTTCCCGTTTCTTTTTGGTATCGGTTACCGTTACCTTGCCTCCGAACTCGGTGATTATGGCGAGACCTTTTGGCTTGCGGGCCTCAAAAATTTCTTCAACACGAGGCAAGCCTTGGGTAATATCCTCGTTACTGGCGATACCTCCAGTATGGAAGGTTCTCATCGTCAGCTGGGTTCCGGGTTCTCCGATAGATTGCGCCGCGATAATGCCGACGGCTTCCCCTATGCGAACTACCCGGCCAGAGGCCATATTGGCGCCATAGCATTTGGAGCAAAGACCTATCCTTGAGCGGCAGGTCAAATTTGTGCGAATAAATACCTTATCTATACCGCTTGCCTCAATAATTTCCGCTTGCTCCGGATTTATCATTGTGTCTGCCTTGGCAAGAATTTCTCCTGTTTCCGGATGCACAACATCCAATATAGACCAGCGGCCCCGTATCCTGTCCTGCAAAGGCTCTATTACCTCGTCGCCATCCTTGAAGGCGTATACCCACATACCAGGCTTATCTTCAGAATCGCCAACGCAGTCCCATTCACGGATGATTATATCCTGAGAAACGTCTACCAGACGCCGGGTCAGATAGCCTGAGTCCGCCGTACGCAGAGCGGTATCAGCCAATCCCTTTCTCGCGCCGTGAGCGGAAATAAAGTATTCCAAAACCGTCAAGCCTTCACGGAAGTTGGACTTAATTGGAAGCTCTATAATGCCCCCTGTAGGGCTTGCCATAAGACCACGCATACCCGCAAGCTGCTTTATCTGGTTATTGGAACCGCGGGCGCCGGAGTTTGCCATCATATAGATGTTATTTTCCTTACCCAAGCCCTTGAGCAAATCGGTGGTAATTTTGTCGTTGGCTTCATTCCAGGCCGCGATAACTCTCTCGTGGCGTTCATCATTGGTCATATGACCTCTGCGGAACATCATTTCTATTTTTTCAACAGTTGCTTCGGCTTCTCTCAAATACCCTTCCTTTGAGTCGGGTATTTCCATGTCGGAAACGGAGACCGTCAGCGCGCCCTTAGTTGAATACTTGAAGCCCAGGCTTTTAATGCTGTCCAGCACCTCCGCGGTCCTTGTGACTCCATAACGGTTGATACAACGGTTTATTATCTTGCCCAGAGCTTTTTTATCCGTCAGGAAATCTATTTCATAAAGGAATTTGTTCTCATAAACACTTCTATCTATAAATCCTATGTCCTGTGGAATTACTTCATTGAAAATAATTCGTCCCACTGTGGCTTCAATAATTCTGGAATCTCTTTTTCCGTTTATTACCAAGGTTCTGCGGACGCGAATGCCTTCATGAAGAGACAGTACGTGGTTTTCGTAGGCCATTATGGCTTCGTTTTCATCCTTATATACCCTAACTCTGTCAGATTGATCCTTATCCTTCTTTATCGTAAGATAGTAAATACCCAAAACCATATCCTGCGAAGGCACTGTTACAGGCGAACCGTCGGAGGGCTTCAAAAGATTATTCGGAGCCAGCAGAAGGAAGCGGCACTCAGCTTGCGCCTCAACCGAAAGAGGCACGTGAACCGCCATCTGGTCCCCGTCAAAGTCAGCGTTGTATGCGGTACAAACCAGTGGATGCAGCTTAAGCGCCCGGCCTTCAACCAATACCGGCTCAAAGGCTTGGATTCCCAGCCTGTGCAGAGTTGGCGCGCGGTTAAGCATAACCGTGTGCTCTTTTATTACATCCTCCAGAACATCCCATACCTCTGGCTGTAACCGCTCCACCATTCTCTTGGCGGATTTTATGTTGTGAGCAAGATTTTCACTTACCAGCTTTTTCATTACGAAGGGCTTAAATAGTTCTATAGCCATTTCCTTGGGTAAGCCGCACTGATAAATTTTAAGCTCAGGACCAACCACAATAACGGATCGCCCGGAGTAGTCTACTCTTTTTCCCAGAAGATTTTGACGGAAGCGTCCCTGTTTTCCCTTTAATAAATCCGAAAGGGATTTAAGAGGCCTGTTGCCCGGCCCTGATACCGGCCGTCCACGTCTGCCGTTATCTATTAAGGCGTCAACGGCTTCCTGAAGCATTCTTTTCTCATTACGAACAATAATATCGGGAGCGCCCAGATCCAACAGCCTTTTCAGACGGTTGTTCCTGTTGATGACCCGGCGGTAAAGATCATTTAAGTCGGAAGTGGCGAACCGCCCGCCGTCTAACTGTACCATAGGCCGCAAATCCGGCGGTATGACAGGTATGCACTCCAATATCATCCACTCCGGCTTATTGCCGGATATACGGAAGGATTCTATCACTTCCAGCTTTTTAATATAACGGAGGCGCTTTTGGCCGGAGCTGTCCTTTAAGGCGGATTTTAACTCTACAGACTCTTTATCAAGGTCTATGGCCTGCAAAAGCTCCTTTACAGCTTCCGCTCCCATTCCAACCTTAAATATCTGACCGCACTCATCCAGCTTTTCACGGTATTCCTTTTCCGTAAGCAGCTGCTTATACTGTAATCCGGTACCCTCTCCCGGATCCAGCACAATATATGACGCAAAATACAAGACCTTTTCCAAGGCGCGGGGAGACATAGCCAATATGAGCCCCATACGGCTTGGTATTCCTCTGAAATACCATATGTGAGAAACCGGAGCGGCTAATTCTATATGACCCATTCTTTCACGGCGAACCTTTGACTTTGTTACCTCAACACCGCAGCGGTCGCAAATTACACCCTTATAACGAATTCGTTTATACTTACCGCAATGGCATTCCCAATCTTTGTTAGGACCGAATATCCTTTCGCAAAACAAACCGTCACGTTCCGGCTTCAAGGTTCTATAATTAATAGTCTCGGGTTTTTTTACCTCTCCCCTGGACCATTCCCTGATTTTTTCAGGAGATGCCAAGCCAATCCTGATTGAATCAAAGACTATGGCTTGTTCTGTAGTCTGGTTCGACATTATATTATCTTCCTCCTTCTCTTGCCTCAGAAGCGGCTGCACCGGCAACCAGCTTCCTCCTTCTCTTGCCTCGCTTACGCATCCTTATCTTTATAAAGCTCTAATACAACTCTGTTCTCGCTTAAATCTTCATCAAAATAGTCTCTATCCAGTATATTACGGTCTTTTATAGGGAAGTCTTCATCTTCCGCGGGCATATCTTCATCGTCCACAATTAATTCGATATCCCCATCGTCCTCGACGTCATCACCCTCTCCAAATATAGTTTCATCATCTATATAAGAAATGACTTCCCGCGGGCGGTGAATCGGATTGTCCTCGTCTTCCTTGCCTTCTATATTAACGTTCAAATCGTCTACTTCTTCCACGTTTTCCCTTATTTCCAGCTCGGATTCGTCTTCCAGCAGCACTCTTACATCAAGGCTCAGAGCTTGCAGCTCCTTCAACAACACCTTGAAGGATTCAGGAACGCCCGGTTCAGGAATATTCTCGCCTTTTACTATGGCCTCATAGGTTTTTACACGCCCCACAATATCGTCGGATTTAACAGTTAAAATCTCTTGCAGAGTATAAGCGGCTCCATACGCTTCCAGAGCCCAAACCTCCATTTCACCGAAACGCTGTCCGCCAAACTGGGCCTTACCTCCAAGGGGCTGTTGGGTAACAAGTGAATACGGGCCAGTAGAGCGGGCATGTATCTTATCGTCTACCAGATGATGCAGCTTAAGGTAGTGCATGTAGCCGACAGTTACAGAGTTGTCAAAGTATTCTCCTGTTCGGCCGTCTTTGAGCCTTATCTTACCGTCACGGCTTATAGGTACGCCGCTCCATTCGTTCTTGTTGTCCTTGTTTGCCTCCAGCTGCTCAAAAATATATTCTTCGACAATATCCTTCCACTTAGCTGAAAATTCATCCCAAGGCATGTTGGCAAAATCATTGGCCAATTCCAGCGTATCCATAATGTCGATCTCGTTTGCTCCGTCAAAAACTGGGGTCGCGACCTTCCAGTTTAAAACCTTGGAGGCCAGACCAAGATGCACTTCAAGCACCTGCCCGATATTCATACGAGAAGGCACGCCTAAGGGGTTAAGAACTATATCCAGAGGACGACCGTTAGGCAGGAAGGGCATATCCTCAACCGGAAGCACCCTTGAAATAACGCCCTTATTTCCATGACGTCCGGCCATTTTATCTCCTACGGATATTTTTCTCTTTTGGGCAATATACACCCTTACTACTTGGTTTACGCCAGGAAGCAGCTCGTCGCCGGCTTCCCTGGTAAACACCTTTACGTCTACCACTATACCGCTGCCTCCGTGAGGCACTCTCAAAGAAGTATCCCTCACCTCACGGGCTTTCTCGCCAAATATGGCCCGAAGCAGTCTTTCCTCCGCGGTAAGCTCAGTTTCGCCCTTAGGCGTTACCTTTCCTACCAATATATCGTTAGGAGATACCTCCGCTCCGATGCGAATGATGCCCATTTCGTTAAGGTCCTTAAGAGCTTCATCGCCTACGTTTGGGATATCTCTTGTTATTTCTTCCGGGCCAAGCTTGGTGTCTCTGGCTTCAGACTCATATTCTTCTATATGGATAGAGGTGTACACATCCTCCTCTACCAGCCTTTCACTCAAAAGTATAGCGTCCTCATAGTTATAGCCTTCCCAAGTCATAAAGCCGATAAGGGGGTTTTTGCCAAGAGCCAGCTCTCCTTTTTCGGTAGATGGGCCGTCGGCTATGATCTGTCCCTTTTCCACTACCTCTCCCTTAGAAACAAGGGGTTTTTGATTTATACAGGTTCCCTGGTTTGACCGGGTAAACTTGAGCAATGGGTAAGTGTCTTTTCCGCCGTCACGGTTCCTTATAACTATCCGGCTGGCTTCAACCCTTTCCACCACGCCCGCGCCTTTGGCAATAACTACTACGCCGGAATCCCTTGCGGTCTTATATTCCATACCTGTTCCAACCAAGGGCGATTCTGTTGTCAAAAGAGGCACGGCCTGCCGCTGCATGTTGGAGCCCATCAGCGCCCGGGTAACGTCGTCGTTTTCCAGAAACGGTATGAGCGCCGTCGCCACGGAAACCATCTGCTTGGGAGAAACGTCCATTAACTCGACGGTTTTCCTGTCGATCATGATTATCTCTTCCTTAAAACGGCCGGATACCTTTTTGTTTATAAAGTGGCCTTCCTCATCCAGGGGTTCATTGGCCTGAGCAACTGAATAATTTTCTTCCTCGTCGGCGGTAAGATAAATAAAATCCTCCGATACTCTTGGTATATCTCCGCTGTGATCTACCTTTCGGTACGGAGCCTCAATAAAGCCGTATTCGTTTATCCGGGCAAAGGTAGCCAGAGAATTTATAAGGCCGATATTTGGGCCTTCAGGGGTTTCTATAGGACACATTCTTCCATAATGGGAGCTGTGAACGTCACGAACCTCCATGCCCGCACGGTCTCTTGAAAGACCGCCTGGCCCAAGAGCGGACAGACGCCGCTTATGGGTAAGCTCGCCCAGAGGGTTGGTTTGCTCCATAAATTGAGACAGCTGAGAGCTTCCAAAAAATTCCTTTATAGCGGCCGTTACCGGACGAATATTAATTAGAGCCTGAGGTGTTACAATGTCCATATCCTGTATGGTCATACGTTCTCTTACGACTCTTTCCATACGGGAAAGGCCAATACGGAATTGGTTCTGCAAAAGCTCTCCTACCGAGCGGATACGCCGGTTGCCAAGATGATCTATATCGTCCCTGTAGCCTATACCATAATCAAGATGAATAACATAATTTATAGATGCAATAATATCTTCAAGGGTTATATGCTTGGGTATCAGACGATGAAGGTTAAGCCTCAGCGCCCTCTCCAGCTCCTTAGGCTCCTCATTGGCCTCCAGAAGCTCTTTAAGCACGGGGAAATAAACCCTTTCCTTTATGCCCAGGGCCAAAGGATCTATCCCATAAGGCTCAAGGAATGGAGCTGCCTGCACCATCAGGTTGCTTAAGATTTTTACATTCCGTTCTTCTGTCTGCACCCATACGGACGACGCGCCGGAATCCTGAATAGCGTCCGCCAGCTCCGCAGTCACCATCTGTCCGGATTCCGCTATTAATTCTCCGGTCAGAGGGTCCATTACGTTTTCAGCAAGTACCCAATCCCGGATACGGCTGCGGAAGCTCAGCTTTTTATTGTATTTATAGCGCCCCACTTTAGCCAGGTCATATCTTTTCGGATCAAAAAACATGCTTTTTAAAAGGCTTTCGGAGCTTTCTACTGTAGGCGGCTCACCGGGACGTATGCGCTTGTAAATATCAATGAGGCCTTCTTCAAAAGATTTAGTAATATCTTTTTCTATTGTGGCCATTATTTTAGGTTCTTCTCCAAAAAGCTCTATTATTTCGGAATCAGTACCTATACCAAGGGAGCGAACCAGTACCGTTACCGGCACCTTTCTGGTTCGGTCCACACGCACGCTGAATACGTCGTTGGAATCTGTTTCATATTCCAACCAGGCGCCCCTGTTGGGGATGACCGTGGTGGTGATGAGCTGCTTGCCCAGCTTATCGTGGTCCATGGAGTAATAAACCCCTGGAGAACGGACAAGCTGGCTTACGATAACTCTTTCCGCGCCATTGATGATAAAGGTGCCGTTATCCGTCATCAGCGGAAAATCTCCCATGAAGATTTCCTGCTCCTTTATTTCGTCAATCTCCTTGTTCCTCAGCCGGCACTTTACTCTCATAGGCGCCGCGTATGTTGAATCTCTTTCCTTGCATTCCTCAATAGAATATTTAGGTTCCTTATCAAGCTTATAGCCTATAAACTCAAGAACTAGATTTCCGCTATAATCCGTAATTGGCGATACATCGTTGAAGACCTCCATGAGACCCTCTTTCAGAAACCATTGATATGATTCCTTCTGAACCTCAATTAAGTTTGGCATCTCCAGCGCTTCGTCTATTCTGGAATAACTCATTCGCGTTTGATTACCAAGCTTGACCGGTTTTATTCTGCCTTTTTCCATTTGTAGAGTCACCCTCTTAAATAAAATAGTTTTTTACCGAAAAAAACACCGGAAACTATGGAGCATGACAATGGTTACCCTCATGCTATATTAAACATAATTCCGGCTTGCTTTACATAAATATATATTGAAAAAAGTCAAATCCATTCTTGGATCGCACCCTTTGAAAATGAAGTTGTATGATAATATTTAAAAAATTTATCATAAATTGTTGAACTTAGAAATACACTATGGTATAATCTCCATATGGTGTGAATTATTAAGTCATTTGTTCTGTTTGTGCTCTGCCGTATCATAGAGATACAGTCTAAGATTTTAACACTCAAGCCCTGCTCTTGTCAAGGCTTTTTTGAACGGAGTTTATTTGGCTGAAGTTTATTTGGAATTTGTTCGCAGGTTTTTCGCGTAATCTCAGTATATCTATCCGCTGTATACTTTTAAAAATCAAAATACCCGAAGCCACTCACTTTACTGAGGTAGCTTCGGGTATTTTTTACATTTATCCCGCGCAGTTCACATATGTTTTGTTCCCGAAACCCATTAAAAGCCTCTCCAGCTCCTCCTGAGAAGAAAAACCTATTTCTATCTTCCCTTGGCTGTTTTGACCGCCGCGTATTTGCACATTTGTACCCAGAATCTTATTTAAATCCTGCTCTAAACGGGAATAATCGGTTCTTACTCTTTCAACCAATTCCAGCTTTACCGGGTCGCCAAGGCCAAGCAGGCTCTTTATTAACCGCTCCGCCGCTCTGGCGCTTAAGCCGTCCTCAATTATTCGCAGGGCCGACCGGTATTGAATTTCCTTGTCGTCTTTGGCTAAAAGTAAAACACGCCCGTGATAGGCGTTAAGCTTTCCTTCTATTATAAAACTCTGTACTCTGGGCTCAAGCTGAAGCAGATTAAGCATGTTGCCGATATATTGACGGCTCTTGCCCAGCGTTTTCGCTAAGTCCTCCTGCTTTAAGCGGTATTCGTCAATGAGGCGCTTAAGGCAGTAGGCTTCTTCTATGGGGTTAAGATCCGCCCGCTGGAGGTTTTCTATAAGGGCTATCTGAAGCACTTTTGTGCTGTTGTAGTCTTTTATTATGACCGGAACTGTTTCAAGCCCTGCCGCCTTTGCCGCCAGCCAGCGCCGCTCACCGGCAATGATAGAGTAATTGGTCCCCTCATTTTTGACGATTATAGGCTGTATTATGCCGAAGCTGCCTATAGATTCCGCCAGCTTCTCCAGGGACTCCCGGTCGAAATATTTCCTGGGCTGCATAGGATTGGGCTCGATTTTACCGATATCCAGCTCTATTACAGCCTCCGGCTGTTTTTCCGCAGTACAGCCGCATCCTGATCCTTTTTCTTCCGCTATTGTCATCAGACCTTTCTATGATGATATTTCAGGCCACGCACGTGGCATAAACGTGGTATTGAATACTACGAAACGCGGTTTACCGTATTGTTCCTCCGTCTATATGTATGGCCTCCCATACCTTTTGGTTTTGCGTAACCTCTGCATTACGCAGCCATTTATCATATTCCTGTGAAAATATAGCCTGTTTTTTTTCCGCGATGTATTTTTCCATAAGCTCCTCTTCAAGCCTTTGCAGCTCAGACTCATCCGGTTCAAGGTCATTTTCGGCTATATACTCTTGAAAATATTTCCGAAATTCATTCATGCTTGGCTCAAAATTTTCAGTGAGCACTTCAAAAAAAACCATATATAGCTCATAATCCTCATTTACCTTCTGTATAAGCTTTTTAGAGATATTATGATCTTCAATAAACAAGCTCCATTGGCCATCCTGTAGTATCTCCTCAGTAAAGCTGCTACAGGCGGCAATTTCTTCATCTGATAGTCTGATCCCTAGTCTTTTAGTTTCCTCAAGGGCCCATCGCAAATGCGCGATATCGTCAAGGGCGTACTGCTTGGCCAGGCTTTCCGCTGTTTTCCCGTCAAAACTTGTTTCCCAAATATCTTGACCTCCGAGATTTTCGAAGCGCTTTATTTGAAGGTTTAAATAAACCTTATATTCTTCAACACTGATTTTTTCTCCGTTTACAGCGGCTATATGATTATCATCCTTAAATTTGGCCCAAGAAAGGACAACCAAAATAATTATGCCAAGAAATATAGCCGCAAGTAAAAGGATTCTATTTTTTTTCGACATATTTTTACTCACTGCCTTTCTCGGTTTTGTCATCTATGATATACTGGTATTATATTATAAAATGTCAAT
>Ga0153952_1000419_pt1 | contig 14358 bp, 16 predicted proteins | sample TSNJ036MetaG_FD_104746 | JGI IMG/M metagenome (GOLD analysis project Ga0153952, IMG submission 104746) | Attine ant fungus gardens microbial communities from New Jersey, USA - TSNJ036 MetaG | ecosystem: Host-associated > Fungi > Mycelium > Unclassified | place: USA: New Jersey, Wharton State... | reverse complement strand
TGTAATCAGTCTCATTCCTATATACCTCCAGATTGATCAGAGAATTCGCAGCAAGGAGCATGTGTGTCTGAGTGGTAAATCGACTGAAGAAACTGGTCTCGAGTAGGACATCAGCAAGTCCGAACCTCGACAGGTACTTGATGGCATGAGCTAAAGCTACGACAACACGCTTAGGAAAGCTGGTGATATCTGCCATCAATTTTCCTTCACGAAAACCGATTAATGGTGATGAACATAGTTTTTGAACCTTAAGCATACCTGATTGGAAAGCGATTGAAGCAACAGTTGAGACATTCTGATTAGTATAAAACTTAGACACTGACGAGAAAGCGTCCGTGTAACACATCAGATTCTTGATATTCTCTAAACGAATCCTTGCCCCTGTAGTAGAATTTCTGTTTGCCCATTAGTGGATATATAAGGAGTGAAAAGGAAACCACCTGATAAAGAACTTCAGCATCTTGGATGTTGACTCGGATAGCTCCTTCCCTGGAACCAATAGTTCAACGGGACGTGCGTGTGTTAGTCGGGTCTGAAACTTTGTTGAGCTCTACCCCAAAAACGGTGACACGCTCTACCTCAAGTTCAATTCTCATGAGTGAATCTGGAAACATGACAAATGAAGAGGTCGTCCCGCTTCACTAGATCACCGTACCTTCAAAATCGTCCCAAACAACGTCACCGGTGCTCGGACAGATCGTGATTACAGCAATATTGACATTTCCGGGGCTCCCACTCCTAACTTCCTCAATCAGACACATGAAAGGCGGAGGAGAATAAGAGTCGAGTTCATCGGTGGAATCTAGATCATCGACGAAGCTATATACATTGCTGTGAATATATGTAACCATTTGGGAAATATACCGAACGTACGTTGTGGCAGTGTACAGATGGGTCAACTTGCGTTCGAAAGGTGCATTTCTGTTTTCGCTAACTTTCTTCAGAGCAGCAGTTTCTACTTGCTTAACTACTCCAACACGATGTCCCTTCGCAAGTAGCCTAATGTCACCATTTAACAAAGTCCTTCCTGAAATTTTGACTTACTTCTTGAGATGGACACTCAGACGATCCTCCGGTACGAAGGCTACAGTAAAGTTACGGTCGATATACGCCACTATACCTAGTTCTTGAGCAGCAATCTATCTGTTGGCTTAGCGGTCGCCAGGGCAAGCAACATTTGAAAATCCGCCGACCTTAGCATCATCTCCGAAAAATTTATATTTGTAACCAACTTCGATCATCAACAGCGTTCCGGGATTGTCTTCCTTGAGTTTTAAAACCTGTCAGATGCTACATGAGTGGTGTTATTATGTAACTAGCATGATATACTGAACCTGTAACTCTAAAGGGGTGTACGGTTCTCCACTAGGACCAATTACGAGGCTGGACTTGACGGTTCTTCGTTTCGGGTCTGTGGGTTTTGTCCGAGTCAACCGAACAGAAGCCGTTTGCTTGCCCTTGCCCTGTTCTGCGACTGCCACAGAGTTGGAGCCGGAGTGTAAAAATACTTTCATGACCTCTTTGAAACCGGGATCGGAGTCACTCCCTGAATCACCGTTGTCATTAATGGCTGCTGGATCATCCGCATGTGGTGTTAGGTTCTCGTGAGTCTTCCCTCTTGCTTCGAAATTGTTCTCTGGCGCAAGTGACACTCCGTATCGGAGCCGATATTGACTTTCGTGTGTCAAGAGTTTCTTCTTGAACGCTTCATGCAGTTTTACTTTCCTGGCTTCATTGACAGAATTAGATATCCACCTAATTTCCTCGCTGGGCATTTTATCTGTGCTAGAAGATTGTGATCTGAATATCCATTGCTCCGCCATGCCTGTGGCGCTACCCCCTGTTGCAGGCGCACTACATTGTGGAGTTGCGGGCAAGGGTGAGAAGAACGTTGATTGAATATGTTTAGTTGTTTCTGTGTGCTTCTTTGGCTTTGTCACAGTGGAAGATTGAGATTGCGAAGGACGAATGACTCTGATTTTTTTTATTGGAGGTTCGTCCGAGTGGAGATAGTCCTCGTCCACTGAATCATCACCCGTAAGGTCTATAGGGGATTGAGGAGGTTCCCGTCGCTTAGTAGACTTGAGGGGACTTGCGGAGAAATAAGATGAAAGTATAGATTGAGAGTTCTTGGTGGGGGCCATTACGAAGGGTCGTTACAGAAGAAGGATTGAACATTTGTATAGTCACGTGAAGAGAATTTATTCGCTTGAGGACATTGAGTGTATCTCGCTAAGCATGTTGCCTTTACGTGTCTCTGCCTCTTCACGCTTTGTCAATCACACCATTCTTGGCAATGTACACCGAATCTCTGGGTTGAATCGCTGTCCAACGGCCCTCAGGTGGCAGCACGCCGGAACACATGAGGAGGGTTCTTCTGCCAGCCACACCAATCGTAAATCTCTGTGTCTAACATGAAATGCCCTACATACTGATGCAAAGCCCTGTTACATAGGAGCAGAAGTGACCTTGAAACGATTCTGGAAGACTGTGGGAATCAAAACCCAGGAACAGTCGCTGGTGGTCACGCTTGACAAGCGAGCTCTGAAGACTGCTGGTGGGAATCCACTTCTTGTTCCAGCATCCAAGTCTCTTCTCGCTGCATCTATTGCGGCAGAATGGGACCACCAGAGAACCCTCATCAGGCCACATGCTCTTCCGGTCGTGAGCACCATTTGACGCATCTACACGATTCTATTAATGTCTATCTGAAGCACAATATTTTGTTACGGTCTAGACTTCGCTAATCTCAAGAGCAATTGACGCTATGTCATCTGAGCTTACACGTGCTGAAGTCAGAGAGGCACTTTTGAACTACTTTGATACCGATACAATATGGTGCCTCTTCTCCAATTGCCCCACACGGACGAGATAGCTTATGTGACTCAACCTCGACAGCTTTTATGAGAACACGACACCCCAGATAGAAAGGCTGCAAGCAGAACACTGGGACCCACTTTTTGAATGGGTAGAGAGGACGTTTGATGTGAAGTTAAATAAACATGAATCTATCCTCTCCAGTTCACAGCCCCAGGAAACACGGGAGAAGTTCCGGGAAATTGTAACCACTTTTGACCAGTGGCAAATGGCAGGTGTGACTGTTGACTAATTCTAGTCAACTGACGGGACTTGACATCACTTTTTCTAGCTATGGAACGAGCTACTTACGCTACAAAATCATTCATCATCGCGCTAGCATTGGTTTCAAGACGCCTTACTCCTGAGCGGGCAGCCTTGGCAGCTTCTGTTGAAGTAAATAGCCAAATTGAACGATGGGGCGAGGTTGAGGATAGTAAGTACTTCTCTGCACAAGAGGATTGATGCCGCATGAGAGCTTAATTCTGCATTGAATTTTAGCCCACGACGTTGATTATCACGATCTTCGACGGCACTTGTCTAGTGCCGCATTGCTTCTCTGTGGCACTCATTAAAAGCAGGCACTTCTGCATGGTTTCGCTGCCCATTGGCGTTTCACGCTTTCGGCTACTCTCGTTGATATTTTTGCTTATATCAAGCCACAAGTCTTCTTCGATGTCTATTGTGCAGATAGCGTAGGGAATGGCACGGTGCACATCGATATTTTACCTCTCAATATATCATTCCGAATGGCTCGTTCGACAGTCGTTAATCTCCCTGTGAGGACCAGTTTGTAAAGCTCAATAATGTTGTAGAACTTGGCCATGAAAGGGCTGGCAGAAATTAGATGTATTACTCTGAGATGGCCAAGTCACAGAATTGCTGGAAAGAAGCTTCATTTGTTCAGAAAGGATCATGCGTGTTTGACGAAAACGGGGTTGTGATGAAGCCGCGGGCCTTGAGATGATCCGGATGATCCGGAGGAACACGTGTTTATCGGAAGCCCGCCCGACGATTTTCCGAACTCACCACAGCATGTGACAGAGCCCCAACTAAGCCCCAACTGAGGAACAGCGCTATGACGACGTAAGATCCGATCGCCTTCTGCCGCGCCATATAAATGCCACAAAAAATCCCCTGACCTATCCAACCCAGAATTAAATGTCTTCCTCGCAATCTCAAATTCTCAATTCCTTTGACCCCCATGCCATTCATCCATTCACGAATGGTTCGGGTCTCGTCCCCCAACCTCCTAAACCGTCCCAATATCCTATCCCTATCCCGTCACCTCGCAGGCCGTCTGCGTTTTCACCGACGTACTCCCAATATTACGATGACGCTCCCCCGTCACCACCACTATCACCGAATTTCTCTGTATTTTCCAATTCTCCTTCGTCACCCGTCATCGCACCACGGCCCATGAGCTCTAGCCCTTCGCGGTACCCATGTCAGCCCATCTTTGTACCTTTTCGCCAAGATACCTCTTCTCCAGACCTCATCCTGAAGAAGAAGGTTCCCCTCACTAGAAGCGCAAGTACACAGACACCCACAACAATACAGAATGCATAATACCCCACATACACCTCGTGGTTGTTTCATATACCCATGTGAGTGATTGATGAATCATCATGGAAATGGACGTCTTACCTTGTGTTTAAGCACTCATACCATTCGCTATACATGCATTCTCTTTTCTAAGATGCACTTGGCAATCCAATTACGTCTACTTTCGGAAAGAATTTCTGCCTCGAGCCCGCTTCCTCTTCGATCCCTATTTAGTTCTGAGCGTAACAGGTCATGCATCCAAATATCAAATATCATTTCGCTTCACTTGTGGCAGTGCACAGTACAGTAAATTACTCATGGTGGGTCATTTGGAGGGGCCAATCAGGTTTTGTATATTCAGAATTCTAGGCGGCCTCGTCTTACACCGTTCCGACCTACCCGCTTGGATAAGATCTGATGATAAAATGGAAGGATGGTCATCGAGTAGAGGATCAGCTGACACGTCGAGATATTGAACTTGCCCATGGCTGTTGATGTCCACCACATCATGCCTCAAGGTCAATGCTCATGTGGGCTATTTCAATCCTATTTCAATTGCGGTAATCATATATCAATCAAGGTTCCTGTTTTTTCAAAATAATCTCATGGGTTTGTAACGCGGTGCTCGAGCACAGTCCGCGATAGCCTACCTGTAAACTACAGGGAGTCAGCTGTCTCTTATTGCACAACACCCAAATTGATCATGATTTCATGCTTCACATTCTCAACATCTCTTTTCCCAAGCATCAGCTGAGCTTGTTCAAGGTCATCCCAGCACGCAGAGCTATAGTCTGTTGACTCGCAGCCCCATGGTCTTGTGGCATATTCATTTGACGAATGTGAGGCTGAATTATCCGGCTCATTTAACTCCAGTGTTAGCTCTCCTGGGTTCTCAGATTGCTGGATAGGTCTCATGGTTGAGGACATGTGATACCGGTGACTGAAGAGGGAAAAACCTCACACAGTCCAGTTCAGCTATGTATAGGATATTGATCTACATCGCATCAAAAATATATTTCTACGATTGGTTCAGGTGTTGTGTATTGTATGGGAAATTTAACAAATTTGTTGGCGAGACGGCTTAGTTGTTGGGGCATGAGACTTGAACGCAGAAAGTCACACGACAGATGCGATCAGGTTGGACGTTTGAACCTCGTCTTGACCACTAGAGTTACCTTGTCAAAAGTCATTGATCCCGCACAAAATGCGTGAAGAATTTTAAAAAAATCAATTCAGCAGCTCTGAATTATTCATCTAAAAGGTCTCACATCTATCTTCCCAATCATATAAGATAACCACAAATCCCGTTGAAATCATCGTTCTTCTTCCCTTCTTCTTCTAGTTCGTTTCAAGAACTCTCGTGCCAAAGTCCAACTTCAAACTTCTACTCAAGCTCACAATTTTCCCACCAGCACCATCATATGACACCCCCCTTCCGCCCATGGCCCAGTCAGCGGCCGTCACTCGTTCAAATGCTTCTTCTCTTCTTCGACACAATATAAGAGACACAGTCATGGATGGAGAGCTATTAGCTATCTTGGTATGAGACACTTTTATCTATCGTACCCACTGTTCAACACGCAGCTTGTTAAAATATATTACAGAGATTTGAAAGATATTAGGTGAAAGAGCAGGATAAGGAACTACACTAATTGTGAACCTATGGTGGTTCAGGGTAAGGGGCAAACCAGTTTGGGTGTGCCTTCAAGAACTTGATAATGACCATCGCAGATAGCTTGTCATCTATAATCCTATAACCCGATCTCCACTCAGGAATGGTCACAGAGACAGTCTGTTGTTCGTGGGGAAGGAACCTTAGCGTTCACCCGTTCGGGTGTGATTGAGGATTGTCCTTTGGCCTTGGTACGCAATGAGATAAAATTGGTTGTTGAGGCAACACTACCTGTAATGGCCTCACTACCCATGAAGTAGGAGGAAATTTGTGTAACTACTTTTCATCGCTACTTAACTGTAATAATTGTTTTCAGTTATGGCAGAATTCAATTTTTATTCGAATCACTGTTGATGATATCGGGGATTTGGCAGTCCATCAATTTCAGTTAGGACGGAGCTGTCTGAGAACATTGACCTTGCATACAGCGACAAAATCAAAGTATCTTCTTTCAAATCATTCAAGACCTTGAGAACATTCCAAGGATGATATGGAGTGTAATTAAACTCCCCTTTTCAGTAATTTACTTTTCTTATATCTTGTCTGTATCACAACTATACCCTGATGTGCTGCCATAACAATCTCGGCGACACCTATCTGACCAAGAAAGAAGGGTGTCTTCGACTAGAGTATTAAGTAGGGATGTACCAGTCCACAGTCATCCCTCTTGCACTGTATTCAGCTTGTTTGTCTTCTTTTTCGCCTTCTTACGCCTTCTACGTTCTCTCTCGATTTGTTTCGCACGTTTCAAATCCTCTTTAGACAGACCAGGATTCACCAGCCTATCGAGCTAGAATACCAAACGCAACCCAAACACTATGAGTGCCTGAGCAACAGGTAAGCAAATGAAGTTGACACGCCTTCTCTGCTATCAGTTTTCGCGCAATTTTTCGATTCTGGGCCAATGAACGGGTTTCCTGACATGTCACTCGAATACCAGTTGGTTTGTGTAGCAGTTGGACATTGTTTTTAGTCTTGTTAATTGATTGACCACCCTGGCATACATACAAAACATTATTTGACCGAGTACAATTCCGGTTTTCACACAAAGACCTACGGGACCACTTCCTATATCCCAGACAATGCGATCTTGATCAACCAGATGACAGATCAAACAAATCCTTACCACGGGCGAAAGACTCTTCCAAATCTTCTTCAAGAATTTCAGGGATGACACGTTTCTGCGAGTCCCTCTTGAGTGCGGAATAATATCGAAGTCGGGACTGTTCAGGCGGAACAGCACCTGAAGAACATCTGAGGTTAGTTGAATCGTGAGTCAAGATCTCGAATCAAATCAGCGCACCCCTCCTTTTTGTTTGCACTTCGACTTGACTCTGTGATCTTTGGATTCTTGATAGATTCATTGCTTCCTAACTCGATCTCACTGTTTATTGGCAGATCTTCAATTCGTGAGTACTTTTCCGACTGCGAGCCCAAGTAAACTTCAGTTACGCCAGATCCCGTGGTCCCCCTGGTTGCCTTCTCCAACTTTGACTCCCTGGATAACGTTTTTCCGCAAGAATTCTGCGACATCATTGGCAAATTGGGTATGCCGTTCGTACTCCTCCGTGTTTGTCAGGGTCTGTGCTTGAGCAGCATCATTTCTCATTTTCTGGCGGAACGCTACAAAGTTTTTGAGCTTCATCATGCTTTGAAGAGTCCTACGCTCACGCACCGGCGAGGACGAGCTCATCACCTATAAGACATGATGGTTACAATCAATGGCGCAGAAGAGGGTAGAATACCTGCAAATTTACGCGAAGCTGCCCGGTACATACTGCGGTAAGCGGAGCGGGCAGAAGCCTTGAGAATGTCCGTGATAGTCATGGTAAGGTGGAAAGTGATTAAACACGAGATCATGTGATTAAACATGATCAGTTGACTGTGATGTTAAGTCGCAGATATATCCACTGCGTATGTGATCCAGGCTAATGGAATAGTGAATATATTACTCAACCATTAAGATATACACGAGAAAAATTGCCTAGCGCGAAGATACCTCTGCTCAGTTAAGTTTGCTTATTGGTGTACACGTCAGGTCACGTGTATATCGCGAGGTATATATAGCCGGAGACTAATTGTGTTATCAACCAGATTTCTGCTCACTCCTATCCTTTTGCTTACTCTTCATCGACAGCTTCCAGCCTTTTGTTTACCTTCTTCATGGCAAGATCGAAAATATCAACTCGGAGAAAGAAATCCACTGCCTCCCGCAAGAAGTCAGATCATCCCTCATGGATCCAAATGATCCAGGCAAGTTTAATGCTCTCTTATTTCCCCTGATAGTCCTTGTATGGCTCCTTTGCTGGCACTTGCTTTGATATTACCTACTAGCTGTGGTGCCCATCTATCTTTATGCACTCGAATGCATCTCAATAACAGTCTAATGCAACCATATAGGAATGTATCCTTGCAAGTCCTGACGACGCCCGAACAGGTGTCTCGCGGTCACAAATTAAGGCGTACATGGCCCAGTCGTTGATTTGTCTCGTGTTTTCTGACATATGTGTTCAGATATGTAGAATCTACATATGACTTGAAGGTTATGCCCAGTCACGTTCCATTTCTTTCCCGAGCTATCAGGTCAGGCGCCGACCAAGGAATTTTTTCCCTTCCCAAAGGTATGCTTCCCTTTTCTCGCAACACGCTGGGGATGACTGATACTGTTCAAGGTGTAATTGGTCGTATTAAATTGGCATCCAAAGTCAAGACTGTGAGAGTGGTGGCTGTCAATGAGGTATTTAATTATGCTCATTCTGGGGCAATATTTATGCTTTCTTGTGCAGGACAAACCGATAGCGCAACCTCAGGGCGCTACAAAGCCCAAGACTGCAGCTCCACCTAAGCGTATCCGTACATCTGAAGCCTCTTCCAAGGCCAAAGGAGCTATAAGAACGAAGCCAACTGTCAAGTCTGTTCGAGATACGAAGTCAAAAACCCAGAAACCCTCAGTAACAAAAGCTAGATTACCGGTCAAGAAGACCAGTACGAACTCAAAGCGAGGTTTGTCTAAGAAAGTCAGTATTTAGAAAGATTGCATCCAACACTTGTTCATCTGGAGGTCTAGACAGCTACTGGAGTGACGTCAGCTGTAAATGCAAAAGTGGCAAAAGCCACTGCGGCCAAGAAAGCCGCCCCAAAGAAGTCTGTTGCAAAGGAATCGTCTTCAAGGACAACTAGGTCGCAGGTCTGTCATGCTTTATTCATTGTCTTGCGCCTGCTGAGTATTGTCGCAGACAACAAGGTCGTGACCTGCTTTCAGATGATCGGATCTCTGCTATTTATATTAGATTTGCTCCTTCATCTTTTCACTCTCGCGTTGCAGAACTTATTTTACGTGTATTAATAGTATTCATTTTGTACCACAGTAGCGTCGTCGCCCGCTTGACGAGTTTTGGTAACCGGAAAAAATCCTATCCCTCTTGAGTCACGAATGAGTGTTTGGAACTGGAGGATTTAACGCTATAACCTAATTTCCTGTCAGCAACGACATCGATTACTACATCATTTTAGCGTTTCTTTCCGATCACACATCCCTGCTATCATGAATGCTCGGGCAATGTACCCTCATTTTATCCCATTACACGAGAATCTCTTGTTACAGGTCAGCTGGGCACTCAGAGGGCTTTACGACTCATTTCGCGTCAACACGTTATTTTCAGCGATCGTCAGGTGTGTGGTCATTGACGTGGTAGAAAGGCAAACACACTGACTCCCTGTAAGTGATGCTGAGATTCGGGAAAACTTGTTTAAATCAATGCTCCTCAATCTACTATCAGTGACGTCGATCTATATCTATGATATTTTTCTGCATCCTCTCGTCAGTAACCAGGAGAAGTGGCTGCACCGGAACGTGGGTCGGTTCTATCAGGCCTTTTGGTTACTCCCTGTTGTCAGCATTTCCTTCTACCTAAATGTCTGTCCCACTTCAGTGTTAATTCCTGAGAACTATGCTGAACAAGAGTTTGTTTCAATCCATCGTTAGGTGTCCTGGTGCAATGTCATAGCCCAAAGAACATATATTCTACGTTATGGGACTCGCGCCGTCGTGCGACCCCCACGAACCTATTTCAATCTTTTAAACCAAGTCGCAACATCTGCTTATAGAATTGTCATGGCCTTTACATCTGTTGTGGTTTCATACAGCTTGAAGAAGATTCCTATTGTTGGCTGTGGACTAGAACTTGCCTTCCTATGTTGGGTAGACTCGTAAGTACCCTCGAAAACCGGCTGTTGTATAAGACGACTCACGATATGATGCTAGCTATTATTTTTTCGAGTAAGATTTCATGGTATCCAAGCCAGCCAAAACAGCTCTGACGTATGAACTCAACCTCCAGACCTGTTTGGGTCAATCGTGGTTTCTCGTTTGCAGGTCGGATACGGCACCTGGAAGAGCGTTGGATGTACTATCTTGCTTTCGGTGGGCATGATATCTTCTGCAGAATCATCTTCACATTGAAAGATCCAACCAGGTCTCCCCTCTGCTCTGATATGTACGTTGGGCACAGGCCTGGCCAGTTTCGCTCTGTTTGCTTTCGTGTTTCCATTGGTACGGTTGATGAATCCAATCGCGGCCAATAACTTACACAACCCAACCAGTACACTATCATTGCCACACATGCAAGACCTTCGCCTATCAACCCTTTCAATCCTACAAGCAAGACAGACAATGACATTATTCGTCATCCATCGCCCTTCATTCCTATTCGTCTACGAGTATTCGCTCCAGTGGTCTTTCTCAATGACTTGGTAGCAAAGTTCCTTGACTTTGTGTTTCCCCCAATCGAACCAAATCGTGGAAGCGGACATAGACGTCGTACCTTCAGTGATACTTCTGAATGCGTTGAGGAAGGAACTGGTATCAAACTTGATGTGAAAAGCGCCCCGCAGCCAACACGACATGTGAAGCCTACCCAAAGCCGTGTTAAGATCGGGAGAAGAAAGTTCGATTAGGCCTCATGTACATTTGATACAGTGGATAATGATGAGGTCTCTTGTTATGATTCAACCGAAACCTGCCCACTCAATTGAGAGATACGACACCTCTTTTTTAACATCATCCCAGGTACAAAGAAGGTGTGATTTTTTTGTGGCAGTACCTAGTCTACCGTGGGCGACTATCTCCATCGGCCGAAGGGCCCCTTCAGGGGATTCAACTACAGTAGCCACGAAGTGAGAATGATACCTCAGGGGATCGCCTATGTAAGTGCTTCTATATCAAACAACGGGATCACAAGCTGAGAGACAAGGGCTAACCTGGATAGACAAGATAATCTCCTCCGAACTTGATACCGCTTCCTATGAAATACCCACGTGCCGACAAACTTTGAAAAACGCCACATCTAGCACGTTCAATGAGGCTAGAAGGATAAGTCCAGATGCCTGCCTTCTGAGCGTCCCCTATTGTTCTAAAAGTGGCCTGGTCGGCATTGTACCACTGATACTCTGAAGCAGCGGGAATAGTAATAACATAATTTGCTGAGGCAGCTGGTTGCCGAGAGATGGATGACTGAGTGGACTGTGTGACGGCATCTGGTTCTTCTGAGCGCAAAACATCGGGAGAGGGTGTATTGATGTCCTCGGCATTGGATCCTTCTGCAAGCTTCATCGTTGTAAGCCGTCTACGATCCTCACGTTCCTTCCGCTTCTTGAGAGCTTCTTCAGTGAAAGATCGACAGTCGTCCTTCTTCGTAGCCTTTGTTTCCTTGGAAATGATTTGTTGCCGAAATGAGGCTTGCTGTTCCTCGTTCCAACTTTCCAGCTCCGATATACTTGGTCGGAGATGGGCAACAGGATCATTTACAATGACTGCTATCTCTGGAACAAGGTTCAGTATTCTGGGACGCCACAAACAGTTTAATACCATTTTCCACCAACAAGACAACCTCTTCAGGGAGTAGAACCAAGGGTGTCCCCAGAAACACGTTTTGTTGTGATAAATGAGGGAGTGTGCCTGTAAGGATACCGCAAATATGATACTTTGAACGAAGCGTCGCAATATCTATCTTGAAGTGTAAGTAGAAGGACCTTGAAGGTGAGCGATACATACCGTCGACCTTCCACAGATATGCTGTATTATTAGACACCCTCAGAGGTATCCTCTCCTCGGTGATACTCATAAAGGAATTTCGGTATTTGCCGCGGGCGAATCACACACCTGATTAAGATAACTTCTTGACATACCCCATGCCTATCGTTGATTCCGACGTTTTCATGCTCTTCGGTGATTCGATCACCCAAGGCGCATGGGAACCAAATTTGAATAGTTTTGGCCAGCGCCTTTCCCGCAAGTATGATTATCTACTGGTTTGCTACCGTCCTCAACATGCAATGGAACAGATGTCTATTCAAGAAGCTTAGATGTGATGAACCGCGGACTCAGCGGTTATAACACAGATTGGGCATTGCCTGTATTTGAACAGGTGTGAAAATGTGTTCTGTCGGTACCATTTACCTCTTGAACTCGAGCTAGATATTCCCAAGGCGGGATGAGAAGGGGCCTCGTGTCCAGCTCCTCACCATTTGGTTTGGCGCAAATGATGCATGCATTCTCCCATCACCCCAGCATGTTCCCCTGCAACGGTTCAAAGAAAATCTGACTAAAATGATCAAAATGGTCAAGTCGCCTGATTCAGAATATTACTCACCCTGCACCAGGGTGATCCTCTTCACACCTCCCCCTATCAACACATATCAGAGGCTTGCCGATCTGCAATCGCGTGATCCGCCACTGGCGCTGGATCGATTGTTTGCGACGACGAAAGAATATGCTGATGCAGTCCGGGAAATTGGCAAGCAACACGACGTTGGCCAAGTGGATGTCTGGAATCTATTTTGGGACGCAGCCGGCCATCAAGAGGAGTCCTTAGTCGCGTATCTTATTGATGGATTACATCTCAATGCAGCTGGATATGAGGTGAGTTGTTCATCCAGCATCACTTTACATCATTCCGCCGCATGTTGTAATAGCAGCAGAAGAGCTGACTTTTCCAATCAGATCGTATACGACCACTTGATTGAAACAATAAAGCAAAAGTATCCTGAGGTGCATTATGAGAATCTCCGACCGACATTTCCGCTGTGCGCTTTTACCTTTTTGTTTATCTTTTCTGGTGGTTGAGCACGATTTAGATGGTCGCAAATCGATCCGAAATGCCCCAGCAAGAGCCTGTACGTCAGGAACGATTGAGCTCAATTTGTATGTAATACTGCTAGGAAGGTATCGGCGCGATCCAGGAAACTAATAAAGTATTTGACTGGACCACTATCAATTGATCAATTATTGATGGATGAAAGCGTTTCACCTGTCAAGGGCTCTGATTCGTGGTCATGTGACAAGTTGAACATTGGCCAAATAAAGACATTAAAACGGCCGTAATATGTACGCTTCGTCCAACAGAATCGTGTGCAGCATAATAATCCGACTCCCTTTTTCTCCATAAAAACGAAGCATACTTTCATCTCCATTTTTTGTGAGTACCCTCACTCTTATTCAGGCATAGAAATGCCAACCTTTTCGGTAGGCGCCAGAGCTGGACCCACAAAGCTCAACGTTTTTATCTGGAATTCCACGAATTCGTGAGAGCTTTCAAGACACGCACCAGCACTGTTAGAAGTGTCTATTCTTACTCTCTCGCCATCAAAAGCGGTTGTCCTATTTACTGTACACAAGGTTCGTCCCATTTGTAGGATGCTGTACTCCGTGATTGGTTATTGCAATCGGATTATGTCTTTTGGGTTTCGATTTCTGGATATGTGCACCGAAAGCCATTTCAGTGCTGTATATGCCACATATGCTTTCGTAGTATAACACATCGCTAACAATAATGTTTATAATTCAGTAGACGGTTCACTCGAACCGGCTAACATTAACAAGGTTGCCCAGAAACTGGTTCGTGTTCTCTAATATGTTGTTACAATTTGGACTCAGCACCTTTCTCCATAATCTGGACTTAAATAGCCCCTAACAATTCGCCGATACAAACCGACATTGCCATTTGCTTAGTTTTACTTTGCTCATCTGAAGAGAATACGTCGTGCGAAGCTTCCGACGAAATGGCGTCTTTATTTCGAACAAAAGATCAACAGCTCATACAACCGTCTCAGAAGCGCAGTCACCGTTTTGACCAGTGCGATGTTGACGAATTCCTATCCTCAGATTTAGAGATATCATTTGCGTCAACTGTCTCGTTAAACTCTCCCTCGAAGGATGACGCTCCTCTTACTCCGGACCGTGAATATGCCGAACCGATGGATATTTCACCTCTTCCTCCAACCAACTC
>Ga0153952_1000417_pt1 | contig 14408 bp, 13 predicted proteins | sample TSNJ036MetaG_FD_104746 | JGI IMG/M metagenome (GOLD analysis project Ga0153952, IMG submission 104746) | Attine ant fungus gardens microbial communities from New Jersey, USA - TSNJ036 MetaG | ecosystem: Host-associated > Fungi > Mycelium > Unclassified | place: USA: New Jersey, Wharton State... | reverse complement strand
CTATAACCTCTTTTATGAATCGTTTTTTCAATGATGCCGGCTAATTCTGAAAAATACAAGTTGGATAAATCGGGAAGTATCAGACCCATTGTATATGTTTTTTTAGTGGCTAAAGATACGGCAATGCGGTTTGGTGTATAATTATATTCTTTGGCAATAGCGAGAATTTTTTGTTTAGTTTTTTCAGAGATACGATTGCTGTCGGAATTTAAAACTAAAGACACAGTGGTAGCCGACACACCTGCAATCCGGGCAATATCGTGAATTGTAACAGCCATGAAAATCACCTCAAACAACAGAATAAAATATATTATAGCAAAATTATGGAGCTCTCAATAGAATGGCAGGATTTTTATAAAATCACAGCTGCAATAGCATGATGATCATAGTCAACCGATAAACCGTAGATGTAGAAGTAAATTATATGCATTTCAGAAGGAAGCTTTTTAATTGTAGCAAATAACAAACAAAATAACAAGAGCCATTGCAAATTCTCTATTGACTTTACACAAATGTTGCAGTAGAATGAAATTACATTTGGTTAACCGGTAAACTAAAAAATTGAAGGAGGTTCTGAAATGAAAATGAAACGATGGTTATCATTATTAATGGCATTTCTTATCACTGCCGTATATGCATCGGGTTGTTCTTCCGCTTCAAAGGATTCTACTGCAAACAGTACTTTCGGCAATGCAACTGAAGCCTCACAGGTCAGCGAAACAACCAAACCATCTGAAGGTAACACAGGTGAGGTAATTAACCTTACGCTTTGGCATAACAGAGCCGGCAGCGCAGGTGAAATTTTAGAGCAAGATCGTATCCCGGCTTTTAATCAAGGATTGGGCGCTGAATTGAGAATTAATATTACCCCGGTTTACCAAGGCGACGACATAATAAGTAAAATCAAAGCGGTCAGTCAAGCGAACGACGTAAAAAATTTACCGGATTTAATTCAGATTTATGCAGGCGATGTAGAGTATATGAGTACTGTTCCTTATGTAATCCCGATGGAAGAGTTCATTGCAAATGATCCTTCTTTCGATATGGGGGACATTCTTTCCCAACTTATAAACACATATACCTTTTCCGATGTTCTTTACAGCATGCCGTTTCACGCCTCTACGCTGATGTTCTATTGGAATAAGACTGCTTTTGCGGAGGCCGGTCTGGATCCGGATAAACCGCCGGCAACTATTGCAGAAATGGCTGAAATCGCGCCTAAGCTTATGAAAAAAGAAGGTGAAGCCGTAACACAATACGCCATAACATTGGGGATCGTCAATAACTACCTTAATCACTGGATTTCAGGACAAGGGGAATACTCCTTCCTGGGCAACAACGAATCAGGCCGCGCCGGACGAATGACTAAGGTAACATTTGACGAAAACGGAACCATGGCAAAGTTCCTTAATGAATGGAAAAAGGTTCTGGATACCGGAGCCGTACAATATGTGGAGGAAGGCAACCAACAGCGTGACGAGTTTAATGCCGGACTGAGCGCAATGGTTGTTTGCACTAACAACGGTCTCGCCAGTATTAAAACTATGTCGAAAGAAATGGGATTTGAGTTCGGGGTAGCCGCCCTGCCTAAAGTAGATCCAAATGATACAGGCGGCGTATGCCCGGGAGGGTCTTCAGTTTACATATTGGATAAAGGGAATCAAGGCAGCATAGATGCCTCATGGGAGTTCGTCAAATATTGGGTTTCCCCCGAGAATCAATATGAATGGTGCATGCAATCAGGCAACATACCTGTTAACGCAAAGACATTTGATCTTCCTGAAATGCAGACCTTCATTGCTGAAGATCCTTATTATATTGAAGCTTACAATTGCATGATGGCGTCGCATCCCAAAGTGCAGGAACACCTGTCTCCCGCTAAACCAGCATTTGAGACCATTTTTAAGGAGGTAGGGTTCCAGTTTTCCGATGGACAGTTAGCAGTAGACGAAGCCGTAGCATTAATGGCTGAACAATGCAATGCAGCTCTGGATGAATATAACCGCGCAAATCCCATTAATTAAATATGACAAACCGGCGGGATATAGCCGCGCAAAAATGTGCTTTATTCCGCCGGTTTATTAGGAGGCCTCAAGAATGGACATACGCTTGGTGGTTTGCGATATTGATGATACATTAATTGATCAATCAGCTCAAATTCCAGCGCAAATAATTGACATAATAAAAAAGCTTAATAAAAATGGAATTTATTTTTCCTTGGCCACCGGAAGAAATCTACCTTGGGCACTGCCGGTAGCTGAACAGCTTGGAATCACAACACCTTATATTGTCAGTAATGGCGCATGTATTTTTCGAGGCGATAAAAGCTTGATTAAGCACTCGTTTCCTATCCTGCCATTAATGGATATCATCTGCACAGCTGATGAGCTGGGCTTAACAGTGACAGTATCAGACGCCTATAAAGAGTGGGTGGTGCAGGGAGAATCTAAGGGTAAAGATCAGCAAAATTCAATTGATAACCGGTTTAGTGGGCCAAGAAACTCCTTAGACTTATCCAGTTTGAACAGTGACAATAATTTCTTTCAGAAGCTTCAGTTTTACCGAGAAGACAGCTCTCAGCAAATCCAAGTGTTACGTCAACTTTTACAGCCATTCAGTGACGATTATTCTATTATCACATACCCTAGGCAGTCCATTGAGATAGGCCCGATGGGATGCAGTAAAGCAACAGGCTTGACAGAGCTGGCAAAACTGCTGCAGGTGCCGATGGATGATGTGATGGCATGCGGTGACTATGTAAACGATGTTGAGATGCTCCGTGAGGCAGGAATTGGTGTGGCGGTTGGAAACGCGTCAAGAGAGCTAAAAGAAGTCGCAGATTTTGTGGCTAATGCTGATTGCGCATATGGAGTAATTGAAGCAATTAAGCATTATAGCTTGATATAGCAACCATAAGAGGAGGCCGAGCCAGCATGGTGAATGCTAAGAAGAAAATTAGTTCCAGATACGGCTTTGGAAAAAAGCGCGAACCATATATGTATTTATTGCCGGCGTTGATATTGATTATTACATTCACCTATTTCCCTTTTTTTAAAACGATTATAATGAGTACATTTTTGGTGAACGCAAGCGGTACCGCCATTGAGTTTGTCGGTTTAGAAAACTATCAAAATCTGTTTAAGGATACAGTCTTTCTTAAATCTATAGGCAATACCTTCAAATATGTAATTTGTGTTGTGCCTGCTACCATAGCAATTGGCTTCTCTTTAGCCCTGATGGCAAACCGCAAGAGGAAATTTTCCCGTTTGTATGAAACGATGTTTTCTCTTCCGATGGCAATTTCAATGTCTGTTACCGCACTGATTTTTCAGTTGCTGCTGAATCCGAACATAGGTGCATTTAATTATATTTTCCACACCAACATTCGATGGTTAACCGATCCTAAGTATGCGTTGACAGCGATCATTATGATTGGGATATGGATGGGCGTCGGAATGGACTTTATGTTCTTATTATCTGCAGTTCGTGCAGTTCCGGAAGAATTATTGGAGTGCGCTGATGTGGAAGGAGTCGGTGCTATTCGAAAAATAACTAGTATTTATATTCCGATGACCTCTCCAACTCTTTTCTTTCTGCTATGTACTAATCTGGCAAACGCTATGATGATGTCCGGCCCGGTAATTGTTTTAACCATGGGCGGGCCAAATAATTCCACCTCGACAATTATTTACTACATGTATAACAAAGCGTTCCGCATCTATAATTATGGCTCTGCTTATGCGGCGGCGGTAGTAGGGTTTGTTATTGCTTTCGCTTTGATTATTCTAAGCTTCCGGTTTGAAGAAAGAGGGGTGCATTACGCATGACGCCCTGGAATAATAAAAAGCGTGTTTCCAACTTGCTCATACAAATCTGCTGCGTCATGGCGGGGTGCGTGATTATATGCCCTGTGCTATATTGTATTTCAATGGCATTTATGCGTCCATCCGAGATAATTTCTTCTCCGCCAACTCTGATTCCCGGCTCACTCTATCTGGAGAATTTTTATATTGCATTGCAGCGTACGCAGATTATGCGATTTATTGGGAACTCGCTGCTAGTGTCTGTGATTTGCAGCTTAGTACGGATTGTTACTGCTTCCTTAGCCGGATATTCTTTTGCTTTTTTTGATTTTAGAGGCAAGAAATTTTTATTTTACATAGTATTAGGAACTATGCTTATTCCAGCAGACGCAACTATTATTACCAATTATTTTACGGTATCTCATATGGGTCTTGTGGACAATTATTTAGGAATAATGATTTTATATTTTGTCTCCGCTATGAATGTGTTTTTAATACGGCAGTATTTTATGAGTATATCGAAAGAGTTAAAAGATGCCGCAGAAATAGATGGCTGTGGAAGTTTTCGGTTTTACACGCAGGTGTTGCTGCCTGTTTCTCAACCTGTATTGGTGACCGTTTTCATATCATCCTTTGTCAGTACTTGGAATATGTACCTTTGGCCCTTGCTGATCACTAATAAAGGTGAGATGAGGACTGTGCAAGTCGGCATAACGATGCTGAATTTTGCTGAAGAAGCCTCTTATGGTGCAACGATGGCTGGCGCGGTCATTGTTCTCGTCCCATCACTTCTTGTTTTTCTAATTTTCCAAAAGCATATCGTTCGGGGCATGACCAGTGGTTCAGTTAAGGGATAATGATATTGAAGAAAGGAATAAAAATATGACATTTCCTCAACAGTATAAAGAAAAAATTTACAGCGGTGTTTTGGGAAAAATGATAGGGGTTTACCTAGGACGCCCGGTCGAAGCTTGGCCTTATCAGGATATTATAAAGCGCTTCGGTGAAATTCCTTATTATGTTCATAACAAACTGGGAGTTCCGTTAGTTGTCGCTGACGACGACATTTCAGGAACATATGCTTTTTTTCGTGCTATGGAAGATTTTTACTATGATCCCTCTATTACCTCGAAGGAGATCGGCGATACCTGGCTTAACTACATTATTGAAAATAAGACTATTCTCTGGTGGGGCGGACTCGGCAATTCTACCGAGCATACTGCGTATCTGAGACTAAAATCCGGCATCAATGCTCCTGAAAGCGGGTCCATCGCCCGTAACGGCGAAGTTTTGGCTCAACAGATCGGGGCTCAGATTTTTATGGACGCATACGCTATGATGTGTCCGGGCGATCCGGAAAAAGCTGCCCACTATGTGCGGCAGGCTGCTTCCGTTTCTCACGATGGTATAGCGGTTGAAGCTGCAGGTTTTTTTGGAGCGATGGAGGCCGCCGCTTTTGATGAAAAGAATATTAACAAGCTATTGGATAATTGTTCGCACTTTATTCACTCTCCATTGCTTCGGAAGGCAGTAGACGATACTCGGGAAGTCTGCGCCAAGCACAATGACTGGCGAAAAGTGCGGGATTGGCTTGATAAACATTATGGTTACGATTTGTATCCGGGTCCTTGTCACATAATACCTAATCATACCATGGTGTTGGCGTCATTATTATCGGCAGAAGACAGCTTTGCCAAGTCTGTGAAAATAGCGGCTTCCGCGGCCTGGGATACCGACTGCAACGCTGCCAACGTGGGGTGCCTTAACGGTATAAGGTTAGGATTGCGGGCTTTGGATGACGGGCCTGATTTCCGTACTCCTGTGGCTGACAGAGCGTATGTTATCACCTCCGATGGCGGAGAAGGCATTACCGACGCCGTTCGGGAAACCCGAAAGATCATAGCTGCAGCGGCGGCGTTACGAGGTGAGGAGGCAATACAGCCTAAGCAGAGGTTTGCTTTTGAATTTTCCGGTTCTCTTCAAGGCTTTCAGGAATGTCCTTACTCGGATCCATCACCCACGAAGACCTTTACAATACAAAATAGTAATTTATCCGGGAAAGGCGACGGGCTTGAGTTTATATTTAATGCTCTGGCTGAGGGAGTGCCTGCCAGCGTAAGCGTTTCTACTTTTTTGGATATTAAGGAGGAGTACGCTAACTATGAAACATATGTATCGCCTACGATATATAGCGGACAAAAGATAACGGCAGTTCTGGATTGCGAGGACGAGCCAGTTCCTACAATAGCGCTGTATATCTGGTATGCTGATGTCCATGGCAAGCTAAAATATATTTCCGATGGTGCAACAGCCTTGCAAGGAAGCCGGAATCGTATTGATTGGGAAGTACCTGATACGAAGGGCATGCCTATCTGCCGCATAGGATTACGGTTTGAAAGCAAGACGCGCTATCAAGGTTCAATTGTTCTGCGCAAAATGGATTGGAGCAATACGCCGCTGCGCTTCGAGCAAAGTGGAGCACTTATGAAGGATATGTGGGATCTGGCGCCTTTTTGGGCCAAAGCATTTGTTTCCAGCGCTAAAAATTTTACTCCAAGTCTCAAATATACCTACCGCATATCCCATGATGAGGATAACGGAGTCGCAACTATTGGCACTCGGGACTTTACCGATTATCAGGTCACTTCTACGCTGAAATTCAGCTTGCACCGGCAAGGAGGCTTGGTATCGCGAAGCACTGGGCACCGCAGATACTACGCCGCAGTGCTGAGGGAAGGACGATATTTCTCAATAATCAAGCGTATTGATGGAGATGTCAAGGTTTTGGGTGAGGTTCCGTTTCAATATGATGAATTTACTCCATATACCATGTCATTTTGCGTACATGGCAATCATTTACATGCTCAAATCGAAAAGATAACAGTAGATTGCATTGATACGGATATTCATCCATATCTCAGAGGCGGAGCAGGCTTCTTGGTGGATAGCGGCACCATGTTCATAGACAGTTTTCTTTTGGAAAAAAGATAACGGAAAGGGTATACATATGGATTATGTCATAGGAAGCAGCGTATCCACCGATGCCGTGAACTTACCGGACAAATCATCTGTTTTCGGCGTTTTGGGAGGTGCCGGCATCTATGCTCTTGCCGGAATCAAGCTGTGGAACGATAACGTAACTATAGCCAGCGGCATAGGGCCGGACTATTTAAAAAGACATCAACGGTGGTATGCCGATAACAGTATAGATATCCAGGGATTAGTGTATCGCGGCAGCGTCACTCCAGTTACAACTGTTACATATTACGAAAATGGTGACCGCTTGGACCAGCCAAATGTAGGCTTGGAAGAATTTCGCCTCTTAGACCCGACCTTGGATGATATCCAGCGGTGCTGTGACGGGCGAACAAAGGGCGTATATGTGTTTAAGCATTTGGACCGACTCTTTTTTGACGGGTTGTTAGAGATGAAGAAAAAGCATGGCTTCCGGTTAATGTGGGAAATTTCAGAAGACGCCGCCATTCCGGAGAATTTAAGAGATATAGAGGAGTATCTGTCACATATTGATGTGTTTTCCATTAATCAAAAGGAATTGAGTCAACTATATAATGGTCTTGAATGCATAAAAGCCGGAAAAGAGTTGGTGCGATACTGCGGAGGATGGGTATATTTACGCTGCGGAAAAAACGGAGCCTATCTATTTGCGGATGAACAGTGCTATGCGTGCCCCGGCATGACCGGTATTTCTGTCGTAGATACTACCGGAGCCGGTAACAGCTCCTCAGCAGCGGTACTATACGCTTACTGCGAAAACATCCACGAACCCATGGCTGCAGCTATGGGAGCCGTGTCAGCGACGTATTGCATAGCGCAATACGGGCCTCCGAAATATTTTACGGCGTCTATGCGCAATAACGCAAGGAAAAGTGCCGCAATACTAAGCGGACAAGTAAAACTACAGGAGGAATTGAATGGAACGGCAGAAATTTGATAATGAAATGCGAAGACAGGTTAGGAAAACGCCTTCGCTTCTGCGAAATTTATATAATGAATTGGAGCCAAGGACTCGGTACGCATTAACGACACCTGATATCTATGGACTAAAACGGATTATTATTACCGGATGCGGAGACAGTCATGCGGCGGCTTTAACAGCCGGCCGTGCTTTTGAGCATCTTACCGAATGTGTGACTGAGGTAATCCATCCACTGGATTTGGCGCGATTTTTTCCGTCTTGGAAAACCGGATCGAGGTCTAAAGAAACCTTGGTTATTGCAATGAGCATCTCCGGAGCAACACCAAGAGTTGTTGAAGCGGCGGACAGGATGCATAATTTTGGAGCTATTGTTTTGGCAGTAACCGGAAAGTCAGCCTCTCAATTGGCGCAATACGCAGATAAAACCTTACAAATTAGTCTTCCAAAGCTTAATCCCGCTCCAGGCACAGTAACTTACGCAGCGATGTTATTTGTATGTTATCTGTTGGCCATCCGCTTTGGCGAGGTGCGCTTGAAATACACAATGGATACAGCCGGGATGTATCGCAAGGAGCTTCTAAAGCTGCTGGAAAAGATGGAGCACGTCTTTGACCAATGGGACGAGGCCGCATTTTCAATTGCCGGACAATGCAAAGATATGTTGTTGGGCGAAATGATTGGCTCAGGTTATGATTATGGCAGTGCCTATTACGGCTGTGCGAAGCTTTATGAGGCTGTGGGTATCCCTGCCATGATCACCAATAGTGAAGAGTGGTTCCATATCCACTGCTTTTCTAAACTCATCAATAATGCGCTTACAATAGTATTTGATCACTGTGGGAATGAGTCCGAAAGCCGCACATTGGAGTTAATGGAGCGTATGAATTACATGAAAAAGGAATTTGTTTATATAGGAAACGGCCAACACAGTTATGCCCGGCATTCTTTCAGTACACCTGAAACAGACTATGCTTTTTTATCACCTTTCATTCAATGGATCCCTGCCGCACTTACCGCGTCATATTTGGGGGCTATTCGCGGAGAATCCTATAACAGAGGATTTCAAGGCATATGGAGGGAAGAGTCAAAAACACCGTCAAGCTGGAACAGTAAAATTGCACCCATAAAATAGCGGAGGGTCAGAATGCTGAAAAAAATAGAATTTACCACCGAAAGAAACGGCGTTACCGATCTCACTCCCCAGATACGGCAGACCGTGGAGGAAAGCGGTATTGAAAGCGGCATTTGCATTGTATTTATCACTCACACAACTGCTGGAGTTACTATCATATCCTTTTGGGATCCGCTGGGATTTGAGGACGTACAGGACGAGTTGCGCCGCCTGATCCCGACGAAGGTTGACTTTAAGCATCAGCATGATACGCCTGAGGACGCCGCGGGCCATGTGAAATCTGTGGTGGTCGGTTCGTCCCTTTCTCTGATTGTGGATCAGAACAAGCCTCTGCTGGGACATTCCCAGGGAGTCTATTTTCTGGAATTTGACGGATCTCGTAATCGCGAATGTTATATCAAGGTGTTGGGCGGTTAAGTGGAAAAGGAGAAGCAAGGATGCTGAAAAATGAAAAAATGGCACAAAGAAGATCCATCCAATTGATACAAGAACGATATGAATACTGGGAATATATACCAAAGCGGGGATTAGTCATTGATGGAAAACCAGCCATTACCCAGGTAAATCCTGAATTAGTTGGAGACTATTTGATTTATACGGTACGAGATCCGCTGGCGGTATACGGTACTGATCCTGCTGAGTTGATTGCCGAAAGGCTAAGAGAACCGGTGCTTGCAGGAAGGTCAGGCTTGTTCACTACATACACCGGATATTACAAGGGCGCCCGGGTATCTGTTTGCAGCGGCGGTAGTGGCTGTCCTGAGGTGGAGCTTGCCATAAACGATTTTATGAGATGCACTGATTGCAGTACCTTCATCCGGGTAGGGGTTTCCGGCGGCGTGGCTGAGGCGGTAAAGGTTGGAGACTTTGTTATTTCCAGCGGTATTTTTCGCGAGGACGGTACTTCCCGGGCTTATGTTGCAGACGGATTTCCCGCCTGCTGCCATTATGAAGTGGTCAGCGCTATGATTGAGGCTGCTGAAATATTGGGTAAACGATATCATTTAGGTATAACCGCATGTATGGACAGCGATTACGTAGGCAACGGGAGACCAAGTATCGGAGGATATTTGCAGCCGGAAAATATTCAGAAATTAGGTACATATAACCGTGCCGGCGTACTCAATACCGACCGCGAATCCTCAATAATGGTGACAATGTGCAACCTGTTTGAGCGCAGGGGTGGCACAGTTTTTTGCATTACGGATAATATTATTTCAGGGGAAGCATTTAAGGAAGGAGCCGGAAGCGACGAGTCTATCGAAATCGCGTTGGAAGGCATTGCCTTATTACACCAAATGGATGCCCGCAAGCTAACTTATAACAAGCAGTATTGGCATCCGTCAATAGGGCTTAAATAGACTAGACAATTTTTAGAGAGGAAATATATGATGAGTTGCAAAAAGAGAAAGCTGATCTACGATTGTGACCCGGGCACGGATGATTCCGTATGTATACTGATGGCATTGACTCATCCTGAAATAGATTTGCTGGCAATTACTACTGAAAGCGGTAATTTCCCGGCCGATGTCAGCGCCAATCATGCTCTCAAGATTCTGGAGTATATTGGGCGGGAGGATATACCGGTAGCGCAGGGTATGCTTAAGCCCCTGGCGCGTCCGTATCCAAGCGACCCATACAGCCACGGCGAGGATGGACTGGGAAATCACTTTTTTCCGGAACCCAAGATAAAGCCGGTTAGCGTATTTGCTCCACAGCTAATAGCAGATACGGTGATGAAATATCCCGAAGAAGTATCCATCGTATGTACTGCACCGCTGACCAATTTGGCCTTAGCTATTATGATGAAGCCTGAAATAGTGCATATGATCAAGGATGTATACCACCTCGGCGGTGCTTACGGGTTCAATAGCTATGCGTGGACCAACGCTACTGGCGATAATCCTATGAGTGAATGGAACATTTTCGTAGACCCTGAGGCGGCAAAAACAGTTTATGAATCTGAATTGAATTTGACAACCATCGGACTGGATATCGCCTTTAACCCGGATATGGTAAATATAGACCATCAGACGATAGATAAATTGAAGCTGTTGAATAATAAGCAGAGCAGGTATGCTTTGGAGATTATTGACTACGTAGACGGTAACAACTCAATTAAGGAGAAAGAATTGTTTATCAACGGACCTATCGATACTACCTGTATGTGCGCGTTTATCCGTCCGGAAATCCTCACTACCAAAACTATAAGTGTTACGGTTGATACTGGCGGTCCTCTGACTTGCGGCATGACTATCTGGGACAGACGCGATCATTTCAGGTGGGAACATCTTCCAAAAATCCGAACTGCTGTTTCCATTAACAGCGAACTGTACCGGAAGACCTTTGTAGAAGCACTTGGAGGCAGACTGGGAGGTTGAGATGGTTACCATACACAATGCGGCGAAGATTGATGAGATTGCTCCATCAGTGCTTATGCCTGGCGACCCTGTCAGAGCTGAGTATATAGCGAAAAATTTTCTGACAGATGCAAAGTGTGTCAGTAATATACGGCGAATCTGCGCGTACACCGGACGATATGGAGACAAAAGAATTTCTGTCATGGCCAGCGGCATGGGCGCAAGCTCTATGGGTATTTATTCCTGGGAGCTTTTTCACTTCTACAATGTAAGCTCTATCATACGGGTAGGCTCGGCAGGCGGATTACATCCTGCACTTCGTTTAGGCGATATTGTCGTCGGCCTTGCCTCAAGCACTGATACCGGCTACGCGAAACAGTTCAAGCTACCGGGCGCTTTCGCCCCTGCGGCGGATTATTCTCTGATAGAAAAAGCTGTGGCATATGCTGGAAAGAATAATATTTCCGTTAAGGTAGGCACTTTGTTTTCAGGCGAAGCATTTTATTATAGCGATGAAACGTTTAAGAAGTGGAGCAGCATGGGAATATTAGCGGTGGAAATGGAATCGGCCGCATTGTATATGAATGCGGCTCACGCAGGCAAAAAGGCTGTTGTCTTATGTACCATATCGGATTTATTGCTTACAGGAGAAGCGTATTCGCCATCGGAACGGGAAAACAGCTTTAATGATATGATTTCCATGGCGTTGAGTATGGCTGAATAGTAAAAGGAGAAAAAAATGGAAACAACAAACATTGTTTTTATAAATTTTGATCATCAGGCTTTACATCAATGGAGCTTTTATAAAGAGCATATACGGCGCCCAAACTTCGAACGCATCACCAATGATGGTATTTTATTCGACCAAGCTTACTGCGCCGCCCCACTTTGCGGGCCATCTCGGCGATCATTGCTGACCGGTCTCTATCCGCATACTCACGGGCAGCATCATAATGAAACAAATCCTGCGTATGACCATGAAGTCTATCTTGATACTTTATCAGAAAACGGTTACGATAGCTATTATTTCGGGAAATGGCACGCAGGACCCGGTTGCGCTCTTGATCATAAATGCAGAGGTTTTTCGCCGGAGGAATACGGTAATCCTTATACATCGCCGGAATACTCAGCTTATCTTAATACTCGGAATTTACCACAGCCTGAACATCTTGTAAAATACTGCTTTGAATGGGCATTTAAAAATGAGAAAGCCTATTTTGAAGGCTACGAGAAATATGAACAGCCGTGTGTAGGTAAAATTTACTGCAGCCGTGATCCACGGGGAGGAAGCGAGGCTGCGGCGGGTATAACTATAACACCGCCGGATACGCATGAGGCTTTTTTCCTGGCCAATTTAGCCTGTGACAAGCTGGAGGAGTTGTATACTCAAAAAAGCGATAAGCCCTTCAGCATAAGGGTTGACTTCTGGGGACCGCACCATCCATATTTTCCAACCCAGGAATATTATGACTTATATAAAAATGTCTGGTTTCCTCTTTATGCCAGTTACGATGACAATTTGGAGGGAAAGCCCGAGGTATATTTTACCGAGAGGAATGTTCCGATAGGGCAGAATAACCGCATTGTAATACCAAATGCAGTTGAATGGGATGTATATAACGAACTGCTGCGGCATTGTGCCGCGCAGATAACAATGATGGATGCGGCAGCCGGACATATTCTTGATAAGCTGGATGAATTGGGGATGAGCGAAAACACGTTGATTATTTGGACAGCGGATCACGGTGATGGCTTAGCCTGTCATGGCGGTCATTTTGACAAAGGCTCTTATTTGTCACAAGAAGTGCTCCGTGTACCGCTTGCAATGAGATGGCCGGGAAGGATAGAGGCAGGTCAAACATATCACCTTCCAGTATGTACGGTGGACGTGCCTGTCACTATCCTGGACTCTGCGGGACTATCCTTTCGAGATCCGGTACACGGCATGAGTCTCCTCCCAATAGCAATACAAAAAATGCAGCGCGATCCTGCATTTACAGTATGCGAAACTTATGGTTTGGGCTATGGGGAGTATGTGGATGCACGAGCCATTATGATGGACGGATATAAATATATTGCTACCAATGACCAGCTGCATGAACTATATGATCTGAAAAATGATCCTTTTGAGCTGAAAAACCTTATAAGAATTTCGGAATATAAAGTTATTCTGGAAAAATTGCGTGATAATTTAGCCGAATGGCAAATGAAGACCGATGATCCGGTACGGATTTTCTAGGTATGATTATATAGTGCATGCTGTTGATTCTTGCCATCAAGGTAGTAAATGACCTCATTATGCATCGCCCCAGGCAAATTTCACTGTGGTGCTCATTCGGCTTGTGGAAAATAGCCTCGCCCTGATTCAAATCTATGCCGTGGCTTTCGGCCAAAACTCCAAACCAGAACGTAATCAACCTGATTTTCCTCTATTACCGAAAGAATAGCCTGAACTCTCTCACCGCCGGTACCGCTTATGATGAACCAATATGGAACCCCACAGAATCTGAAAAAGAAGATATCCTGCGGCTAGCTCAGCAAATCCCTGTTGTCTGGAAATCCAAAACCTCCACACCCAGCCAGAAGAAACGGATTGTTCGCATACTGATTGAAGATGTCACCGTTATGGCGGAACCCGGAAAAGCCGAGTTCTTTATCGGTATCCGTTACCGAAGTGGATTCAGCGAGACTCTTCCTTTGAAAAAACCTCAAAAGCGGTATGATGAGGTGCGTCATGCTGAATCAACTATCTCATTGATTCGGAATTTATCTGCAACTATGGATGATTCCGAAATCCTTTCTTATCTGAAACAGAATCGGATCATCACAAAAACCGGTAGTGAATTCACTATATCTTCAATAAAATGGATTCGCTACAAGCATAAGATTCCGAACCTTTATGAAAGCACCCGAAAGGGTCTTACCGTCCGTGAGGCTGCTGACGTGCTTGGTATCTCTTCTGGAAAGGTCTATTATTACATTGACAAAGGAATTATTCCCGCAATAAAACAACGGCCAGGATGGCCTTGGGAAATATCTCTTGATACCAACCAAGCCGATGCGCTTAAGAAAATACTCCAGTAATTTTGGTTGCCCTCTTTTCCTCAATGATAAAGAAGACTGCCAATTCCAAAATCAGAATTGCGAGGTGTGTATTATGATGTTACCGTGGGTAT
>Ga0153952_1000416_pt1 | contig 14412 bp, 16 predicted proteins | sample TSNJ036MetaG_FD_104746 | JGI IMG/M metagenome (GOLD analysis project Ga0153952, IMG submission 104746) | Attine ant fungus gardens microbial communities from New Jersey, USA - TSNJ036 MetaG | ecosystem: Host-associated > Fungi > Mycelium > Unclassified | place: USA: New Jersey, Wharton State... | reverse complement strand
TATTATAATGGGTTTCACCGCACTCATTGTCTCAGTATGGACTGCCTAGAAAACCAAAGCTGTGCCAAGATCTTCCTATCATCAAAGTCTTGTCTTATATGTACTAGTCTCCTGCCTATGGGAAATCCATCTGATAGTTATGCTGGTTACCCACGCTCATGTGCTCTGTTCTTCTCATCACCTCACCTGAGGGTTTTGCCCCCACGAATCTTATCAGAGTCATAAGAGTTGATAAGTGCTGGGTTTTTTTGATGCATTTTGCCCAGATTTTGTATGGATATCTATGCCTCTAGGTGATTGTTTCCTCACTTTTCACTCTTCACTGAAGACCCTTGGGAAACATATGCTGAAGACTCGTGTCGAACAGCAACGAAATTACCACCACTAAAAATGGTCATTTATATATGAGAAAAACGCCATTCAAGCAACAATCCGTAGACATCAGAAATTGAGTGCTCGTCTTCACTCACCGACTGACGATTGCAACATTGCCCCTGCTTCCCTGTCACTTTTCTAAGTCTATCCAGGCAGATTAACATCTTGTGACCCAGTCATCTATTTTTGAAGTGCTTTTCTTGGCTTTTGTTCTCTCCGAAAGCTTCTTAGGGGCCTGCAACTTCACATGGTGACATATGCAGGTATAGTAAGCGGGGCGAAAGGACAATATATATTGTTCAGGGAACCCTATCTTTTACATATCTCGTTTGGCTGTTCCTTTCGAAATGGTATCACTGATTCTGCAAGGATTGGTTTTCTATGTTATCTTGATCCTGGCATGGAAGGTTTTGAGACGGTTCTTTGTCAAGTCACCGTTGGAATGTATACCTGGCCCACCTGCACTTTCGTTCATCGGTGGTAGGTCAAATGCTTTTATAGTTATGGTAACCTTCCTTCTAAGTTTTCAGGTAATGTCCAACAGATATTTCATCAGGATGGATGGGACTACTATCATGATATGTTGAATCGCTGTGAGTGAAACGATTAATTTGGCGTATTCCCAGCTTATCATTGGTCTGCTGATGCTTTCAGACGGCACTGTGGCAAGGTTGAAAGGCTTATTTGGGGTAAGATCGGTTTCCCCTTCACGGAAAGATCGGACGTGCGAACAAGAATATGAATATTTCTAGGAGGATATGTTGTTTATCTTTGATCCGAAGGCTTTATATCATATAATGATCAAGGTGATTTACAAATCAGCTAGGTCCTGCTCTTTCTCAGTCATTGTACAGGACCAACACATTTACGAGCAAGTCCCTGCAGCTGTTGGGTCAGCCTTTCAAATTTCATTCCGTGATTGACTGGTTAAGATTTATTGTTTTAGAACGAATCTACTGATGTTCGGAGAGGGCTTGACTGCAGCGCTGGGTGATTACATGGACGCTTAATGTTATCAACCATTGCTCAAAATCAATAGGCGAGCAGCATCGCAAACAAAGAAAGATACTCAACCCGGTATTTTCCATAGCCCACATGCGTGCAATGAGTATGTTGTTACTTCTCTTCTTCCTCTCATTATGCTGACCATCTCACTTTAGCGCCAATCTTCTATGAAGTAACACATAGGGTATGATTGATTATCTCTCCTCGTCGGCACTTACTAATGTACAAGTTGATTGATCGTGATAGCTTCGTCAGGCACTGTGGAACGAAGTGAAAGACGGTTCTAAGGAAATCGATGTTCTCCACTGGATGTCACGAACTGCTCTCGAGTTAATAGGTCAAAGTGGAATGGGATACTCATTCGATTCACTAGCCGACAATGAAGATATGACATGTAGTGTATATCTGAAACGTTTTGGGTGAAAACGACTCAGTTTCTCACGAAGTAGAATAAACACTTACATACTCAATTTTGCAGTGAACTCTTCTCCGGCACGAGAGCTTTTTTATTAGCTAACTACATCATCCCCTCGGTGACCAAGTATAACTTTCCTCGTCTAAAACGATGGATTGTAGAAAAAATACCTTCACAGTGGCTGCAAGACATGAAGGATATTGTGGATATAATTGAGAAGAGCGCAAAAGATATTTGCAGTGCCAAGCAAAAGGAGATTGATTCAGGCGAAAGTGATGAGTCAAAGAAGGATATCATTAGTCTGCTCAGTGAGTGTGTTATTTCTTAAGTCATCAGCTTAGAATCAGGTCTGACATATACCTGCTCAAGTGAGAGCCAATGCAAGTGCAACCATGGAAGACCGATTGAGTGATGAGGAGGTTATTGGCCAGGTTGCGTCAGTTTTGATCTATAGTCTTTTTGACGCGTCGCTTAACATCTATGATGCAGTACATTGATTTTCGCTGCGACAGACACCACCTCTTCTGCTCTCTCTCGCATTCTGCACCTTCTGACAAAATACCCTGACGTCCAGGAGAAACTCCGTACAGAAATATCGGAAGCGAGGGACAACAGCGGCGACGAGGATTTAGATTATGATCAGCTTGTGACTCTACCTTACCTTGATGCTGTCTGTCGGGAAACATTGAGGCTGTAGGCATTCATATATTGTTAGCTGCACTCCTCACCGATATACCATGTTCTCAGGTACCCTCCACTCGGAACAAACAGTAGAATGTGCGCTACGTTGATTGCATTGGTTTTCGTCTGCCGCTGATAATCTCATAGAGCTCGAAAAGACATGATCCTACCACTCTCTAAGCCTCTGCAAACCACTTCCGGAGAGGTCACCGAATTGATTGTTCCTAGCGGAACTACGATTTTTATATCTATTCTTGGAGCAAACACTAATCCAGAATTGTGGGGACCTGACTCATACGAGTGGAAGCCAGAAAGGTGGTTAAAGCCGCCCCCTCAGAAACTGGTCGAGGCACATATGCCAGGGGTCTACTCGAACTTGTGAGCTTGCTCTAGGATCAATTGCAGTGGAAAGGTCCTGATGTCATGCAGAATGACGTTTTTCGGAGGGAGCCGTGCATGCATGTAAGTAAAATCATCTCTCTTTTACAACATGAGATGCTTACTATTGATTATAAAGTGGCTTTAAATTCTCTCAGTTGGAGATGAGTGCGTTTCATTCAGCCCGTTCCGGATTTTTTGGATCCCGTTTATGGTTTTTTTTTGCAGAGGTTGTGCTCTCCCTTCTCCTCACCTCCTTTAAATTTGGGGATGCGGGGAAATCTATCAAGTGGAGAATGTCTGGGATAGTTGCACCTGTTGTTGAAGGAAAAGATCATGCCCGATCTGAATTACCCATGATTCTTACTCGAATGGAGAAGAAGTAGGCGTGAATTGTTACAGATATCCAGAAATGTCCGGGAAATTCTGAATTCGAAATCAATGTCTAGTATCTCAATACAGACCATTATCAGATTTTTTGGACTGCTTACCGGAATTCACCTATTAAATCAACCATTTCTAAAGCTGCTCTGTGAGAAATATTTTAATACTACATTTCTAAATTTTAACGGTATGAGTTGTATGTTCCTACTTTAATTTTGTAATCGTGAAGAAACATGTCTTTGCGAAGACTATCATTATACCCAACCACTCAAATCATAGGAACTACGGTGTATGATTAGATGCAGCATCAACATGAAGGATTATCCATGTCAGTTTTTTCGAACATGCATTGTATTCGTGGGAAGCCGGGATATGTTCCCACGGTCCTGCCAACCCGAAGTTACAGGCCTTTTCTTCTCTTTGTCTGAAATTGTATCCGGCATGGCCTCTATCTCAAGAACTGCTACATGCTCACTCAGAGCAGCCAGTAAGCATTTTATCTACCTTCCTTCAATTTTAACCAAACACTGTTCTTTTTAGTGCGTCCCCGTATTTTCGCTCCTGTCATTAATGTGTATGTCCTCATTGCTATATCTGCTTCAGCCAAACGAAAATCAACGGAAGGCTCTCTTTTATGACCTCAGCCGTGGTCTTGCGACACCTCCCCCTTCTCAACGTGCAGATGAAATCATCGACAAACTCCCGTCCAAGCCTGGTATCATCACCAAGACCGGCACTGCTCTCCTTGGCACTGGACTCGCTGCTGCCGCTATTTCGAACGAACTATATGTGGTGAATGAAGAAACCATTCTTCTCATTGGTTCCATCATTGTCTTCACCTACATTGGCAAGGTACCATTTCCCTATATCGATGAATGTAGCGTTTATTTTTAATTTATAGATTGCACGCGAACCATACAGCCAGTGGGCGGAAGGCCATATTCAACGTATTAAGAAAGTACTTGACGGTGCCCGCGCCGAGCATACACAAGCTGTGCAAGAGCGTATCGACTCTGTTGGCCAGATGAAGGATGTTGTTTCCCTTACCAAATCTCTTTTCGAACTGTCCAAGGTGTGGCATGCATGATATTCCATCAGCTTTCTCGAGGTCTGAGATTGATCAGGAAACTGCCAAACTGGAGTCTCAGACTTTCGTTCAAAAGCAAAAAGTCGAGCTTGCCTCTGAGCTCAAGGGTGTACTTGATAGCTGGGTTCGCTTCGAGCAGCAACAGAAGGAAAGCGAACAGGCAGACCTCACCAAGGCCGTTGTTAATAAGGTTCTTGAAAATCTCAAAGAATCCAAGACCCAACAGGAAATCCTCGCCAGTGCTATCACCGAAGTGGAACGTAAGTCTCATTTGTTGAATGTATCTGTATTTCTCAAGTACTATACACTGATGCTTATGTATAGAACTCGTCAAGAGCAAGGCCATCTAATGGTAGATTGCACTGTTATATCATGAATAATAAATAGATTATATCTACTCGTGCGAGCGTTTTGATTTCAGTGCTATCCAGTATGTCACAGCGCCATTTCATGAACTGATAGGGTACTCCTAATGTGCCAACAAACTCTCAATGCTTCAATAAGTCATCTCGTCATGGTTTCTACTATGCCTACAAGTTGTTCGTCTAACAAGTTGAAGAAAAATTGGGTCTTTAGGGCGGGACCTGTCATTTGTGTTTTCTCCCCTAATTTGAAGAAATTGATTTGGGAATTTTTCATTGGATCACCGAGGCTCTTGCTTTGAAAAATCACTCCAGTGACAAAATGGCGTTTGGTGCCATCAAACTACTACAATCACATGTCTTTCTATTTATATTTTTAGTACTGATTTATAGTAGTCTATGTGGTCGTTGTCTATTTGCCGATTACTCACCTACAATGCACACTTAGTGTTGAGCTCCTTTAACAGGAATTTCAGTGAAAGGGCACTAGTATTTTTGCCCAGGGAAAACTGGCTAGCTAGTGCAAAACATCTTTTGGGGTCTAGGAGACCTGAGAGTTTCGGGGCCTTACTGTTCTCAGACAGCAGGATGTATACAAGTCTCTGGGAGCAAGTCTATTATATTTCATGACCCTGAGCTCAGGGTTGTAGGACTATTTTTACCCTTTTGCGCTAGCATTGTTTCTTCTTTGATATTGTCCGTCTCCATACGAGTCAAATAGAATCCAAGATTGACCATTGTAGAGAACGAGGTGAAATTAATAGCTGACTAGTCTTCCGCAAACACGGGAAACGTTGTTACACAGGAACGGATTTGCGGCGTGGTACGGGCTTGGAACGCTTTCGCTTCTTGCCCTTTTCGAATGCATTTGCACTTTTGAGGTCTCGACCTAATGGGTCTTCTTTCTTGACCTGATAGATGCGAACCTGGGAAGGTAACAGCCGTTAGCTCACGGAAGGTAATATAAGTGATGAGACTTGCGATCCAGTTCTCTGATGTGAATGCTTCATCTAAATCAACGAGATGAGCCCAGGCGAGTTGACCAAGCTGAGTAACATACCAAGGTAGTCAAGCGTAGGGCCTTGTTTGGGCAGGTGTTGCTGTCTCACACGATCAACAGGCTGTCCGCCGCCATATAATTCCTCGAATCTTGAATTGCACGTATGATTGGTCAACTCAACCACCGTAAACCTATGTACAAAAATCTTGAATGCACGCACCGGTAATAGCTCATCTTGTACATCAAACTATTCTTCATCGTCGGTGTCGCTTTATCGTCTACTCGGTATTCTCCTGCTGGTGTGAAAAAGTTTGATTCTTGAACTTCATCCGGCCAAACGCCTTGTGCGATCCTAATCATCCACAAAAACTTGTTGATGTCGTCCCCAGAATAGCCAATCAAGGCACCAAATATGACGAGAACGTAATCGACATCATGTTTTCTGAGAATAGGATAAGCAACCTCTTCGCTACTTGCCATCGCCTTTCCGACAGTAGCGATATGGGCTGTGTATGTGACATGAGCATTTGATCCTCATTGACAAATATGCAAGACGTTTTCGGAGAACGTACTGTTATTCCAAGTATTGTTATCAACCAAAGTAGGCCTGTCAGCCATGCCAGCGATTTGGTATCCATAGTCCCACCAACTCATCACCACAGCATCCTGGGGCGTATTTTGCCTCAACCAGTAGTATGCCTCTCTGAAATCATCAATGATATGTTGGCTGCCGTCCGGATTGGAGGAAGCTAAAACAACCGAAGGAGAGGAGTAGGCATGAGATGTGGTCCAGGTGCAGTGGAACACAAAGAAAGCAAGCATAAAAAGTGTGTGTGAAATGACAACTAGACGGGTGTCCATGCCAAAGATACCTTTCCTAGCTCTTTTGTTGGTGGAAGATGTCGCTGGAGTGGTAAGCTCGTTGATGGCGCTGGAAAGTGCTGTCTGAGGTATCGCAGGTCTCTTCGCTTTCTTTGATGTGGCTGCCGGCGAGGCTCCGTTGGCAGGTGTACCTGGCACATTACTAGACTCGCTTCTATCGTCATCGGCGATGTCAGGCTCAGACGGGTCAGCGTAGGTGTCCAAAACAGTGGAAAGGGTGATGGCTGCTGTTACGCAGACCACGGGAGTGAGAGTGAGCATCAATCGAACCATGACTCCAGCGAAGTAACTAGCCATGACCGCGTAAATGATGACAAATATGTGTTCGTCGCGAAGCTGGCGGAAGCAGAGAACAACACCAGCGGGGAAGAGGAAGATGAGGAATTGAAGATCCATAAAGAATGATGGCCAGGCCGTTGGTTGATGCTCGGATACAGATGCGATTATGGGGATGTATTTCTTTGCATATCCTGTATCCCAAAGGGAGTAGAAGCGACCAGTCCAGGGTGCAATCCACCCTTTGTAAGTAAGGAGGCCAAATGCAAGAGTTCCAATAAGGCCAATCACAACAACACCAATTTTGACTAGATTTTTGAACTGCTGGTCAGAGACGTGAGATCGTACCAGCTGAGCGAAAGCAACGATTTGGAGGAGACCAAACACAGCTGCCTTTCTCATGAGCAAGGATATGCCAACAAGTACAGAGACAAGACGCACCCAAAGCTGCCATGTGCTCACTGGTCTTGACCGGTTGGAAGCCCACGAAGGGCACCTGCATACTAGCGAGCGTTCCAATAGCATACCAGGATGAATATGCTACATATAATCGACTTGAAAACCTGCCCATGAGAATAAGGACGAGGGCATGAAGGGGAATCATGTTCGTGATGAAAACATAGCCGCCTATTTTGAGTGAGTCTATTTTTTATCCGGATCGAGAAATAGAACACACCCCAAGCGGCAACCATGTAAAAGTAGAAAACAGCAGCGAGGGTTCCAAATAGTGCACTGCCGATCTTCAAGGCGCGTATCCAGAGGAAGAAAGTAATCATGAGGAGGAATATGGCGATAGCTTCATTGTCGTATGAACCAGCAACTGAACGGGAGATGTAACCAGGGACGATGCCGATGAACGCAGCGGCGAGAAGGCCAGCACTCGAGTCTTTCATCTCCTTTGTGAACCTATGCACAGAACGAATATAGTGAGAGAGCTGAAGTGAAAATGACAGAAGCTGTTTCTAACATGTAAGTTGCCCACGCAGTTAAAGCACTAAACCCAGGCGCCAGAAGAACACAAATATTCCGGATATCAACAGGTAAGTTGATTGCGAGAAGGAAGTTGTAGATGACGCCGCTGGTAGCCATCAGGCCGGGATACACAGTCCCACCGACGACACGTCCGAGGGGGTACCAAGCTGTCGGGTCGAACCAATTCCAGAATTCCTATTCACACCATGAGAATAGTAACTGAAATTAAAGGAATGGAACGTACATAAAAGCCCTTGGAAGCCAAGACCCGAGTGGCTCGGCTTTGGAGGGTAGATTAGTCAAGACTAGGTTGAAAATCACAAGTCCACTCACTAATTGAACCAGGGGTCACTGTGTAGAACCACGCCACCATTATCAGCAATATATTAATGTACCATAGTTGTGTGTACTCACAATTCATGAATGATACTTTCAAAATTGACGACAGCAAACAGACGCGAAGCGATGGCGGCACCTGAGATCAAAGCAAGGGCAACAATGCGTATGAGGGACGCAGTATTTGCCACAGTGGCTGGAGTAACATCCAAAGGGACTGGGTAGGCCGTAGGCATGGCCAACAGTGGTCAAAGCGTAGGCAGTAATATCTTTGCCAAATCAAACTGAGGACAGGCAGTCGACGTGTCGAATCTGATCCTCGGTAGGCTTGCTTAGTCAGCAATATCACATATGTTCCTCCACAAATGCCTGGACATCTATTAGCAGAGGGAATGGTTTCTCACAGCTCAGGCTTTGCGGATTCATGTGAATATCCCTGGACTTCCATATAAGCTTCCAAGCATATCCTTTCTCTGCTTCCATCCCCATGCCTGCGAAACGCGTTCTCATTGGATTCGGTGTCGATGTCGATGCTGTAGCTGGATGGTAATCTCTGGTGCTACGACTCTCAGATAAATCCTCAGACTTGATCTAGGCTAGGCTCATATGGAGGAGAGGGTTCGCCCCTCGATATTTCACGAGTATGCAAGCTTTTCGTTCCACATGGATGGACTTACCGTCCCTCAGGGCTTGTTTGCTGGAGAGGTTGGCGTACCGAGGCTCTTGAAACTCTTCGCCAAATATAATATGAAGACGACATGGTTCATCCCAGGTATTGAACATTCCTGTTCCTTAAAGCACTGTCGCATCATCCATAATTTCTCTAGGACATAGCTTAGAAACATTCCCAAAAGAGATGGCAGCCGTACGCGATGCCGGTCATGAGTTAGGCCTCCATGGGTACTCGCATGAGGTAGAATCGTGACACTAACAGTTATGTCGAGCTAACCATTTGGTTAGAATCCTATCGTATTGAATGTACAGCAACAGAAAGATATCCTCAAGCATACGTTCTCATTGCTCACTGAATTCAATCACGGCATTAAACCGAAAGGGAGTGTTGCTCCCTGGTGGGAAGTCAGTGCAGAGGGTACTAATCTGCTACTTGAGGCTGGAATAGAGTATGGTGAGCCCAACCATAGCTTTCATTTCCACGTTTTGGCAGTTAAACAGTGCACAGATCATTCCAATATGGCCCATGAGTTTGTGAACCATTTTCTTCATCAAAGAGCTAGTTGGAATATGATGTTGAAGTTGTCAGGCATTTTACTTACGCGACCAAGACCACTGGACCAATATCGATTATAAACAGCAGGCACACACATGGATGAAGCCACTTTACAAAGGAAAGGAAACAGGTCTTGTGTGTATTCCAGCAAACTGGTAATCGTAGTGATTCCAAATCATACACCTCAAAGACTCATTGGAGCTCGCTAGGTATCTGGATGATGTGCCACCAATGATGTGCGTTTTACTGCCAGTATTTCCTAGTTTCTCAACAGTCGTTCCAGGTTCATTAAACAGATTCCGAACTCGCATGGATGGGTAAATTATCTGACTATCGCATTTTTGATCCAGGATGTTAACAAGGTAGGGATAGGTTAGTCCGCACGTCATTGAGCAACTGTGGAAAGACATGTTTACGTACTACTATCGGTGCGTTATAACTCTACCGGAGCCACTATACTTTCTCATCAGATCCTTCGTGTAGTGAGGAAGAAGAATTCATATTTCCAATCACCATCCACCCAGATGTCAGCGGGTATTTTTTTTTTCTTTTTCCATGGAGCCACACTTGTCTCATCGAACCGTGAAGGAGGCCACAGGTAATCCTCATGCTGGTAAGTCTCTTGCTTTTCAATCATGATACAGAGCATCCTCATACTATACTAGGAACGATTCATTGAATGGATCAACACACACGATAATGTTCACTGGGTTCCTATGATTGATATGGTGCGGGAATTCAGAGCAAAGAATAAACCTGCCGTGGGTGCAAAGATGCCTCGTGATTTTGTAGGTGAAGGAGACCTTGAGAAATTGTGATACTTGATTTAGTATCTCCATCACTCGTCCAAGAAAGCACACCAATAAGGTCATCTATACTTGCATCGGCTGCTGTATGAATTGATGACCAATCATTGATCATTCTGAATAAGAATAAGAGGGAACCATGGACGACAATACTTCCTTCTCCACCTGCGTCGAAACAGATCTGCCTAGACATAATGGGAATCTCAAATCTGCATGACGAACTACGAGACTCCACTAAGCATGTCATCGTCCAGACCAAGTATGGCAAGATTATTGGTGCTAGGGCGTGTACCGGGGCTGCAGCATTCCTAGGTAGTTTTTGAATCTTTCCCCAAGAACTGAAAGTTCAGAATTTTTCTGTCGTCAGAGGTTCCATATGCGTTGCCTCCAGGGCGGTTTCAAGATCCGAAACCCTTACCAGCAGGATATCAGTACCCAAAGAATCAGTTCATCACTGAGTCGGCGTATGCTGCACAACCCATGAACGATGGCCAGGCACAAAGCAAGATTATTATCATTTGCATGATCATTCGTACTGAGTGGCTTCAATAGGGAGATCATTTAAAGATAAAGTCGGGCACGGACAGCCGACCGAGAATCCGTATGTCATGAGAGTCTCTTACTGTGATCTATACTAAGCGTGATACAGACTGTTTTTGAATATTGTCGTTCCTCCATCGTTTCCTACCGAACGCAATTTTCCAGTCAGAATTTACGTCCATGGAGGGTACGTCTATCACTTCATGGGACACATCAAGATTGTCATAACTAATATCTCTTGACAGGTTCTTACAGTTTGGGTCCCCACATGATCTATCTGCACAAGCTGAATACATCGCTGCACAACGAAAGGAAATATGGGTCAATATAGGCTATCGCTTGTCCGCCTTTGGCTTTCTGGCCAGTGACATGCCGCACTTGAGTGGTAATTATGGATTCAAGGATCAATGGCTAGGGTTGTTGTGGATTAAAGATAATATTGCTGTATTTGGTGGTAAGATCCAATTATTTCATTCTTTCAGCAGACTTGCCGAAAGAATTAACAGGAAATACGAAAAATATTCAGCTCAGTGGACTTTCCGCTGGTGAGTGTTTCAACGACACTATTATCATCTTACCGAATACGTCTTCTACAGGTGCCCACTCCGTACACCAGCTTTTGCATCATGTTTCATTACTTCCTGAAGGAGAGGCGGCTCCATTTCAAGTTGCGATTCTTCAATCAAATGCAATACTGTCAGTTTTTGTGCTCATCTCCAGTTGAGGTCTCAACTAAATATTTCGAAGGACTGATCCCAAGTCTCCTGCTGAGCTCAGGCCTCAGTTTCAAGCACTCTGTCGTGGTCTGGAGCTCGATCCCAATGAACCTGGTATTCTGAACACTTTGCGGGACCCTCAGAAAGTACCATGGCAGTCGATTACCAGGGTGATAGAAACGGATATGTTAGGACAGTATGGCACCTTCCGGGGTTGTCTCTCTCCCGACTGGATGATACCATCACCAGGACCAATGACGCGACAGCGGTCAGGCACGTTCAGCGCTTCACTCAGGGCCCATGGTGTCAAGGGCATCGTCATAGGTGACGTGACAGAGGAGTGGTATCTGTATTCTATCGCCCATCCGATATCATCTCCCAAGGATATATTGCCTAATTTAAACAGGTACTTCCCAGATGTTGTGTCGAGGAAACTATTCGATAAGATCAAACGGTCAGCCCGGTTTAAGGATCGGGAAGGTAGTGTTGCGGAGAGATTGTTCGGTGAGGTCTTGAGCACTGGCCAAGTTTATCTTCCTGGAAGAATTTTGGCGAGGGATCTGCTGGCTAGCGGATTTCCGGTCTTGAGGTATGAGATTCGTTGGACCCCCGAAGAAGTTCGACCATTGGGTAAGATCGTCTTTGTTGTTTCCTCCGATCTTAAGCTCAATTTTTCAAATAATTCAGGTTATGTGACGCACGGAACAGATCGGTGCTTATGGGCACTTCGAAAGCCCGACCTGAATCCGAAACAGTGGGAGGTGGCAAATCAATGGGTAGATGTTGTCCAGCAAGAGTTGAACAAGGTGCTCGAGGCAGGAAATAGTCACACTTTTAATCAAGTGTTGACGTTGAGGGAAGACCAGACTATCTCTTGGACCATTGATAGGTTGTGGGGTGAGCTGATGGATCTTGTGAACATCTTACCTGGAGAGTGGAAAGCGACGTCCTCGCTATAGTTTCACACCTTCGCCTTGAGAATTGGACACGTGATGGCGGGATATTGTGAATTTCCTCATATCAGATATCTTTCGATAGAATAAGCTACTCGTGCACGCAATTCGACTTGCAAAGTATCAGAGTCTACTGCAGCTCTATTCAGGAGTGATCAATGTCCCTCCAGGTCAACTTATCGGGTAGAGATCTTTTGGATGCATATCAAGGCGTCATCAATCGCCAAGATATCAACTGGGCGATATTCACGTATGAGAAGGGCACGAATGACTTAAAGGTACAAGGTACTGGAACAGGTGGTCTCGAGGAGCTCGAGGAGGAATTCTCAGATGGAAAGTACGTCGTGCTGTTTCGTTGATTGGTTATCTTCTTTCACAAATGGTTGTAGAATTCAATATGCTTTTGCTCGAGTGCAGGATCCAAATGTCAATAAGATTTATTAACAACTTGAGTCCTTTTTCAAGTACTAATATCCTGCTCTTAGAGTCAACTACCAAAATTCTTGCAGATCAACTGGTGCGGAGATGGTGTACCAGAGGCCAAGAAGGGTTTGTTCCATACACACTCCAGTTCGGTAGCGCGCTTCCTTCGTGGAACACATGTCGTGATCAGTGCCCGGAACGAGGTAAGTATGGCTACGCAGGTGAACAATAATTGACCCTTCTCGATTTGATAGAATGATGTTGTACCTGCGGTCATCATGTCTCGTGTGGAAGCAGCATCTGGGGCGAAATATTCAGCTCAAAAAGAAGCGCCACGCAAGTTTGAACCAATTGCACCTGTTGGGACAAATTATACTCCTGTAGGCAAGATCGATATGAACGAGCTAAGAAAGGGTCAAAATCCCAGTACTCCGAAGGCAGTTGTTCCGCCAGCTTCGAGTCGTCCAGCATTTTCTTCTCTTACCAAGCCTTCGGTCGCCACTGCAGCATCTTTGTATGGAAATCTTGCAATGCCGAAGACCACGTCGAGTGGACCTACCGGTGCCGATGCTTTGCCTACAGTACGCATCCAGCCTGCACTTGCTGATCGCCCTCCTCCTATACCTCCGGCTTCAAGCCGTCCACCCAGGCTGCCCAATTCTGCTCGTCCTGCTTTCAGTGCCTCGGTAAGCTTTTGAAATATCAGCTGGGCAGTCTGGCTGATTCTATGTTTATAGCCTCCTTCCGCAGCTGCAAGGGTTGTTCCTACTCCCCCCGTTGTTGTTCCATCGTCTGTTATCCCGACAAAGCCTGCTGAAGAAGATCGGATTGAGCCAAACAAGTCTGCTTATACACCTGTCGTTCTTCCTACACCCAAAAAGCTCAAGAGCCCCTTTGCCAAATTTGAGCAACAAGCTGCTGAAAGCGCACCATCACCGCCTCGCTTAACGGCTAGTTCTGGGTCTGGGTCAAAGAAATTGAGTTGGAGTGAGCGCCAAGCACTAGCAAAGAAGCAACAGGAAGAAGAAGAAGCAAGGAGTCGTGCAGCTAGTTTCACTCCTTCAGCTGAGTCGACGGTAACAAAGCCGGTATTCAAGTCAAATGTTCCTACTGCTGGGAGGGTCACTGCATCCTCTACGATTCGTAATTTTGGTGCTGCGGGGATGGCTGCCGGTGCAGGTGTCGGCTTGGTTGCATCTAGATTTACAAAGCAGCAAGAGGCTGAAGAGAGCCTAGCACCGGAACCAGAACCGGAACCAGAACCAGAGCCAGAACCAGAGCCAGAACCAGAGCCAGAACCAGAGCCAGAACCAGAACCAGAAATTGCTGTATGCAGTCTGTCATCTCCGTTTGCTGAATTATTTACGAGTTATTTGTAGCCTCCGCCCCCTCCTCCTCCTCCTCCACCGCCGCCACTCCCTTCTCTGTCTCGTTCTCAACAGATTGAGGAAGTAGCATCGGCCCCTCCTCCTCCTCCTCCTCCACCACCACCACCACCACCACCTGCTCCCTATCGTTCACAACAGATTGAGGAAGAAGAGGAGGTAGCACCAGCTTCTCCTCCACCGCCACCACCGCCTCCTCCGCCTCCTC
>Ga0153952_1000393_pt1 | contig 14716 bp, 17 predicted proteins | sample TSNJ036MetaG_FD_104746 | JGI IMG/M metagenome (GOLD analysis project Ga0153952, IMG submission 104746) | Attine ant fungus gardens microbial communities from New Jersey, USA - TSNJ036 MetaG | ecosystem: Host-associated > Fungi > Mycelium > Unclassified | place: USA: New Jersey, Wharton State... | reverse complement strand
GGCCATTTTCATTCTTGTATGACTTAGTCTGAGTGCGCACCTATCCGAGAAAAGCTGAACACTAATCTAGGATTGGTGGCTTACACCCGAATTATACCTCCGTCGTCCCGCGGCAAAATTTCCCGACTATAGACTTGATAGAATTCTTAAACACAAGGCTGAGGAAGGGGTCATGATTCATGTTATTGTCTACAAAGAGGCGAGTGCCATTTCTTTTATTCGTCCCTACTATTCCTTAATTATTGGGACCTAGGTGACCCAAACCATGAGGATGAGCTCCAAACACACCAAGGTGATTGCGGCAACTTTCTGCAAGACTCGATTACTCATCCATCTCAGAGCACGTTAGAGAACTTGCACCCTAACATTAGCTGTATGCGACATCCTGACCATATTGGAGCGAAGGGTCGTGAAATTCATTCCTGGATGACCAAGTCTGCTAAATAATTTATCTTATAGACAGCGTTCAATTTTGGTCACACCACGAAAAGGCAAGCCAAGCAGGGTTCTTGTATAGTGTTTCTCATCATTCAAATTGAATCTGGCAATAGGTTGTTGTGGTTGACAACCATTATGCAGCGATTGGAGGTCTTGATCTCTGCTTCGGTCGATGGGATACCCACACCCACCCCCTTGCCGATGTCCACCCCACTAACTTCTCCAAAACAGTCTTCCCAGGTCAAGATTACAATAACGCCCGCATAATGGACTTCCAAGATGTCTATGACTACGCTAGCAACCAGTTGTCTATTTTACAAAGTGCTCGCATGCCTTGGCATGATGTAGGTTTGCTTAACTCTGTCTCGACTTCAGTGTTACTCATGAATATCATGTAGGTTCATATGACCTTCACAGGACCAGCTGTCCTGGATGTTTGTCAACATTTCGTGGAACGGTGGAACGAAATCAAGAAGCGAAAGGTCAGCTCGATTTAGATGTATTTTGTTGCTTAGATACTCAGCGATCGGGTATATCCGCGCTTCAGTATCGCAATGAAGAGTAAGTCACTTGCCTGTGCTCTCTTATCCTTGATCTTATTCATATACTCTTCTTGTAGGAAGTGGCCTTGGTTGGCTCTTCCTCTTACGCCTGAAGATGCACCCGACGAGGCTATCTCCCGTATGGAGTTGAATTTTCTTTTTCGATCATCCACTCACTCCTTTAGCACTAGAACACCCTCATCTAAGAAGGTGGGGTGCCATCGGTCATAAGTACAAGCAACGATGGCATGGTCATCATGCGAATGAACCGGGTTATGCTATTACAAAGAACGGCACCTGCAATGTTCAAGTCGTACGCAGTGTTAGTGACTGGTCACATGGTGTTCTCACCGAAGCTAGCATTCAGAACGCCTGTAGGTCCCTATCTCAGTAAGCTATTATAATTAGTGCTGAGTTGGTTCAGATTGCAAGTTGATCGAAGATGCTGAACACTTCATCTACATTGGTACATACTCGATTTACCCTAGAATGTTCTCACCTCAACTTCAATTTATCAATAGAGAATCAGTTCTTGTACGCCATTATGCCCAGTACGCGGATGACTCTTTACTGACCAATGTTTAGTATCTCTGCTACGAAAACAGGCGGTGTCGTTGTCAACATGATTGGAAGAGCTCTGGTTGATCGCATTATTCAGGCAGCCAATGCAGGCAAGAAATTCATGGTTGTCGTTGTGATTCCCGAAGTTCCAGGATTTGCAGGAGATGTCAAGAATGAGAGTTCATTGAAAATCATCATGGCAGCCCAATATCGGACCATAAACCGAGGAGGGAGTAGTATCTATGAAAAAATTCGAGAGGCTGGATACGAACCGTGAGTTTCGTCCTCCAAAATAGAATACGATATGACAAGGCGACTCAGGATGGATTTTATTCGATTCTACCACCTCCGCTCCTATGATCGGATCAATGCACCCCTCAGTCGGTTTCTTCTGCTTCATTTTCACCACAATCCCAATGACTAATATCCAGGATCTTACATTGAACAAGCCGAGCGTCGTTCTGGTGTCAAATTCTCCCAGGCACAGATCGCTCTTAGCCGTAAATGGGTTAATGGTGATACCTTAACTACCCAGAGGACTGTTAAAATTAGAACTCTTGAGGAGACTACTGAAGGTTTGGTGCCCACTGACAAGACAGATAACCTTGTTCAAGAATTTCCAATCCCCGCGAGCGAGGAGGAAGCCGATCAGACGATCCACAGATTTGAGGAGGGTGCAAAAAGTATCCGAGGTGACGAGAACGTTTCAGACAATGTATCTCAGCACATGTTGCATGATAATTCTAGTCTCTGGGACGAGCTGTGGTTGGGTACTGACCAGGAGGAATTGGACTCGTGCGTATCTGATGTCTTTTTCAAGTTTCACATCTTGTATTGCTGATTCCCATCTCTAGATACGTCACAGAATTATTATACATACATTCCAAACTGATGATTATCGATGATCGCCGGGTCATTGTCAGTGACGAAAATGTTCATAATTAAATATAATGACAGACTAATCTTACCTCTAGATTGGTTCCGCCAACATTAATGATCGTAGCCAGAAAGGCGATGGAGATTCTGAAATTGCTGTCGTCGTTGAGGATACCGACATGATTGAATCAACAATGAACGGCGAATATTACTCTGTCGCTCGCTTCGCCTCCACGTTGCGCCGAAAGCTCTATCGGGGTTTGTAGATGGGGTTTTAATAACCAATGAACTGCTCACGTATGCATTTGCTTCTACCAGAGCATCTTGGCCTCATTAGGCCTCAAATGCCCAATGGTAACCCGCATCTTGACGATTTCATGAAACCAGCGCCTTGGCCTAACCCAGACGAGACATCTGAATACGAGGATCGCCTTGTCGCTGATCCTATGGCAGTCGAGACCGATCGGCTCTGGAAGGAGACTGCTCACAAGAATCGAGAAATATTCGGCGAAATTTTTAGGACTGTCCCAACGAACATTGTTAGGAACTGGAAGTCCTATGATGTACGTTAATTTTCTTTGGTTCCCTGGATCCTATTTGACTTTCACGGTATCCCTTATCAGAATTATGTTCCTAATGTAAAGACGGGCCATGTTGCACCTGGCGTTACGCTCCAACGTCTGAAGGAAAGATTGAGTCAAGTTAAAGGAGCGCTGGTCGAGGCCCCTCTGGTAAGTTGAGCTCTTACTTGGAGTTCATCCGTTCTCCTGATATTGGTTTTTCAAAAAGGACTTCTTGATTGACGAGAGGGATTTTGTTTCGGGACCAGAATGGAGCGGTTTAAATCCAATCATGCCAGTCTACATTTGATACATACTATCTGAATTGCAAAGATATTTCTATCTAATAATAGACGCTAACAATACGAAATTGGTGGGTCCAATGATAGATTTACAAGATTCTCACATGAAGCTTTTAAACCCAAAGGACAATTGACGGTGCTACATGCTGAAGATACCATCTTCTCGTCGTTTACTTTGTCTGGGATGAGCAAGCACAGAAGCGAGACCGAGCCCAACTGTTAGGCCAATCGCCACTGAAACAAGCTTCATCGCTGTCTGAAATCCTGCAATATAGGATGTTGTTGATCCAGAAGCTTGCTGAGAAGCGTAACTGAGGAGACCATCGTTTCCAAGCCCAGAAGGCAACTGAAATAGAATCCCAGTGATCTTTTAAAACAATAATACGGAGACATTTATCAGCCCGATTGATTGAAATTTGAACGAGCGACCTCTCAAAGGATTAAGTACACACCATCACGACAAACGCGTTACTACCAGAGAATATTCGAGCGTAAATGTTGGCAACAATTCCAACAGCAAATGCTCTACAGCATTCAATGTATCAGAGATGACCACAAGCGTCAACACTACCGATAGGGGTACTCACCCGACCGCAGCAGTGATGTCGCTCTGACCAACAAACTTCGTGCCCGTGAAGTAATTTGTTACCCAACCTATGCATGCTATGATAACAAGAAGGGGCTGGAATCCGCAGGTTAGGTGTGAGAAGGGCGGTAATCTGAAACAGACTAACCAGTTCTTTTCGGTTACAAGGAGCTTGATTCCTCATGCTCAGGAACAAAGAATAGAGTGGTACTGTAAGGAATGCTATTCAGAAGCAAAGTTAGCACTGTAAATCGTATGGATTAGGTTAACAGCTAACCCCAAAATTGGCTCGGCGTTCTTTGATACCAGGGTCCAGCTGAATGGTGGGTCAAGGTACACGAATAATCCTCCGCACCAAAAACTTCGGTGTGCGTGAATTTTTCAAAGCATGAAGCGCCGATTGCAAAGCCAAATCCCAAGAACAACGCATACATGATTGCAAACAAAATGCGGGTAGATCCAGAGATAATTCTCCGTGACATGATCTCCAGTGACCCTGTCAAAACAAGCAATCCCTGGATACCATGCGTATGCGCGCTTGAATCATCTCAGTTCATTATCGCAACTGACATGCTCACAGGTAGGATCAAAACCACAGAACTTGACGCAATTGCAGAATAGCAAAAACGACGTGTTGCAGCCAGAGCGGCAGCCAGAAAACTAAAAAGTGCGGTGATCGTAAACCTTGAGTGGCGTTAGCGTGTAGGCTAACGAGCAGTATTCGCCACAAACTCAAAAATATTTGCATATAGAACGTGGTACGAGCTGAGTTGTTGAAGTCCGACAAGCAAGGCTCCAAGGGGGTATGCCATGAGAGCATCAACAAAGCTTCCACCAAAACTAACCGTGCAGATGGCAGACGAACACATGCCCCCTATCAGGATCTGCTGCCACCAGTTGTAAAACGGCTTTCTGCGCATCAAACCATCCAGCTGAGCGGATGCATCAGCAACGTACATCTCATCATGTGTGACCTGGTCTATTTCAGTATTGTATTTTATTTGAAACAGATGCAACTCACTTTCCAATATAATTGGTATGCGTCCGAGAGTTTCCCAAGATCAAGAGCGCTGGTTTGTCTGATAATTTTGACATGACTCGTCCCAGTGGAGTCATCATCGAAGCTGATGATGAAGTTGTCTGGGAAGTACACAACACATAAATCAATTTCTAGGACCCGAGCTGCGCATTGAATCTGGGATTGAAGGCGGTGAGATGGACCCCCGAACATCATCATCGCCCGCGTGAGTTTAAGAATGAATTCCTCCCGTTGAATCACCCGGGCAACATGCCGAGTAATCTAAAGATCTACAATTAACGGATCTGGAATCGATATGATTCTTGCTTACGAAGACCTCTGCTTTGCGTCTCTTGTGTTTATTCTTCTCGGACCTGACTTGCCGTCTATGATACCCGCTCCCTTTGTCAGAGAAAGGCAGAAATTCGTGAGGCGTCGAAACACCACTCCGCCTTGCGCCTTTAAACGAAAGATTGTCTAGCATAGTGCTCGGTAGGTTTTTTATGCCCTGGTATAACGATGTGGGAGTGGATCTTCCACTCTCGGTTTGATCGGAGTTGGCGCTGTAAAAACTTGGAAGTCGCGCCGGAGGTGGAGGACGGACCGGCTCCTCCTTGTAAGAATATCTGACACTTGACTTTAACGGAAGGTCAATGGAAACAATCAGGAGCTGCTCACCTAGAGAGTCGGTATCCTGGGCGTTTGACATTTGGCTGCAACTGACTGTGCACCGGAGCAGCGATACCAGCAAGATTTCCGGTACTAGCGATCAAGGAACCCACAACGCCTCCGGCATTACGAGACTGTGATGGCCTTGACGAGAAGGAGCGTGGTGTCAACTTCTCCTTGACACGCTGACGTTTGGTCTTGTCCTTTTCTGAATAAAATTATCAATGGCAAGATAATGAAGCGCAAATATGATACATACCCTTCTTAGGTTGAAGCTTTTCGTGCTCATCTGGCGAGCCGACTCTTGTACTTGTAATGGATGGCAGGGTTGACGTGCTTTCGAATCCGGCATTACCTCTTTCGCCATATAACTGGAGAAGTGACGATAGAATGCGACCTTGAGACGAATCATGGGTCTCGCTTTCTGACATGCCTTCCTCGACGTCTCGAATGTCTGAAGAAGACGAAAATGCAGAGGAGCCAACGCGAGGAGAAAAATAATCTTCCATTTGCTTCTTTCGTGCCGTTCCTGGCACACCTCGCATACTTTGCAGATGTTTCTGGACCACTTTGTTAGCTCTCTTCCGAGAATATGCCTGAAGATCATTGGTCCCTGGAAGACCGGAGTCCTCAAATGGGTCTATGTAATTATCCGGCACGTCGTGTGTAGGTGACTGAGTATCTTGGAAAGCCCTATCGAAGCATCCAGGCGGATAGGAATGTTTAGCTACCTGCTGCCAAGGATTTCGAGACGTCGAAGGATTTTTTGTCGGTTCCGAGAAAAATTCATCTTGGTCGTCCTCATCGCTTGTTTGTCTAGAAGAATCACTGACTGGAGAGCGAGGAGTGCGGGGGGTGTAATAATGTACTTTTGACCATGTTTTCTCCCTGGAGCTGCGATGTTGTTCTAGCGCCTCTGTGAGATGCTTGAATGCGTCAGGCTAATAAAACATTAGGGTGATCAGACAGACATCATCAACTGAATATGCATACATCTAAACCCTCCTCATCTAACAGATGAGTTGGCGGCAGACTATGGTTCCCGTCATCTCCTTTGTTTGCATTCTCATCTAACCACTGAATCTTCCTTGGTGTCCTTGCAGAGTGTGTCTGCAGACCTACAGACGATGATGGACTCTCCTTTGTGTGGCTGCCTCCAGACCATGCTTCATGCCCTCGAGATGTATCCATCGACAAGACAAGATGTGAGGCGGGATGATTTTTTGGCCTGAAATTTAAAGCCGAGGTGAAATCGAGACCTGGTGGAAATTTCGATTTCCTTACTAGTCCACCGATCGAGTGCACTGGTTCTGGAATAATCATCATTATTCAAGGCGATCGTTCTGACTCTGGTCGGCTGCTTGATATCTTGACTCACTGCTTGGCACTTGATAGAAAGATTAGCGAACAACCCAAACGACTTGCGAGCCATAGCCATATTTTGTCCATATCAAAGGTGTCGACCTCTGAGTGCCCTTGACATTCCACCGTAGACGAAAACTCGACTAGAAGGTCCCAGAACTATCGTTTTGAAAACTCCAGGGCCAGAGTACAAATAGACCGATTGTCTGGGTGCGTACAGCCGGAAACCCGCAAGCCACACTGAGACACTTAGTCATCGATCACAGTGAAGTTATTGCCGCCAGCTAAGAATGTGATTTATGCTCTCTCCTTTGCAACGAATATATGTGGCTGTTCTTGCCCTTGGATTGTTGCTGACGGTTACTCGAGGACCGTCCTGTCAAAATTTGACTTGAGAGAAGCGTTAGGTGACTCCCATCACCCTCCTGTCACGCGCACCCATTTACAATGATAATTCAGTCTCGATACTTTTACTTGCAGCACTCAAACTAGTGAAGGGACTTGTAGTAGGTGGGCCACGTAGTATATCAATGTAAAAATTCATATCTTGAGGTAATAATCAATTCTTATGGGACAAATTAGTTTGATATTCCAACCCGACTATAGGGAGGACGAGAATCTAGGTTGTCTCCACGTTTCCTCGGCAATTGAAACCATAATATGCTCATTGTTTCCATAAAGAGAGAAAGCCTCTATTCTTGGAATTACAAGATCGGAGCTAGATCTTCAGCATACACTAACAAAATGGATTCTGGAAGGCACTGACAATACTTGCTCAAGTGTGTTGACGTCATTGGTTTATTGTTTTTGGGACAGGCATCTTTGCTCATGGCGACCACATCTTTCCTTCAAGACTCACTGTTAGGACACAGCACTTATACATTATCATAATAGGAAATCAGCCATATACTTCATCTCACTGTATGAGAAACTCCAACGGAACCGAACCTCCTTCTTCCAATCCCACCAACATCGCTTGACGAACACTAGCCAAATAACCACTGAATTTGATTCCACCTTCATTGATAAAATCTTCGTAAACCTTGTATCGCGAATCCGCAGCAATATTCACAAGCTTGAATACACGCTTCAAATTACTTTCGAAATAAATTATTTGAATGAAGCCAATGGTCAAGTGTAAAGGACGTACTGAGGCATTAACTTTCGCGAGGACATGAGGAGCGAATGTAATTGGAGGACCAAATTCGGAATATAGATCTGCCGAATCCGGACTAACTCACGACATCGCTTTCCTCCTACGATCTCAGTCAGCCACGACCATGAACTCAAAGTGCAACTGAAATACTGACCTTCACTATCATCATCAACCGTCAACCAATCCGACATCAGCAATTTCGTAACCTGGTCGTATGCTTGATTAATCAGTTCCTTGCTCTACATTAGTATAGTAAATTCGGCTTCAGGTTATTTACTCACCCGATACTCTGCAACCCAAGTGGGTTTTTCATCCACAGTCAACCCACGTCCCCACGTTGACTGAGACTCATAGATCTTCTCGAGTGTTTCCCATACGAGGAAGAATTGTCGAAAGTGCAAGTATTCCGTGGCAAAATCTTCTGGTTCACTGATAACGGCCAAGTCTGGCGGGACCATTTCCAGGAGTCGTTTTGCGAGTTGGATCCTTGCCGAGCCTGCACGAGCCAGGATGCGTCACTTCAAGAGAAACTAGATAGGTCCTCGAACATACCCAGAAAGTACCGCAGAATCATGTTCGCTTGTTGCAAAGCCATAGGATACGTAGTGCTCAAGAACGTCGTCCATTCTATCGATCGAAGAAGGTACAACTCCGCTCCTGATTCTGCGGGTTGTGACACAGTCAATGAGGGAAGTGTGCCTACGAGTTCCGGAAGTGCCTTTAATCAAAGTACAATAATCAGGGTAAACAAGCAGACAAAACACTTCACCCTCACCCTCAAAGCGTTGTTGACTGATTTCTCAGCCGTAGCACAAGCAACGTGCTTCATATCCAAATTATGATCCTTCGCCCGGGTTAACGAAAGACGACGCTCGACAATATCTGCATCGAGCCCCAGCGATGCAAGGAACTCGGCATAGCGTCCCACAGCGTTTTTACCAAGAGCTCCAACATATGTCGCGACTAAGTCTTGTTCACTAGTACCCTAGAAACAACGGGATCAATATTATATTTTCAGGGAGTGGAGACACACACCTCCAAAACCTTGAGGTATAACTCCAAAATGACTTGGGTTGCAGCTGCAGGGATAGCGATGTCTATCATTCGTAGATAAAGACACAGGTGGGCAAAGAATCGGCACATTGGCGCATGCCTGAAAATGCGATGAAATATTTTGTAAGAACTTCAGAAAATAGACTTACTCTGGAGTGCCGCGCTTGAGCTTGCCATCATTCAACTCACGAGCAAAATTCTCCAGCAGTTGCGGTATTCGATTGAGAATAATATGGAGTTGAGAATCATGGAAGGGGTCATCAGCAGAGGGCCTGGATGCGGATCAGCAATTGGGTTGGTAGTTGAAAGAGATTAATTAATTACCCTTTGGATGGAGTAATTTTACCCAGACTCTCCAACCTCTCCGTAACCTCATTGACCCAACTTTGTTGGTCATGTCCTTCATCAATAGGGGACATTTCCTTCACACCCTTCTCCATAGCCTCAACTCCACCCTCCCAGAAGCTTCCTCCAAGCTTCGAAAGCTCCCTTTCTGCTTTTTCTTCGCACATGACGCTGACATGCGTCCACATGTAGTCTTCCCATGTTTCACATGCAGATATGAGGGTGGGCAAGCTATGAGGAGAAGGTGCGAGAGCAGCGTAGAAGAAACGCTCAGGTTCAGGTAGGCTTGACTGAAAACTGATGAGGGCGAGAAATTCGATAACGTCAAGGTGAACATACGTTGAGAGCAGCTTTTGCACAAGTCTTTTTCCAGAGTGTACGGTAGCAGTTTCCCTGCCATACCGGTGACTCTTCTTTTCCTTCTCCTTTTCCTTCTTTGTTGCAAAGTTCAGTAGCTAAGACGATGTCAGATGTCATATTTTTACATAGCAATATCATAGTTCACATACAAAGTGCTTTCCACTCGAAGAATAGAGAGCCTCGAATGCAGGCAGCGCGCCACGGCTGATATGCCTTCCGACACGCTTCAATAGCTTCACACAACTTGCCAGCACGTATGAGGCCATGCAAGTTATAAACCAGATAAATCTCATAAATCTAGGGAACACATCAGACTCATGAATGTCAGTCAAACAAGGAAGACAACAAACTGCATCCTCCGAGGCCAACATCTTCTGATCTCCCCTGTTTACGGCATCAGGATCCATCTGTCGAATCAGGCCATCCCGATCATTGCCCATTCTTAGAGACTGCAATACACTGTGTTTCGTGAATTTCCAGTAGCCGGTAGTGGCTTCCATTGGGGGTGGGCAAGGCGCTATGTCTTGTAGCCAGTCACGTATAATTAGAAGTTCTTCAAATAAGGGGAAAGAAGTTGTGAGAGTCCGTACGAGATTAACAGGTGGAGTGTATGGGTTCTGAGTAAGGAGGTCTCGCATGGTAGCTTTTGCCGACCGTCTCACGATTTTACGAGCACTAGGAGACCTGTCAACCCGTTTTTAAATGAAAAGTAGAGTGTAACACACGACATGATCTCCTGCAAGAGTGCCCAAGTGTTTTCCTCCATTCTCAACAACGCCATTTCTCTGCTCATCATGTCAACCCCCTTTTGTTCGTATTCCTTCAATCTACATGAAATAATGAGAGAGTCGTTCAAGAAATCAGATATACACATTACTGGTGGCTGCATAACTGCTTTAACCGAGGAGCGAAACCATCTTCTGGATGGAGCAATGTTCTGAGGGTCGCGGATTGGCATATAGAATACACATCTGCATAGGACCTGGTGAGATATTCAGACATGATTTGTGCGCCCTCTAAGAGTGTTCAGTATTATTAACTTTGAGGATCCAGCACAAGGATGTCTGAAAGCAGACCTTGTGTTCTGAACGCGACGTGACGATCGTTGTGTGTCTGTGACTCTGTTCTGCTGTCACGTTACATTACATGGCTGACCAACAGAGCCGTAATGCAAGGAAGGCATTGACGGAACCACGTTGGCCGACGTTTTGTTCAGTCTGGAAATGAACATAATCTATTTGACCAACTCAGAATGCTCTATGATTGTTCGAGGGAAAAATGGACACATTATGCCGCCATTGATAAACCAATCTCCAACCCTTGAGCTATCGGATCGGTAGACAAATCACAATATTTTTTCGAAAGAACCAGCCATAGTCGGGAGGAAGGCCACTTCTCTGACCTTCCAAACAGCGAGGCTGACATTGAGTATTTAGTGTTCGGATGTACCTGAGAATGCTCAATGTATTGACTAGAACAATTTGTTAATATCAAATACTTCACTATTGATGAATGTTCAGATGACAACCTGTCTCAAGTGCCGAAATTTGCCTCTACTTCGTACCTCCCAACGTACTTGGTTTCTAGGTCATAGTGGAAAGTGGATTCATACTTTTGTATTGTTGAATCCAGGAAATCACGTTCCAATGAGAATCAAAATTAGGCCAGCATCCATTAAGGCCTCGTTCTTCCATGATGGCTTTTACCAAACTCTCTGTTTCCCTCTATGACGAGCTACCAGATACCTGACCTTCTTGGACTTCTTACCTCAATCGTAGGCGATGATGATGATGGGGATTTTCATATTAATTCCTTATACCGATCCAACTCCAACATGGCCTCAAGGCTTACCAGCTCACTAACACCTACAACCTCCAAATCGAATAGAAAGTCGCATTTGGAAAGACAAGTAGTCGACTTCACGCAGGAATACAACCCAACACTTCTCACTAGCATTCTGGTTCCCTTTTCCTCCTCCAATCGATCGGAGAAATTGGCAGAAACGGTGCTTCAGGAGGCAACGGAATGGATACTGGTTTGTGCACTTGTAGTTGAAGAATTGCTTCGACCGGGTCGAGTAGCTGATTGTATTGCTTTTTTACCCAAGGCAATGGGTGGGGATGGGAAGATATGGGAGGAGTATGCATTAATTACCCTCAGGCTGCATTGGGTATTGAGCGGATGATTTAGATGCGAAAAAAGTATATGCGGGGATAAATATTCTTCGGATCCAGCCATTATAATTGAATTTTTGGATGCCCTTGCTCATGTCCCGCCAAGACCAGGAAACAGCACTTCAAGAACTCCGTCCTCTTCAATTCACGAATACGTGAAGTGGCGAACCAAAATTAGTGGACACAAGTTGTTATTCGATCAATACTTTTTTTCTCCGAGAGCGGAACGGTCTCAGCTCAGTCGTACATTGGATCTTGTGCTTGAGATGAATGCATGCATAACGGTGAGTCATTCTTGATGCCTCCCTCTCTCCGCTCACTCCTAGACAATGAACTAGGATTTATTTGGATATAATATCCATCAAGCATGGTACTCTAGGAAAACTGCCGATCCCCAGACGCTACATTCTACCAGTCATTTGAACCTCGTCTCGTTCCTGATGGCATCAGATCCAGAAATGACATTACAAGGTGCGATCAATTCCTCAGGGGAGATTATACGACAACGAATGGCGGAATTGAAGACTGAACTCGATATTTTGAGCTCAAGGACAAAAGCTCTGTCCACAAACCCAGAATCTGCTACCATGGCATCGGGTTTCAAGTCGAGTCTAAGCTCGATCATTTCTCTTCTTCCTTCATTTAATGGCTCAACGTTACAACGAGGCCCCTCGTGTTCAGAAGACATATCCTACTTGACTAGTGGCGTTTCAGAGGGAGAGATCAGGAAAATACTCCTGAACTGGGTGGTGGGTACAGTCCATTGGGCATATGAAGTAGAATATTTTTATCCAAACGTTGAGGGGGAAACCCCTCTTTCGGGTGGTGAGAGTGGCAAAAAGAGAGGAAGTGAAGTCAGAGACTACGGCTGGGTCTTTCTAATCAAAGAATAATTAGTAATAATTAGTTCATGTGCAAGTGGCGCCTATTATGCTTCTTCGTCGGCTTTGTGATCACATGATGTGCGAAGCACATTAAATTTTGCGTGTTTGATACAGGGTGTCATTTACGTCCTGTCGTACAGGACATGCACGTTCAGCGCCCACATCATCCTTCCATTCGGTACGGAAAGTCTTTTGGTCCAGAAGGCCAGTGTAATTTCAGCGGCGCTGACGCTTCGCCGCTTTCATTCCACTGCCGACTGCCTAAGAGCAGCTTTTTTTAGTAGACCATCTACCTCTAAAAAGATCCCTGTCCTATGCCGCATGGACAGCCGAGTCTCAGCTTAAATTCGTATATTTTAAAAGTATTCCAAAGGTGATTTTTGAATGAAGTGGTGCTAGAAAAGTTGATATAACTGCATACTTTGAAAATCATTGAGAAGAGATGCGGATGACTGTTAATATAAACTATGATACTTGATTTCTGAAGGACGAGCCCTGAAACCACCTCCTCGGTATTTTCGGGAAGGAGAGGTCAAACTGATATATCCGAACTGACATCTGTTCATTCGCTTGGGTTAGAAGGGCATGGTGATGCACACCATCCCCTTACTTCGAAAAGCTATTGTGGCCGTACCAAGTATACGACAGTTCGCTGTATATTTATTCATTTATTACTCCCCAGCGAAAAGGGATTTGTCAATACTTCAAGTTAAATGTGATAAACCGGTGAAGAGAGCTTACCGGTCCTGATCAAGCTCGGTGTTTTACCTCCGTTTTTTTGTGGAGTGCGATACGTAAAAATCCTGTGTCTGTCCGTGGGAGAGAGCAACTTCATTTCAGGAAAAAGAGATCTCGGTACGGGAGGACCCTTTTCTGTTATGAGATCACCCCGTAACTCGGATCGTTTTGCGGCATGATATCATTGGTTCGGCAGGTGCGGAGTATGTTTCCCGTTTACATAGGTGCCGGTTCGGAAGGCACATGGCGAGTAGATAACATGTCCTTTGTTAGCACCCCACCGAATGTGAGCTTCCTCCTTTCAAAGGTCGACCTTAATGAAGCTGTTGACTGAGACAGGTTTTCTCCTATGTTAAAGGAGGTCGCCTTGGGCAAGTGCTGCCCTTTTATAATAATAGTCCTGATCGGGAAAATACGAAGTTCTAAAATGGTATGATATACCATAGAAAGACTCACTATCACTTCATAAGAGCTAATGTTTAATGAAAACACCGCTTCTTCGGCTCTTTCATGATTTCCCACGAATGCAACAAATCTTGGGCTTCCGTTTTGAATATTTTTGATTTTGTCACAAACAGAAACGGGGATAGATTCCCGTTTTACGACGATGTATAAGGAGCGGGCTTAAGGCAACGTCTTTCCTCCCTACTCTCATCTATCCCCCTCCATTCTTTCTCTTCCTACTTATTGCTTATTTACTAACCTCTCATTCTCTCACTCTCTTTCTAATCATTATAATGAAGTCGTTCCTAATATCTGCTCTCTTGACCTTTGGATGTCATGGATGTTTTGCTTTGGATAGGACGACTGAAGCTAGTGAAGCTTCGATCAATGGTAGGTTTCAGATTTCATTCGGAAGCTAAACTTCTCGATCACAATACAAACACAACCACATATAGATCCTCAATCTGAGTGTTCTCCGTATTATTATCCGGATTTGGCTGCTCATCAAGCAGAATTACCCGAAGTTTGGAAAACTGCGACCATCTTATCGAGTGATTCTGAGGCACAGTCGCTCTGGGAAAGTATTGAGTCCAAAGTTCCAAACATTCCCCCGAAAGTATGTTTTCATTGATCTATCTGTTCTTTTTT
>Ga0153952_1000391_pt1 | contig 14737 bp, 27 predicted proteins | sample TSNJ036MetaG_FD_104746 | JGI IMG/M metagenome (GOLD analysis project Ga0153952, IMG submission 104746) | Attine ant fungus gardens microbial communities from New Jersey, USA - TSNJ036 MetaG | ecosystem: Host-associated > Fungi > Mycelium > Unclassified | place: USA: New Jersey, Wharton State... | reverse complement strand
GACCGGCCAATTCTGGCCGCTCTTGACCGGCCAATTCTGGCCGCTCTTGACCGGCCAATTCTGGCCGCTCTTGACCGGCCAATTCTGGCCGCTCTTGACCGGCTGGAAGTGGATGGTAGTGATTGAACCGGGTGAGGCCGATGCGTTCGACCCTCAGCAGGCCGGCCTCTGTTAGCTGAGTGATCCAGCGACGTACAGACCTTGGGGAGCTAGCGGCGTGGTCGGCAAGCCATTCCTGGCTGCCGTAACAGAAGCCCGTCCTTCGGCTGAAATCGCGTATGATACGCAGCAACAATCTTGCCCCAGGGGAAATCCGGCTTTCAGATTCCTGACCACCGCTCATTGCATACATCCTCGGCGGGATAAAGGCGCGCACCCTCTACCAGGCAGCTCCAAGCTGCCTTTTTTCAGGTGCCAATCATGTCCTGGGGTGCATGCGGACCCAGGGTCTCTGGTCATTCCGTGGGCGTGATGGGCGGCTATTTCTTCCGCTCGGTGGCCACGAGAGGTCGAGCATGGCCGGTGCGTATTGTGAGCCACCGCCCCACCCGGCGATGGATTTTTGCTGACGCCATGCCCGACCTCATCGGGGCCCTGGGCTTAGAAACTCAGGCGCTGTGTGACCGATCGCTCCTGCGGACTCTTCCAGCGCCGGCGCTGGCGACCTCTGAACGCATGATCGATACGTGGCGGGGAGCCTCAAAGCCGAGCCGGACCTTGTCACCTTCCGACTTCAGGACCGTGACAACAATGTCCCGGCCTATCTCGACCTTCTCCCCGACGATGCGTGAAAGCACGAGCATTTCCCCTACCTCCGTGGCGCACGAGCGTGTACAATGGTGCGCGCGAACGCGGGCTGTCCTCCCAAGACGTCGCACGCGATCGTACCGCTGGTGCGCGGACCCAGACCCCGGCTTCCATGCCGGGGTTTGGTGTTTAGTAGGCCGCCGGCGTCCTGCCGGCGGCTCCCTCAGGCGCCTCTACTCCCTCCGTCTGTGCTTCGCGTCCGCGGCTGCCGCCGCGTACCGAGCCGCTGCCACCAGCTCGGCCAGGCGTCGCTTACCTTCCTCGGTCACCGGCTGGCAGGTCGGCATGAGATCGTCTCCGTAGTAGCCACGCATGGCGCAGCGGCTGCAGAGCCGCGGCTCGATCCAGCAGCACCCGCCCCAGCAGGACAGCGCATCGGTGCAGCCACAGCCGCGGCAGGCGTTCGGGGCGTTGCGGTCGGCACGCATGGTCGTTCTCCCTTCAGGAACCGCCGCCAGCTCTCCGGCAGCTCAGCCAGCGGCCGCCAGGGCCCTTCCCGGCCGTTCACCAGCACACGCCAGGCGTCGGCGCCGTGCGGCATGTAGTGCCGCACGATCGTGCAATTCGTCTCCCCGTTCCCGCCACGCCCCTCGATCCGCCGCCGCGGCAGGCTGTGCAGCACGATCGGCGTCCCGCCGCCGATCGCCGGCTGCCGCCAGTCGATCCAGCCGGGCAGCGGCGGCTCTCCCCAGGCGGCGGCCTGGGCGTCGGTCAGGTACAGGGACTCGGGCACGTGCGTTACCTCCTGCCTGCTGGCGCTCCGTTGATACGCTCGGCGCTCCTGGCCTTGTACGCCAGCTGAAACTGCAGGAAACCCTGCTCTCCGATGTAGGTCCGGTTCCGCAGGGCTTCGGCCGACAGATTCTTCTGGTCCTCCAGGGACTCGCAGTCCTGGAGACGCTGCAGCAGATCGTCGAGCCGTTGCTTGGCGGCGAATAGCTCCTGGTCCGGGAACAGGCCCTGGACAGGGGCGTCTGGAGCATTCGGAGTCTCGGCGGGCTCGACGGGGACACGTACTTCAGCAGGCTGCTGTTGCGGGGCCTGCGCCGACGCTAGCGCCTGTTCCGGCTGCTCTGCCGGCTGCCGGGCTCGCAGCTCCCGCTTCAGCCGCGAGTAGCATTTGCGGACCGCCTCCAGGTCGGCCACCAGCAGGAGTTTCTTGGTCTTCTCCGTCAGCTCGGCGGCCACGTCGTCGAGGTCCGATAGCGTCTCGGCGAGTTGGAAGCGGCCCGTGAATCGCTGCCGCAGTTTGGCGCTGGCCTCTGCCCGGTCCAGGTCCATGCGGTCCAGGGCCTCGGCATCGGTGCGCCCTACTTCCTCCTCGGTGGCGATCCTGGCCTGTGTGCCGCCCAGCAGTCCGAGCAGCGGCTTGGCCACGTTGTCGAACGACGGCCAGGAGATCGTCTTGCCGGCCAGGATGCCGGTCCGGTCCTTCTCCGCGAACGCCGTCACGACCGCGATGGCGTTCTTGTTCTTGGGGTCCTTGACGCCCTCAATGTGGAGGAGGATGTGCGGCTCGTAAGCCGTGTCGCCCTCGGCCCGCAGCTTGGTGCCGATGCGCTTGAGCTCGCCCTCGCCGTCCTCGCTGAATTCGTTGGCCTGCCGGCCGCAGAAGATGACGTGGATCGGGGACGACAGGCAGATCGCCATCAGCTCCTTGTACGGCTTCTTGATCGGTCCCCAGGCGTGCATGGGGATGGTGCCGATTTTGGTCTCCTTGCCGCGGTAGGCACCGATCGCCGCCTCCCAGACATGCGTGATGGAGTCGATCACAAGGACCCCGTATTCCGGGCGCAGGCTGCGCACCTCCTTGAGGATCTCCGCCAGAGACTTCGTGTGCAGCACGTCGAAGTCGAATGGCTCCGGATGGACGCGGCGCTGTGGGACGTGCTGCGCGTAGAAGGACGTGCCGTATTCGGTGTCCACGAACGCCACTCTCTTTTGCGACAGTTGGGCGAGCCCCTCGGCAATCAGCAGTGCGGTGAACGTCTTGCCGCTGCCGGCGATGCCGTACATCGCCATCTTGAGCGCGGCCTGGACGTTTTCGGGCTTCACGAAACCTGGCATGGCTCACCCCTCGGCAGAAGACTCTCTGAGCAACGATCCCGCCTCTATCGCCCGCTGCAGCAGCACTTCCCGCCAGTACCGCTCCGTCGCCACCACGCGGACCGCGAGGAACCCGTACTTACGCGCGTCCGCCTCCATCGCCTCGGCGACGGCCCGCGTGGCGTACTGCTGCACGCTCTCGCTGCCGTCCCCGTGGCGGATGACGACGCAGTACGGTCGCGGCGGCCGGAGCAGGCGTCCGAGCTGGCGATGGGTCATGATCGCACCTCCACGCGGTACCGCTCGCGTCCCAGGCAGAGGTTCTGCCAGTAGCACCAGTCCGCCAGGTATCGACGGCTTCGGTGCCAGCGGACCGGCCGGCCCGTGACGGCGTCGATGATGCAGTAACTGGCCTTCACGGCGATCGGTCTCCGCGGGCGATTCAAAGGGGCGGAGGGGACCCGATCCCCTCCGCCCGGGTCGCGTTTCCCGTCGCGACTCGCGGGTAGACCTCCGGAACACTGGAGGCCACTGCCGGGAGCGGGGATCGAACCCGCTGCTGGCGTCTGCACGCACCAGCGCCCCAGACCCAGGACCACCACCACCGAGAGCGCCGAGGGGACGGATACCCCCGACAGCGGCCGCTCGCCATGCACCGCCTCCCGTGGCGGATCTCACTCCTTCACGCCCTGGGCTGCGAGCTGCTGCAGCTTCGCCGCGAACGTCACGGCCTCGGCGGGCGTCATGCTGATGCTGTCCACGGCGATGGGGAAGCTGATCACCACCTCGCCCGTGGCCTGGTCGCGCCCGAGGTGGATCTCGCAACCAGCAGGCGGTACGGCCACCGGCACGGGGCGGGTCAAGTGGTCCGTATACGTGGCGCCCTCGTCCATCGCGCGGCGGAACAGGCTGCCCATGTACGGCTCGTGTACGGCCATCGGTTACTCCCCGCACGCCCGGTTAAACGCATCGCGTGCCGCCAGCACTTCCGCCGGCGTCATCCCGTTGTAGGCGCCGCCGACGATCCGGCCGTCGGCGCCGACCTTGGGGCCGGCCAGGGCCTGCTCCATGACCTCGGGCAGCGGCAGGCAGTCGGCCGGGATCGGCTCGACGGTGGGCGGCGTCGAGGCGGCCAGCTCCGCCCAGGCCAGGGCCAACGCGGCCGGATACGCCGCCCTGCCGGGATTGGCACCGATCCAGGCCAGGCCCAGCTCCGCGGCCGAGGCCGGCAGCGCCAGCTGCGCCCTGGCGAACGCCACCAACTCGGCGGCGAACTCTCGGCCCCGGGCCTCCCGCTCCCGCCTCGCCCGCGCGTCCTGATCGGCCAGGTACCGCGTACTGGCCGCCGATCTGCTGTAACGTGACATCACCTATCCTCCTCGACAGGAAGAGGCGGCTGGTTGCCGGCCTCCTCGAATTCGTGGTCGCCGCCGCAGACGCATTCCGAAGGCGACGGGTACACCTGGCAGCCAAAGTCCGCCATCAGGCACAGCAGCATGAGCCGCCGGAGCTCTTTCCCGCATTTGCGGCAGATCATCATGGCAATGCCTCCGCCGCCCTTGCCAGCTCCTGGGCCACGCCCCGGGCTTCCGCTGGCGTTAAGCATGCCACGATGCCGCCGACGTGCAGCAGCACGCGGCCGAGTTGCTGGTTAGCGCCGACCCGGACCGTGATCGGCCCGATGCCGCGCGGCCCCTTCGGCTGCTCCGCCTCGAAGGCCCGGCGAAATTGCTCTCCGCTACCGAGCTCGGCCATGGATCCATCCTCATCCTCGACCATCGCCCCGAGGTCGGGCGGCTGCAGCGCCCACGGCGCCCACAGCCAGCACAGCAGGTCACGCGCCCAGCGTCTCACGATGCCGCTCCCTTCGCCGCCGCCGGCCGCAGAGCGTCCCGGCACGCATGCGGCCCTCTGCTCGCCATGGTGACGGCGTTCCGGGCCCCCAGCAGGTGGTCGATTGCAGTGATGAGGTACACGTTCTGTCCCCCAGATGCCCGCCCGCCGTCCAGGAGGTCCTGGACTCGGTCCCAGGCGTCACTGATGAGGCGATTGATCCTGGTCAGCTCCTCGCTGGTGCTCATCTCGGTCTCTCCTGGTGCAGGCGTCTGTACCCTCCGTTTTGCGGTCGGCACGGCCATCGACGTACATTCGATCCCGACCCGGCCGACGCCAAAAACCGAGCCGAGAGGGAATCACCATGCGACTGCTGACCGTGCCCGAGGTGGCAAAGCGGCTGCGCCTGGGCGAGCGCACTGTACGCCGCTGGGCGGGACAGGGAATTCTGCCGGTCATACGGATGAGCAGCCGCAAGCTGCTGTTCGACGAAGCGGCGATCGAGGCCGTGCTGAAGGAGCGGCAGAAGTGAGAAAGTTCCCAGGGGTGTGAGCACCCCTGGGATGTTCTGGGCCTGCCCAGGTGGGGCCGTGGGGACGTCAACCTCGAGGCCCGGGTTCGATTCCCGGCAGGTCCAGTTTGCGCCGCTCTGGCTTCGTCCAATCCTACCACACGTCCGGCCTGCCGGCCAGCAGGGCTCGACGCCGGGCGACTTAGAGGGTCGGATCCACACCCGCCGTGTCGCTGGGGCGAGGTACGGCCGTCGCGGTGTCGCTGTCTCCCCGGCAAGCCGGAACAGGGGAAGTGCTTTTTGCATGCCGCCCGACCCTTTCTCCTCAGAACAGATCCCGTCCCGTCGCCGCCTCGCCCGCCTCCTCCTGGTCCAGGTCCCCGCTTAACGCCAGGGCCTCCCCGACCAGGCTCTCGATCCGGCAGAGCTCGCACTGGCAGTCCGGCCGATGGTCCCCGTTCTGCCGGCAGACGAACGCCTCCACCGTCCGGAGGTGCTCGGCCAGGTCCCCTACGTTCGTCGCGTACATCGTCGGTCCCCTCGTCAGCTGGCGCGGGCGCTGGCCGGCTGAGAGGAGTATAGGCGGGCGGTACTGGCGAGTCAATACCAGAAATGCCTATTATTGAAAACTCTTGCCGAGTATTGGCCAGGCATATATAATCCCTTACGCGACATAGACAGACAACACCGGGGCAGTTACCATGCTGGTGATGGCCAAGGAACGCCATAAGCGATCGCAGCAGCCGAAAGGTCGGGCAAGGGACCGCGGAGCGGCCGTACCCTTTACCCTCGACCTCGACCCGGCCTTGGACGAGGTATTGGACGCGTGCGCTGGCCAGGAGCGGCGGACGAAACGGGCAATCGTGACGTTGGCGCTGGAGCGGTACTTCACCGAGCGTGGGCTTTGGCCCCCGGACTCTGCAGGCTCTTCGGCCGAATCCACGAACTAATCGCCCGTCCCCCGTGTCCAGGAGAGGCGTCGCATGACCTGGCGCTGGTACATCACGATCAGGGCGATCAGCGACTACATGCTCCTGGCCGGACTGCGGGGGCCGCTGGAGCAGGCGAACCCGGCTTTCGTCGAGGCCCAGAACGTCCTGGGCGACCTGAGCCTGACAGCGCAGTTGGCCCGCACGCCTGAAGGCATGTCCGGGGCCCTGACGTACCGCGGCAAAGTGACGCTCCGCGGCAAGCGACGGCGGGTGGACCTGACAGTGATCCCGTTCGTGCGTGCGGAGGGGGACTTGCCCCAGCTCGTGAGAGTCCGGCTCAAGTGACCGAGGTTGCCCGCCCGCCCGCCGCGTGGTATAGGTGCCGGCGGGGCGTCCGCCAGGGCCTCTGATCGGCACCATGGGCCCGGGGAGCGGCCGCTGGTCACGTGACCCGTGCGCGGGAACAGGTGCGGCAACGTGGCCGGGCGGCGTCCAGCTCGCCTGGCGGATGTCCCACCCCGCCCGCCCGGCCAGACCCTCCGGCGATTCCGCCGCGGAACCTTGGCGAGCTTCGTCCCGGATTGATGCCGGGCGGGCCAACGGAAAGAGAGGTCCCCCATGGCCTATGCCGCCCTCACTCCCGCCGAGCGCCGCCACGTCGAGCGCCTCACCGACGAGGTCCGGCGCATCCGGCAGGCCTGTCACGACGTCGCCACGGCCCCCAGCGCGCCAGTGCTGCTGCTGTGTGTCCACGGCCTGGCCGGCGCCGTGCTGGAGCTCGCCGCCCTGCACCTGGGAGCCGAGGCCCCCAGGGCAGAAGCGGCCGAGGTACAGCAGCACGCTCTGTTCCCCGCCGAGCCGACGCCGGCCCGGCGGGCTGTGTGATCGTAGCTGACGAGGCATGGGATCCAACCCCGCTGGTGCGATTCCCGATCCTTGCCCTTGCGGCCTGCTACATCGCGCCTGCCGCGATGTTTTTCTTCCGGGCCCGCTCGAAGCGGGCCCGCAGCTCCTTGTCCTGCCCCATCCGGGCCGCCTCTGTGGCCTGCTGAGCCAACAGTAGCGCCTGCCGACGCCTCTCCAGCCGAACCCGGATCAGCTCTTCACGGAACTCGTCATAGTGGGCCACGGTCGAATAACGCACATAGCCGTTCGGCCCGATCTCGTCCCAGCACTTGAGGAACACGCCATCCTTGCCCCGATCGCAGTAGGCCCGCAGGGTCTGCGGGTTCTTATCGACCAGGTTGGCGAGCTCCTGGATCTTGCGGGGCTTGATCCGCTCTTCGGGAGCAAGTCCGGGGTTCGTAAGGGGCAAACGCACGCGACCAATCATCATGGGTGCCTACCTCCGCGTTGCAAGTAAACGACGCCTCGCTGGGCACAGACCAGCATGCGCTAGCGATTCGCCCCCGGCAAGGCTGTAGGTAGGGAGGTTGTTCCGAGGTAGGACGTACCCCGGTACCTACCTACCCACCTACTCACGCACCTACTCTGTCTTTGAAATATGGCTTGTTTATGTGGCTAAACGAGGCCGTAACCGGGCGGCTGGACGTCCTGATCATTGTTGACAAGCCCCTCCCGCTTCAGTCGTGAGAGGACCTCTTTTAAGGAGCTATCGGCGTAGGTCCAGCCGCGGCGCCGACATTCAGCGTCGATTTCAGGGCGAGTCAGGCGCCGCCCGGCCTCCTGCAGGACCTGTAGGATGGCTTCGCGAACCCTGGGCTCGTCGGCTTCGGTGTCGACGTCCTCACCGACTATGGCGGCCAGGTCCGATGGCGGAGGTGGTTGCAGACGGTACTTCAGCCGGTGGCCGCAGAGGTTTGCGACCACCAGTTGGAAGTCCTGGGGGAAGTAGCCGGGACAGTTTTTCGCGGTCCAAATTTGGAGAGCTTGGTACAGCCACTCGTTGTCGCCGCGTCTCATGGTCTGCGCTCCAGGAGGGGGACTGACGCCGGGCCCGGGGGATAATTATCCCAGCTCCCGCATAATCTGGCGCGCCAGCTTGGCGCTCTTCTCGGCGTAGATTTCCGCGGTCGAAAGCTGCTGGTGCCCGGAAATAGCCTGGGCCGCCTCGGCGCCGTTGAGTCCGTGGGCTGCAGCATAGGCCCGTACCTCGGTTAGCCGGCCGTGGCGGACGAGCAGCGGCGTCCAGGCGGGCAGCAGTTCGGCAGGCTTGCCTTGCCGCTTCGCCTTCTCGGCCCGATGCGCATTGATCCGCTCGATGCAGCGAGTGATGGCCTTCCGGTAACTGCCGGTCGAGTACCGGCCGTGCCAGACTCGGCCGGGGGCTTTGCCGCGGCGAGGCGTCGGGAACAGGTACCGCTCCTTCTCCTCGAAATCGAGCAGCGGCTTGAGGAGCTGCTGGCAGAGCGGACCGATCCAATAGACCTGATCCGGCTTGTCCTCGACGTGCTCGGTCTTAGAGGTCGGCCGGCCCGTCTCCGGCCAGGTCGGCGTCCAGAGCCAGTTGCGGCCGTTTTGCCCTGGGTCGAGATCCGCATCGCAATCAATGTCCTTCGTCCGGAGCAACACCACGTCCTCGGCTCGGCAGCCGAGCTGCCAGTGCACCCGAACCATCGTGGCCAGGACCGCCGGCACGAAGGGCTTGCCGGACTCGTCCGTCGCATTGAGAGTTGCTTCGACGACGGCCCTGCTGACGCCGACAATCTTCTCCTCGATCGGGATGCCGCGGACGTTGGCTTCCGACTTGCTCACCCCTTTCACGGCCATGAGCCGCTCGACGACCACCGGGGGTAGCAGGTCCTGGGCGACGCCCCACCGAAACATGCCTCGGACGCGCTTGAGGTTCTTGTTGATGGTTTTGCGAACCCACTTCTTGGCGATGAACGCTTCGCGCACGGCCGCCAGGTCCCGGCCGCCGAAATGCTCTGCCACCTTGTCGCCGAAGATCTCGGAGACGATCTTGCAGGCGGCGCTGATCGAAGCCGGCTCGCTCGTCTTCCGGCCGTGCTTCATGTAAGCGATCGGACCGGCCAGCCATTCCTGGTACGCCCCCCAAAGCTCCTCGATCAGAGGCTTTGGCCCGGGACGGTCAGCGGCCTGGGAGGCCCTGCGGGCAACGAAGGCGGCGACCCACTGGTCGTACTGGCGGTGGATGTCGGGCGGCGGCTCGGTCGAGTTGGCCGGCCACAGGCCCTCGAAGTAGACAGGCCTCTTAGTGCGCGGCGGCGTGACGTACCCGAGCTGCCTGGCCGTGTGGTGGCAGAGACGGGGCACGCCTCGAGACGAACGCGGCATGGCGGGTCCTTTGCACGGGGCCGGCGGGCCGCGGTACAGTCGCAGCCCTCCTATCCGCCGCGCATCTTACCCACCCCCAACGCGATGGCAAGACTTCCTCTGTACTAGTACAGAAACTGCGGTTTCTCTAAACCCAGTCGGGGCGAGAGGATTTGAACCTCCGACCTTTCGGTCCCGAAGCGAAAGGTTCGTGTTTGCGCCCACCCCATTTTACCAGGATTTTCTCGGTGGTTCAAGCTGGGGGATGTTTCGGCGCCAACTCGGCAGCAAAGTCTGTACTGCGTCTCCGTCTGGGGCCGGTCTTCTGTACTTCTCTGTACCGAGACGGGCCGAAGGGTCGGTGGCGATTTTTCCGGATCAGCCGCCAGTCCGGAGCGTCGGCCACGCCCCGGACTGGGCGGCCCTCTTGCAGGGCAGGCATTGTACCGCCCCCCCCGGCCGCGGCAAGATCAGCGTGCGAGGGCGCCGGCCATGATCGCCGTTGCCAGGCCTCCCATGGCCGCCGCGGCCAGTTCGTCCTCGTGGGTGGGCTTCCGGCCGTTGAACGGGCTCGGGGTGGCGCCGGCGCCGCGGCAGTGGGCCTGCTGGGCCTTCCCGCCCGGCTGGCCGGTCGTCGAGCCGTTCTCCGGGGCCGTCGCCTCACGCTCGGGCTGGTCGTCGCCATCGCCGGTCAGATCCCTCAGCCGCGCCCGCAGCCGGTCCAGCTCCTCGCGCAGTCGCCGGCAGCCGCTGCGGGCGGCGTCCCGCTCGTACCGCATGGCCTCGGCCTGGTCGCGCAGGATCTGGGTCTCACGCTCCAGGGCGTGGCATTCGTGCACGGCGGTCGTCAGCAGTACGTTTTCGATCATTCCAAGTCTCCGAAATGTGACAGGTGCTGGGAATGGATGCGTACGGTCGAATTATGCGCTACCCGGCCGGCAGCTCGATGCGCCCGACCGCGGCGATGAGCTGCTTGGCGCAGGCGGCCGCCTCGTCGGCTTCCGGCCCCACCTGGCCGCACAGCTTCAGGCAGAGCTTGGACCGCCGGCCGAGCTGGTCGAGAGCGTCCCGCTGGCCGTCCTGGGCCCGCTGCCGCCTGTCCTGCTCGACGGCGTCGGCCTCGGCGTCGTTGATGACGTCCCGTTGCTCCTCGGGCGTGAAGCCCGTGAATGCCTGGCGGCGCAGATCCTCGAGCATGGCGGTGGTGATTGGCTCCCCGGTCTCCCCGGAGCGTTCGACGGCCTGCTGGGCCAGCAGACGCTGGTTCTCGGGCTGTAACGGCGCCAGGACGCGAGCCTGGCGCTCCGGCAGGGCGATGTCGCCCATGGGCGACAAATTCTCGCTCACGACGGCGGCGGCAATGAGCCGGTAGCCGTACTGGCGGCCCATGCCGAACCGCTCCCGTACGTACGTGCCGAAGTCGCTGTGAGTTTCCCGGTAGAGCCGTTTCTCCTGGATCTTCCGCAGGGCCACGCCGACCCGCTCGACGATGTCGATGCCGGCCTCCACGATGCCTTCGAGCTGCCGGAGCTCGGCCCGTTCGGTCGCGGAGAGTTTCTCGACGATGACGCCTGTAGCTGCTGCCGTCACGCTGCCCCCTTCCCCGGGCTGTCCGGCCGCGCTCGCGGCCAGCACACCCGCCGCGCCGCCAGGTCGGCCATGGCCTCCATGCGGAAGTCATCCCAGTCGTCCAGCTCCGCTGGCGGCCGATACAGCACGGTGACCTCGCGGGACTCGGGATGCCCGTTGCGCAACCGCTCCACCGTCCGTAGGAGCCGCGGGCTCAACTCGCCGGGCTGCAGGTCGTCTGCGCCCCACAGGGCCTGTCCGAGGGCGTAGCGCTCGCCGAACCTGGCCACGCGCGCGTCCGGTCTCAGGGTCACGATGGGAGGCCAGGGCGGCGGCGGGTCGCGATAGGAACTGTTCTGCCAACGCCACCAGCGCCGGCGCTGCCGGCCGTTGGGATCGCTGCCGGCTGGCGGCGGCGGATCGTCCGGGCCAGGCTCGAGCTGGAGCTGCAGCCGGTGCCAGCGCTCGATCGACAGGCCGTGCGCTGCCTGCAGGACATGACGGCAGGGCGGCTGGTACAGGGCCGGCGGGCAATCGCACTCCCCGCGGCAGTGCGGGCAGTCCAGCGCTGCCTGGCCGGTGCAGCTCTCCCCGCACGGGCACGACAGGTCCAGCGGGCAGTCGCAGTCCGGGACCTCGAGGCGGGCGAGGATCGTGCGCAGCTCGTCGAGCTCGGCGCCGTGGACCGGCGCGCAGGCAGCAGGTGCAGACATCTGTACCCCCAGGCTGTTCCCGTCATCAAGACTAAGCCGGCAGGCCCGGGAACGCGATAGGCAGCCGGCAGGTTCGACGGATCGCGGTCACTCGCCGGACAGCAAATCCCGCAGGCGCCGCAGGGCTTTACGATGGGCCATGGACGGCGCGGCATTGCACACCCCGTCCCGCCGCGCAATCTCCGTCAGCTGGTAAGCCGAGCCACCGTCCAGGCCGTAGTGCTCGATCACGATCCGGCGCTGGTGCGGGCTCAGGCGCCGCAGGGCCCGGCGCAGGCGCTCGACCATCTCGCGTGCCGCGGGGTCCGGAGGCTCGGCGACCAGGTCGCCGGGGCGGATGGTCCGGCAGCGCATGGCCAGCTCGGCCCAGCCGCGGCGAGTGGCGGAGCAGTGCGGCATCAGGCTGATTTCCGGCAGGTTCATCACGCCGCGCATCGCCGAGAATTGCCGCAGAATCTCGCGGCGGATGGCCGAGGTGGCGTAGGTCGAAAATCGGACTCCGCGGCCCGGGTCGAAACCCTCCGCGGCCCGCATCAGCACGATCGCTCCGACCTGGGCCAGATCCTCGTCATAACGCCGGGCGGCGGGGTTACGCCGGCACAGCCGCAGCACCTCGGCCCAGACCAGTCCGAGATTCGACTCGACCAGGGCGTTGCGGGCGGCGAGATCCATGGTCCATTGGCCCTCCGCTCAGTCGATCGGCCGGAAAGTCCACCAGGGCACCGGCGGGGGCATGCGGCCGGCGGCGTAGTCCGCCTCGCCGAGCAGTTCTCGGAGCCGCCGTAGCGCTGCCCGACGCACCTCGTCGGAAACCGCCCAGACACATCCCACACCGGGCCAGCCTGAAAAACAGCAATCGTCCTGCCAGTAGGTTCGCTGAGCGTCCGCAAGGGCGTCCCACACTTTACGCTCGGCTACCAGCTCGCTGCGGATCACTTCCAGGAAGTCGCGCCGCCATGGGTAGATGACTTTCTGGGTGTCGATGTGCTGTTCGATCTCCCGGGAGAACACGACCCAGGGTTGCGCTGGCACGGGAAAGCGGTCCAGGTCCGTCAACGGAGGATCCGGCACCGGCCAGGGGCCGCAGAATGTCAGGCACAGGGCGAGGGCGGATGGCCACACGGGACTACCTCACTTCTGCCTGACCGGCCGCAGCGGCGACGGCCACGGCGCCCAGAGCAGAGCGCTGGTCCTGCCGGCGTTAACGGCGCACGCCCGGCAGACCTCAGACCGCCACCGGTGGACGGCCGGCAGCTTGCGCCGCGGCGCCGGCAGCGATCGCAGGCGGTGCCCCTCGAAGGCCGGCATCATCCAGGAACCTCCTTCACGCCGCCGGTGCGAACGCATGCCGGCGCTGGTGCCGCTTAGCGTGGCCGGCCAACAGGGACGCCAGGCAAGCGGCCTGGAATCTCGCCAGACGGTCCGGCTTGTGGGCCGGGCAGTACGGCTGGTCGCGGCCGTTGATCTGCGTCTGCCGCCACGGGCCGCGGATCAGGCAGCGCCAGCAGCGGGGCAGCTTCGGGACGGGGCCGCCCGCGACTGAGGCGGGCGCCACGATGGGCACCGGAAAGATCGGCACGAATGTCGATCGCATGGTCACCTCTCTCCCCGGCCGTGCCCGCGGAGGCGACGGCGCTGCTGTTCGATTGTCCTGGGCGGCTGCCGCCGGCGTGGTTTCCGCACAGGCCGGCAGCGTGGCTTTTTCGCTGGGGCCATGATCTACCTCCACGCCGCGGCCAGCGCCTGCCCCATGCCGCACGCCCACGCCCCGGCGGCGATCGCCGCGGCGACGGCGACGGACGCGGCCACGGCGGGCCAGTCCGCGCGGGCCGGCCTGGGCGGCGCCGGCGCCGAGCGGAACGCCCGCAGCGCCGGCCAGCTCGCCAGATCTACGCTGCCACCGGCGCGGGGCTCGCCGGCGACGGAGGGACCGAGGCCACCGGCGGCGGCGAGGCCGGCGGTGCAGACGTCTGTACTTGCGGCGGTGGGGCCGTGATCGTCAGCGGTAGATCGGCGCCCAGGTCGCTGGCGATCGACTGCAGTGCCGCCTGGACGGCCTGGTCGTTGGCACTCGACGCGCTGGCCTGGGCCTGCTGGTCGCTGGAGAGCGTCGCATTGGCGACAGCCAGCGCCTGCTGCGCGGCGACGACGGCGGCATTGTCAGTGCCGACCTGGGCCTCAGCGGCCTGCAGGGTCGCGGCCGTCTGCTGCGCCGTGGCGAGCAGGGCCTGGCTGGCGGGCGAGAGACTGACGGGCGTGGCCATGCGTTATCCTTTCGGGGTCGGAGAAACCCCCGGGCGCTGGGCGAGACGCCCGGGCTACGGAACAGTGTGGAGTTCACGAGCCGGCCGCGGCTGCGGCCCCGCCAACGCTCGGGACGATGGTCCCGGCCGGCGCTGCGGTACCGGTGATGTTGAGCTGTCCCAACAGGCTGGCCAGCGACCCGGCCGGCAGCGCCTGCAGAGCCGCGATCAAAGCGGCCTGCGTCAGGCCTCCCACTGCCTGGGCGCCCAGAGGCTGAGCGGCGGCGGGCTGCGTCGTCCCCGCCGGGTCGGTGAAGACGGTGGTGTCCAGGTCCTCGGCCTCGAGCTGAGCGTAGGCGTCGGTCTGCAGCGAACGCCACATCTTGACCAGGAGCTGTACGGTCGGGTCGGCGCCAGTCGGGTCGGGATTCACGGTGCCGAGGTTCACCTTCGCCAGCATGGCACAGGCGGCGCGGTTGCTTTCCTGCAGGAGCAGGAGTTTGGTCGGAGAAGCTTGCATTACCTACCTCGTGAAGAGTGATCGGATCAGGGCCCAGGCGACGATTGCCAGCGCGGCCAGGGCGAGGGCTCCGTACACGATCCACAGCCCGGCCTCGGCCACGCTCAGGTTCGTGGCGGCCCTCATCGCGAGGGCCGATATACGGCGTACTGGAACGTGGGCGCGGCCGGCCGCATCGGGACCGGTGCCCGCCAGGTGTATTGCACGGGCCCACTGGTGCCGATCTGCGGCATCACGCCAGGCGGAGTGATCGGCGAGGTGCTCGGCGGCGCTGGTGTCGTCGGGGCCAGGGGTGCTACGGCCGGCGGCACAGATGCGGGCGGCGG
>Ga0153952_1000384_pt1 | contig 14794 bp, 17 predicted proteins | sample TSNJ036MetaG_FD_104746 | JGI IMG/M metagenome (GOLD analysis project Ga0153952, IMG submission 104746) | Attine ant fungus gardens microbial communities from New Jersey, USA - TSNJ036 MetaG | ecosystem: Host-associated > Fungi > Mycelium > Unclassified | place: USA: New Jersey, Wharton State... | reverse complement strand
GGCAGGAATTATACCTTTCTATATATTGCTTCATCTCCTTTGTTACTTTTAGCTACTAAAAGTTTCTTGTGACTAATTTTACTATTTTCTATTGTTCCCTATATCTTCCTACTGATGTATTGTGATGCAACCTAATAATCTCTGCTCTTAATTTCTTGTTCTTAGGTATATACACCTTTCCCTCCTTGTATATTATGCTGTCAATTTCTCTCTATTCTTTATCTCTTAGTATCTTTACTTCTGTTTACTTTATCTCTTCCACTACATTAACTACTTTGTTATCTCTTACTCTTGACTACTTTACTTTCTCTAGTGAATCCACACTCTCTATGATCACCTCCACTTCTTTTGTTCTCTTTACCTCTAATTATTCTAGCTTAACTAGCATTTCATCCTCATTATCTCTTTTTACTCCAACCTCCCAATCTAGCCTTCTGCTCAAGCTATCTGCTTTCTCTATCTTACTCTCTGGAATATGTTTGAGCATAAAGTCAAATCTAAATAAATATAGAGCCTATCTTGCTTGCCTTTTATTTAACTTCTGCACCTTTATGAAATACTTAAGATTTTTATGGTCTGTCCAAATCTCAAATTTTGTAGTCATTCCTTTCAGAAAGTACCTCTATGCTTTCAAGTATCTAACTACTGCTAACATTTTCTTGTCATGTATCTTATAGTTTCTTTCTGTATTACTTAGAGATTTTGAAATGAAAACAACTGGTCTCTATATCCTATTAGAGCACTTTACTAATAATACTTCTCCAGTAGCATAATTTGAAGTGTCTACTTCTATTCTGAACTCCTTGTCTAAGTCTAGAGCTGCTAGTACTGGTCTGGTTATAAAGATCCTTTTAAGTTCATCAAATACCTGCTGTTGCTCTCTTTCCCATTGTTACTTTATATCCTTTCTAGTCAGTATATTCATTAGTCTTGCTACCTGAGAAAAATCTTTGATAAACCTTCTATAGTAGTTTGCAAGGTCCAAAAATTTTCTGACATCTTTTATGTTCTTTGGCTCTGGCTAACTTAGTACTCTATTCACTTTTTCCTTTTCTATTTCTATTCCATTGGGTCCTATAACAACCCCCAGGAATCCAATCTTCATCACTTTCCATATATACTTCTCTGGTTTGACATATTAGTTATTTTCTTCTAGCCTTTTCAACACCTCTTCTATTATCTCATTGTATTCTTCCTCTGTTTTTGTTCTTACCAATATATTATCCACAAAGGCTGCTACCTTTTCTTCATTGATCATATCTCTTAGGATTTTGTTCATTATTGCCTAGAATATAGCTGGTGAATTTGTCATCCCAAAAAATATAACCATTGGTTTAAAGGATCCTACATATATTGTAAATTCTCTCTTTTACTTATCTTTTTTTTTTATCCTCACATTGTTAAACCTCTACCCCAAGTCCATTTTTGTGAATACTCTTTTACTCCCATATTATCTATTAAATCCATAATCAATAGCAGCAGGTAGTTGTTTTTCACTGTTTGATCATTTAGACTATGGTAGTCCATTATTATTCTTTTACTCCTATTTTTCTTGTTTACAAAGAATACTGGCAACATCTGAGGGGATTTTAATAGTCTAATATACTTCTTTCTTAGTTGGTCATTTATGAAGTTCTGAACTTCTTCCCTTTCATCTTTGGATAAAGAATAAATTCTTTCCTTTTGTGGTTTAAATGTCTCCTTGAGATCTATAGTATAATCCTAAATTTTCCTTATTGGTATTCTTTCTGATTCTACCTTTCCAGACACTTTTCTCTATTTTAGAAAATTTTCTTGGGACCATCTCTTTGATCTTTCTATAGTCTGTATTACAAACTTTATTCAGACCATAACTCTGGAAATACTTGACTGATTTCAACAATCTAAATAGCCACCAAAAGCCCTTAAGAAGACCTTTCAAATGGTACCTATCATAAATGGCCACTTACTGATTTGTGATTACTTGATTTGATAATCAAAGTGTTCAAAAAAACAAAGTTAGACAAGCAGCAAAAGATGTTGTTAAGTCTGAGGTTTATCCTTAGACATACAGTTCTTAAATACATAATTGTAGTGGTCTATGTACCAGAACAGCCTACCACATGATCACTACCTATTGTTCTACATATAGAAGTACTATTGTTCTTGAAATAGAGATAACCTAACCATCTTAGGGCAGTCCTTTGTTCTATTCAAGGACAGATGATAATCTATGAGTAAAGATCAATATTATGTGCAAATATTGAGGACCTTGTATTTCTATGGGATCTTATCACCTCAGGATCTATTTATAGCCAAAAGAAGTGCATTGAAGAGAGATTCACAATGGTTATTGAAGCAAACAATTATGTTAAGCAGTTCCTGAGATATCAGTGACTTAGTATCTAGTGACTTGGTGATCACTGACTGATCTGCTGATAACTCGGTGAATACTGATTGCTTTGAGATGTTTCTGGTACCATTTGAAAGGTCTTTTTAAGGGCTTTTGGTGGTCATTTAGATCATTGAAATCAGTCAAGTATTCCTGGAGTTATGGTCCAAATGAAGTTTGTGACAGTAGAGACTAGAAATCTAGAGACTGCTTGTTCATAATACAAATACTCCTAGAACCTACAGTTACTGACCTCTAAGCTACTACCACTAACTCTCAGCACCTGGCTGAAGGAGCCTAGCATAGCATAAAAACCCAACATTTTGCTACCCAATTACTAGAGTATGCCCAGAGGTTTGAATTTGTTTTTGCCAAGAATAGCTTTAATGTTCTCCTAGAACATCACTATTGGGACTATGCTATTGAGCTAATAACAGAATCTGAGCCCAAACTGTCAAAAGTATACCCTTTGTCCCCAGTAGAGCAAACTGAGTTAGATATATTTCTGGAGAAGAACTTATATACTAGTCATATCTATTTCTCTAAGTCACCTATGGCTGTACTAGTTTTCTTCATTAAAGAGAAGAAACCAATACCTACTCTCTCTTATCTCCTAGCTTATCTCCCAGCTCTACAGAGCCAAGTATTTCACTAAACTAAATATCCACTAGGGATTCAACAATGTGTGCATCAAACCCAGAGATGAGTAGAAGACTGCTTTTTGGATAAACCACAGACTCTTTAAGCCTCTAGTAATGTTCTTTGGGATGACTAACAGTCCAGTTACCTTTTAGACCATGATAAACAACATCTTCCAAGATTTAATTGCAAAAGGAATCATGATTGTGTACTTGGACTGTAAAAACTTAGACTGTGATATCTTAGGAACTACTTCTAGTCTGAGTTGACAAGGAGAACTCAATAGAGTTTCTATTGGATCACTGTATACTACTTATATACATTCTGTATTTACTTCTATTTATAAAGTCCTACACATCTCTTTTGAGTCATTCCCTCTTGTATGTCCACTGATCATTTAATCAAATAAAAAAGAAATATAAATAATAACTTAGCTGTTTTGACTGTATCATGACACTATTCCCCTCTCAAGATTCCTTGTCCTAAGGATTTTTATAGGTCATAGTAGAGGTTATGTATGTCCCCTATATTATTATTATCTTCTTCTGTCTACTCCTTAATATTATAAGATAGTTCCAAGAAAAAAAACTATTTTCTGTATATTTCTTAACCTAATAGATAACATCCAGGAGTATAACACAAGAGGGATATAAATAGCATAAGAAAGCTTATATAAGATATATATAGTTATTAATAAGGGTCATGTGATTGTAGAAGATAAGCACACAGACCAACAAATATTTGTATAAATAGTTATACAATTTAATAGAGATCTTTCTAAACAACTATCTTGGTTGAGCCTAAGTCTTCACAGCCTCGTACTAATATAAGAACTTGATACCTATCATTGACCTTACATCTCACAGCCTTAACATCTCTATTTCTACTTACTCTCTCATTGTTCTTGCTAATAAGCACAGCACTTGAAAGCTTTTTGAAAAGTAAGTCCTAGTTATAAAGAGAACTTCACTATCAGTTAAGAATAGTGGGTAAATGGCTAGAACAAAACTTGTGTCCCTGCCTAAGACCTGACCTCTATATTAAGTAGGCTCATATTTAGTCTTTTGTTATCAGCTCTGTGTTACTGGTCTATTGTGTTGTATAGAGGATAGGAGATTAGAACTTTAGGAGAGAAGTACAAAGCAATTAGAGGGAACAGCAGCTAGGAAGAGACCCCAATGCAATAGATATTGATGGAGAGAGAGAAGAGAACAGAATATGCTATATCTATGGAAAGTGGGACCATATGGCCAAAAACTGTTAGTAAAGAAAAGAAAGAGTAGTAGAAACACCATAAGAGTCAACAAAAGACAATGGAGAACAATGAGCTTCTAGCTGGTTTTTTCAAATATGTACAGTATATTGCATCCAGAAAAGCTAGGAAATAAAATTTCATGTCAAAGTAACACTAAAGGAGTAAAAGATATATGGCATATACTCTGGCTACTAAGAGAAGTGTAGATAACAGTGGGGTTGGAAAAGCTAGAGAATTATGAAGGGGTAGCAGTAAAAGCACTACTGGATAGTGGAGCAATAGATCTATTTATAGACACAAAGTTTGCAAAAGAAAAGGGATTTAAGCTAGAAAGACTAAAAAAATCCTCTGCTAATATGAAATGTAAATGGAACTGTAAATGTGGGAGGGGTAATTACTCATCAGATAGAGTACAATATGTTCTTTAAGAGGCATGTTGAGAGGGTATGAATGGATATGTGTAATTAAGAAAAGACAAAGGTAATATTGGAGATGCTATGGCTAGCTGTTCATAACCTAGAGATTGACTGGGAGAAAGGAGAGGTAAAAATAACGTGGTGTCTACCAATATGTAGAAGCAAGAAGCAAAAAACACAGGAGAAAAGACAGGTAAGAAAAACAGAAGAAGGAAAAACAATAGAGAAATTAGTACTGAGAAGGTTCTGGAAGTAGAAAAAGGTATTTGAAAAGGAAGAGTCAGAAAGAATGCTTACTAGAAAGCCATGGGACTATTGTTACCGATAGACAGTGAATGTCCTTAGTGATCATCCTAGGTGGATGTTTAAGAAGAACTCAATAGAGTTCTTCATTAGATTGGACTACTACTTATACTACTTTACAGTGGCTGTGCTACTATTAGCTCATGATCACATGTCCTTCCAGAATGTTCTATGATCACCTGACCTTATTATGTGATCTGATTACCTAAGTTTCTATACTATTTATATCTTAACTCCATTGTATAATTTGAGGTTTTAGATCAAGTGTTCAACTACACAGGAAACTATTTCCATTTTGGGACTCTCATAACAACCATATGATAGAATTAAAGGAGGGATTTGTGCCAAGAAAGGAGAAAGTGTATTCACTGTCATGAGAAAAAAGAAAGGAGGTATAGACATTTATGGAGAATCAACTGTAAAAGGGATATATTTAACTGTCAAAATCACTATAGACCTCACTAGTTCATTTTGTAGCAAAGAAGAATGAAAAGAGAAGAATGGTATAAGACTATTGTCATATAAATCAGTGGACAGTAAAGAATAGATATCTCTTACCCCTAATTGCAGATATCCTGGATAAAGTAAAAAAGAAAAAGGTATTTACAAAACTTGACTTTAGATGGGGATATAATAATGTGAGGATCAAGGAAGGAAATGAATGGAAGATAGTGTTCACAATGTATATTGGAGCATATAAACTAATAGTTATATATTTTGGACTGACAAATTCCCCAGCCACCTTTCAAACTATGATAAATGATCTATTCTGAGATATAATCAATCAAGAAAATACAACGATATTCATTGATAATATAATAGTGGCTACAGATACCAAAGAAGGGCATAATGAGCTAGTAAAGGAGGTATTGAAAAGATTGGAAGAAAACAACCTATTTGTCAAACCAGAAAAGTATTGGTAGAAAGTAAAAGAAAATTTCTAGGCATGGTGATTAGTCCCCAGGAAGTTGAAATACAAAAAGAAAAGGTAGATAAAGTACTAAGTTGGCCAGCACCAAAAAATATAAAAGAAGTGCAAAAGTTTCTGGGACTCGCCAACTACTATAGGCAGTTTATCAAAGACTTTGCTAGGATTATAGCTCTATTGCACCAATTGGTTAGAAAGGAAGAAAAGTGGAAATGGGAAAAAAAACAAGTAGAAGCATTCAAAAGGTTGAAGAAGGTATTTACAACTGAGCTAGTCCTGGCTATTCTGGACTTAGATAAGGAAATGAGAGTAAAGACCAACACTTCAGATTATACAATAGAAAAAGTACTGTTAGTCAAATATGAAAACGAAAAATGAAGACTAGTTGCCTTTATTTCCAAATCATTGAATATGATAGAGCACAACTATGAAATTCATGACAAGAAAATGTTAGCAGTAATTTGATGCTTAGAGGTATGGAAACATTACTTGGAGGGAGCAAAAATAAAGTTTGAAATCTAGATGGACCATAAAAACCTCCAGTACTTTATGACTAGCCAAAAGCTAAATCAGAGACAAGCTAGATAGACATTGTACCTATCACAATTTGACTTTACTCTAAAGCATGTTCCAGGCAAAAGTATAGGAAAGGCAAATGGATTAAGTTAGAGACCAGATTGGCAGAAAGGAGTAGAGAACAATAATGAAAACCAAACATTGATAAAGCTAGGGTAAATAAAACAAACAGAGACATTGGTAAAAGAAAATAATCTAAGGGAAAAGATCAAGAAAGTGCAAGAGAAAGATAAAAAAATAGTAAAAGTGGTAGAGGAACTAAAGAAGGCAGGAATGAAAATGCTAAGAGATAAGGAATGAACAGTAAAAGAGGGGTTAATCATAAAGAAAAGATAAGTATATGTTCTAGAAGAAGAGCTAAGAGAAGAGGTGATATGTTTGCATTATGATATGCCAGTGGGAAGACATAAGAGAAAATGGAAGACAATAGAGTTGATGACAAGAAACTATTGGTGGCTAGGAGTAACAAAAGAAGTAGGAAGATATGTAGAGAGATATAATGTTTGTCAACAATACAAAAACAGAAGTAAAGCACCAGCAGAAAAACTGATACCTAATGTAATTCTGGAGAAACCATGGAGTTATATTTCTGCAGACTTCATTACCAAGCTACCTTTAGCACAAGGCTACAATATGATCTTAGTAGGTTGTGATCAGTTCAGTAAAATAGCTTATTTTATAGCAACTATAGAAAAAACATTGGCAAAGGGACTTGCTAGACTATTTAGAGATCATGTCTAAAAGTTGCATAGACTTCTAGAAAACATCATATTAGACAAAGGAGTATAGTTTGTAGCAGGGATGATGAAAGAACTGAATAAGTTATTGGAAATCCAGATGAAGCTGTTAACAGTCTATCATCCTCAAACAGATGGATAGATGAAGAGGGTGAATTAGGAACTAGAACAGTACCTGAGAGTCTTTATTAATCATAGACAAAAGTAGTGGCTAGAATGACTGGGGACTACTAAATTCACATATAACAACAAGATTCATTCAGCAATAAAAATCTCTCCATTTAAAGCAAACTACAGTCAGTGTTAATGCTGAGTTGTGAAGACTTAAGGTTTACCTAAGATAGATGTTCAGGAAGAACTCAATAAAGTCCTTTATTAGATTATGCTGCTACTTATACAAAGGTCTGTTGGTCTGTATATCTATCTCCCACAATCACATGATCCTGACTAATAACTGTACATATCTTACATAAGTCTTCCCATGCTATTTATATCCCTCTGGCATTGTAGTCCTAGATATTATTTACTAAGTTGAAGAACACATAGAAAATAGTTTCTTTTCTAGGAACCATCTTATAATAGTCAGAACCCAAGAATAGGATTTGAAAAGAGAAGAAAGGGAAAGTTTGTAGAAAAAATAAAGAAAATCCAGGAAGAGATAAAGAGATATACAGATAGAAAGTGAGAGAAAGTAAAGAAATACAAAATCAGAGACTTAGTACTATTAAGTACAAAGGATCTTAAATGGCAGATAGTGGGAAGGAGATTAGAGAAGTTAACAGAATGGTTTGTGGAACCTTACAGGATCAAGAGAATTATCTTGACCAATGCTATAGAATTAGAACTACCTAGTTCTGTTAAGATATATCCTGTAGTTAACATAAGTTGAGTACAGTTGTACAGGCCTCAGGTAGAAGAACAGAGAAAAACCCTACCAAAACTGGTTGTTATTAAAGGAGAAGAGAAATTTGAGATAGAAAAAATACAATACTAAATAAAAGAATAGTCAAGAGAAAGAAAAAGTTTCTGGTATGATAGAAGAGGTATATAATGGAAGAAAATACTTGGAAAAGTAGAGAAAACTTAAAAAATGCAAGGAAGTTAGTTGAAGAGTTTGAAAGGGAGTATAGAGAAGAGGCTAAAGAAATACAGTGACAGAAAAAAAAAAAGGATGAAAAGGTATTCTCAAGAGAACTACCAGAGAGGTTTATAGCTAAAATACTGTGGAGATGGTCAAACAAGAAATACAAGAGACAAAGGAAGAAAAGATGGAAAGAGAACTAGAGACAATAGAAAAATTCCCTAGGACAAGGAAACTTGAAGGAAAACTATATTATGAGATAGTTTCAAGAAAGAAAACTATTTCCTGCATATTTCTCAATCTAGTAAATAACATCCAGAAGTATGATAAAAGAGGGATATAAATAGCATAGGAAAGCTTATATAAGATATATGTAGTTATTAGTAAGAATCATATGATTGCAGAAGATAAGCACACAGACCAATAAATATTTGTATAAGTAGTTGTACAATCTAATAGAGAACTCTATCAAGTTCTTCCTGAATAACCACTTTGGTTGAGTCTAAGTCTTCATAACCTCACACTAACACTTGAGCCCCAAACCTTCTTGCCCAATTTCTTCTTTCTTCTCTTTTATTGTTTCTATTGTTCTTTATTCTCTTGCTTTTTCTCCTTTCCATTATTGTTATGAGAGCCCCAAACAGGAAAAGGTTTCCCACACATTTGAACACTTAATCCAAAACCTCAAAGCATACAGTGGAGTAAGGATATAAATAGTATAGGGACTTAGCAAGTCAAATCATGTGACAAGGTCAGGTGATTATAGAACATTCTGGAAAGAACATGTGATTGCAGGACTCTAGGGTACAGCCACTGTAATAGTAGTATAAGTAGAGCTACAATCCAATGAAGAACTCCATCAAGTTCTTCTTGAACATCCCTCTAGGGTGATCACTAAGGACATTCACTGTCTATCGATAACATAAGAACTCAATACCCAATGGTGATCTTGCATCTCATGGCCTCACCACTGCTTACTCTCTTACCTTTTTCACTAGGGGGCACAGCGCTCACAAGCATTTTGGATAGCAGGCCCTAGCTGTAAAGAGGACTTCTCAGTCAGTTAGGGACTGAGGGAGGAGACTTGGTACTAAGTCTAGGTACCTTGTTCAAGTCCTGACCTTGCAATTGGACGTTGTTTGTTACTTTCTTCCTTGTATAAACTCTATGCTGCACTCTATTGTAAGTGGTATACACAGGAGATTAGCGGTCATTCTTTAGAAAGCTGCTTAGTTTAGGGGTCCTCTTTTTAGAGGCAATTGTATACCAAATTTGACTAGGGCAGTAGTCAGTAAGGCAATAGAAGTCCAGACAGGTGAAGATTTGGTGCTCTGTTGGACATAAAAGCTTGACTAGTAATACTGGATCCAGAGTCATCAGAATACAAATTATCGACCCCATCACCATCACCATCACCACCACCACTCTATAACATGTCTTGACAACAGCAATAGAGGGAAACCTCCTTAGCATCTACCCCTCGTCAAACCAGAGAGGAGCAACTCCTTGCCATGATCGCAACCCTGTAGCAGCAGGTTAACACCATGCTCCTTCAACAGCAAGGAAGCAGAGTAGAGGTCGCAAGGCCTCAAGTCTTTAGTGGGAAGATGGAGGAGGTGAGTGCGTTTGTAAACATAGCTCGACTATATATCAGAATGAAAATAACAGAAGAGGTGGCGGCAACCCAGGTGGCATGGGTATTATCATACATACAAGGAGGAATAGCAGAGATATGGAAGAACAACCTGTTGGATGAGTTGGCGAAGGGGGAGTCGGAAGTAGAATTGGCAGAGCAGCTCTTTGCTAAAATAAGAAACAACTTTGGGGAGATATCAGAAGAGGAGAGAAAGATAGAGCAACTGAGAACAATTGAACAAGGAGGAAGAACCTATGATGAATATGTGCAGGAATTCAAAAAGGTTGCCAGAGGAAGTGGCTATGAGGGAAGACCTTTCATTGAAGAATTTAAACAAGAACTAAACAGGGCCATCAGGAGGAAGTTAGCTGAAGCAGAGGAACTGCCAACTACCATTGGAGAGTGGCAAGAAAGGGTGGTGAGACTAGACAGAAACCAGAGATAGAGTAGGGCAGAGGAGAGAGTATTGGGGAGGAATGCGGTGTGCCCAGGGGGAAATGCGCAGCCAAGAGGGAGAGGATCATATGGGGGAAGAGAGGAACAAATAACATGGAGAATGGAAGGAGGATACAGAGGAGGAGGAGGAGGAAATATACTTAATAGAGGAGGAGATCAAATGGGTCCAAGGAGAGATCCAAATACAATGGATATAGATAGAGGAAATAAAGGAGACAGGACATGCTATGTGTGTGGAAAGTGGGGCCACATGGCCAGGAACTGCTAGAAAAGGCATAAGGAAAGAATAGTAGAAATGCCGTAGGAGTTGGCAAAAGAAAATGGAGGACAGTGAGCTCTCGACTGGCCTTCAACAATATATACAGTGTATTGCACCCAGAAAAATTGGGCAATAAATTAAATTACATTAATACAACTGAGAGAGTAAGAGATATACGGTGTACACTATAGCCATTAAGAGAGGTCTGGTTGAAAGTGGGGTTAGAAAAGTTGGAAAATCATGAAGGGATAGCAGTAAAGGTACTATTGGATAGTGGGGTGACAGGTCTGTTCATGAACGCGACCTTTGCAAAGAAAAAGGGATTTAAAATGGAAAAGTTAAAAAAACCCCTCTTAGTCCAGAATGTGGATAGAACAATAAATGTGGGAGGAGCTATAGCGCACCAGGTTGAGTGCAATATGTTCTTCAAAGGACATATAGAAAGGACAAGGATAGACATGTGTAGCTTGGAAAAAATGGAGCTGATACTGGATATGCCGTGGCTAGCAGCCCATAATCCAGAAATAGACTGGGAGAAAGGGGAAGTAAAAATGACACGTTGTCCACCAATATGTAGGAGAAGAAAACAAGAAAGGGGGGAAGAGGAAGCAAGAAAGATGAAAAAGGATGAGGACAAAGAAACATTAAGAAGACTGGTGCCCAGACAATTTTGGAAGTGGAGAAAAGTATTCAAAAAGAGAGAGTCGGAGAGGATGCCAGTATAGAAAACCTGGGATCATGCTATAGAATTAAAGGAGGGGTTTACACCAAAGAAAGGGAAGGTATACTTATTATCAAAAGAAAAAAGAGAGGAGGTACAGATATTGTGGAAGACCAGTTGAGGAAAGGATATATCCAACTCTCCAAATCACCTCAAATGTCACCAGTACACTTTGTGGCGAAAAAGAATAGTATACGGAGGATGGTACAAGATTATCGGTACATAAACTAGTAGACAATAAAAAATAGGTACCCTTTACCCCTCATTGCAGACATATTAGATGGAGTAGGAAAGAGGAAGGTATTTACGAAGTTGGACTTAAGATGGGGATATAATAATGTCAGAATCAAGGAAAGGAATGAATAGAAGACAGCATTCATGACATATATTAGAGCATATAAGCCCACAGTCATGTATTTTGGGTTAACAAACTCCCCTGCTACCTTCCAAGCAATGATAAACAACCTGTTCAGGGACCTCATAAACCAAGGGGACATGGTGACCTTCATCAACGACATTTTAGTGGCCACAGATATAGAGGAGGGTTATGACGAACTAGTAGAGGAAGTGCTAAGGAGATTGGAGAAGAATGATCTATTTGTGAAGCTGGAGAAATGCAAATGGAAAGTGAGAGAGGTAGAGTTCCTGGGAGTAGTGACCGGTCCAAAGAAAGTGGAGATGCAGAAGGAGAAGGTAGAAGGAGTCCTGAGCTGGCCAGCACCTAGAAACATCAAGAAAGTACAAAAGTTCCTAGGCCTCGCCAATTACTACAGGAGATTCATAAAGAACTTTGCTAGGATAGCAGCACTGCTACACATGCTAGTCAGAAAGGAGCAAAAGTAGAAGTAGGAGAAGGAGCAGGAAGAGATGTTCAAGAAACTTAAGGCAGTATTCACCACAGAACCTATTCTGGCCATCCCAGATATCGATAGGGAAATAAGAGTAGAAGTAGATGCCTCAGACTATGCAGCAGAGGGAGTGCTGTCGATAAAGTACGAAGATGGAAAGTAGAGGCCAGTAGCCTTCATCTCTAAATCATTAAATGCTATGGAGCGAAACTACAAAATTCATGATAAGGAGATGCTGGCAGTTATAAGATACCTAGAAGCATGGAGGCATTACTTGGAAGGAGCAAAACTCAAATTTGAAATCTAGACAGACCATAAGAACCTCCAGTATTCTATGACAAGTCAAAAATTAAACTATAGACAAGCAAGATAGACCCTATACCTATCGTAATTTAATTTTATATTAAAGTACATTCCAGGAAAGAGTATGGGAAAGGCGGATGGATTAAGCAGAAGACCAGACTGGCAGGAGGGAGTAGAAAGAGATAACAAAGACCAGAAACTGATAAAGCCGGAGTGGATTAGGGGGGCAGAAATGATAATACAGGAGGAAAACCTAAGAGAAAGAATCAAAAGAGCACAGGAAGGGGATGAGAAGATAGTAAAAGCAATGGAAGAGTTAAAAAGGGCAGGGATAAAGGTACTGAAAGATGAAGAGTAGGAAGTAGAGAACAGAATAGTATTAAAGGAAGAAAGAATATACATACCAGAAGAGGACCTCAGAAGGGAGATAATCCAACTACACCACAACACTCCAATAGGAGGATATGGGAGAAGATGGAAGATAGTAGAGTTGGTGGCCAGGAATTACTGGTGGCCAAGAGTAACGAAAGAAGTAGGGAGATATGTAGATAAATGTGATACGTGCCAGAGATACAAAAACTGGAGCGAGGCACCAGCAGGAAAGCTGATGCCCAATGCAATCCCAGAAAAACCATGGAGTCATATATTGGCAGATTTTATTACCAAACTGCCATTGGCCCAAGGATACGATGCCATTCTAGTAGTATGTGACTGTTTTAGCAAAATGGCACACTTCATAGCAACAACAGAAAGGATATCAGCAAAGGGACTCACAAAGCTGTTCCAAGATCATGTATGGAAGTTGTATGGGCTCTCAGAAAGTGTTATATCAGATAGAGGAGTACAATTTGTAGCAGGAATGATGAGGGAATTAAATAACTTGCTGGGAATCCAGATGAAACTCTCGATGGCTTATCACCCTCAAATGGATGGCCAAATAGAGAGGATAAATCAGGAGTTAGAACAGTACCTGAGGGTCTTTATTGATCATAGACAAGAGCAGTGGCCAGATTGGTTAGGAATGGTGGAATTTGCATACAATAACAAAATTCATGCAGCAACAAAAACCTTGCTGTTCAAGATAAACTATGGCCAAGATCCAAGGATGGAATTCAAGAGAAGAAAGAAAGAAAAGTACAAAACAGTGGGAAAATTCATAGAAAAGATGAAGAAAATCCAGGAGGAAGCAAAAGCAGTGTTAGGGAAAGCATAGGAGGAGATGAAGAAATTTGCAAACAGAAGGAGAAGAGAGGAAAAAGAATACAGTATAGGGGACTTAGTACTGCTAAGTACAAAGGACTTGAAATGGCAGATGAAAGAAAGAAGATTGGAGAAACTGACCAAACTGTCACAGTTGTACTATGGACCAGTAGTCACATACTGTATGGTTTACTACTATACCAAAAGAGCGACATTAGCAAGGCTACTTGCTAATGAGGGTCCAGCTATTTATGTAGTTCTTTGAACAGGTATTTTGTTATACCTCCATATCACTATTTAGTAATCACTTTTTTGTAACACTAGCTTGTCTTCTATTCAACTTCTGTACTTTCATAAAATATTCAAGATTCTTGTGATCTGTCCAAATCTCAAACTTTATCATAGTTCTTTCTAGGAAGTGTCTCTATGCCTCCAAACACCTGACTATGGCTAATATCTCTTTATTATGTATCTTATAGTTCTTTTCAGTGTCATTTAGAGATTTTGAGATAAAAGCCACTAGTCTTCACAAGTTATCTAAGCACTTTATTGAAAGCATTCCTCTAGTTACATAATTTGAGACATCTGCTTCTACTCTAAATATTTTGTTTAAATCTGGGGCTACCAATACTGGTCTTGTTATGAAGATCTTTTTGAGCTTGTCAAATTCTTATTGTTGTTTGCTTTCCCATTTCTACTTTACATTTTTTCTTGTTAGTCCATTTATTAGTCTTGCTACTCAAGTAAAGTTCTTAATAAATCTCCTGTAGTAATTTGCAAGACCTAAAAATTTCCTAACATCTTTTATATTCTTTGGTTCTAGCCAACTTAGTGTTATAAGAGCTCCAAACAGGAAAAGGTTTCCCACACATTTGAACATTTAATCCAAAACCCCAAAGCATACAATGGAGTAAGGATATAAATAGGGTGGGGGCTCAGTAAGTCAAATCACGTGACAAGGTCAGGTGATCATAGAACATTCTGGAAAGAACATGTGATTGTGGGACTCTAGGGTACAGCCACTGTAGTAGTAGTATAAGTAGGGCTGCAATCCAACAAAGAACT
>Ga0153952_1000378_pt1 | contig 14897 bp, 33 predicted proteins | sample TSNJ036MetaG_FD_104746 | JGI IMG/M metagenome (GOLD analysis project Ga0153952, IMG submission 104746) | Attine ant fungus gardens microbial communities from New Jersey, USA - TSNJ036 MetaG | ecosystem: Host-associated > Fungi > Mycelium > Unclassified | place: USA: New Jersey, Wharton State... | reverse complement strand
TAGATAACAGCATACATCTGTACTCTGGTAAACAAGGACATTTGAGATTTGCTAGAGAATGCGGATATGCGTTAAATAACTTCAAGAAAGAGGAACAGGACGAGATATTAAAGAGTAGTTATTCTATTATATATATAAGGGCTTGCTTCCTTAAACCTATTCTTGATGGAAAAGAATGGATTGAAAAAATGCTAAAAGGCAAAAATAATATGATTTAATTAACCTATTCTAAGGAGGAAAAACAATGTTAAATAGTATACAAAGAGCGATTTTAAAAGCTTATGGATTGTCACAACTGACATTAAAATCACATGCAGTTATGTATCATGATTACGACGGAATATATGTAGTATGTTCTTGCGAAGATATAATATATAAATATGAGGATGGGTATTCAATTGTTGATTGGCAGCACCCGCGTATTATTCCTTGTTGGAATGAATATGACATAGAACCAGATGAATTTTCTGAATATATGTATAAGCATTTTCCCACTCTTTGCCCTGATGAAGATAAATGATAATTTTTTAGAAAGTGAGGAAATAAAAATGAGAGTAGATATAGTAGGTAATGGTAAAAAGGGTACTGAAATTCAAATGCTAAGAGAAAAGGTAAAACCTTTTACAAAAAAGCAGATTGAAGAGTTAGAGCAAAATACTTTTAACAGTCCATGGACAACATACAAAGAATATAATGGAATGAAATTTAAAGTATTGTCAGAGCATTTTGATGATAATACAAGAGAAGAATTTGGTAATGAGTACAGTGCGGCTTGGGTTGACGAAGAAGGAAATATTTGCTCTGACAGATACTTTGAAATTCAACTTAAAAATGGCATCGTTATCACAGGAGAACTTGAAGAATTAAACAATTATTATGTTATAACTAATCAAATTGGATAATTAAGGAGAAAACGATGAAAAGGTCAAATTTATTACTAGAACTTAGATGCACAGTTGGGTATGGATATATGGCATATGTTGAATTTGGTGCTCCAGCAGAGGTTATTAATTTTCTGAGAAACTTCAGTATATGGGGTGGAAGCACTAAGACATATGAAAATTATGCAATGTATGAACTGCCGTATGATACCATGAAATTTATGGTTACACATGTGTTTAAAGGGTGGTTGAACCGAAACGATGTTGAATTGTTTACTGAAGATCATGTGGGATATAAATCAGTGTTAAAAGAGATATTCTCGGGGATGGAATAGAAAATAGATTTTATAGAAGGGTAATCAGGAAAATGCAGACAAGGAACTTTTACGAGTTTCTTTTTTTTATGGAGAAAAATATGAAATCATACAAACTAATCAGTATATTTAATGTAGGTGGCACGACACATTGTTGTGTACGTCTTGGAAAATCGGTATCGGTTATGCCAGTTTCGCAATATAACGAAATGATCATGTTATTTAATCAACATCATTGAGGTGCTTGATATTGCATTCATACGTATTTTTGTTATAATATTAGTATCACAATATGAATAAGAAGGGAGGGGAAGATCATGGGAGCATTAGTAATCATAGCTATAATTTACATTGCCGTCAAGCTCATTAGAGAGGCGCAGGAAAGCATGCGCGGCCCAATGGGTGAACTTGATAACACTAAGATGTTCAAAGACTCTATGAGCGGTATGAGCCAGAGGGATTTACAAAGAAATTATAAGAACGGAAAATATTTCAAGTAGCATGCGGTATACAACGCAAGCCACTAAATATAAATCGGTGGATTTTTATAAATAGAAGGGGACACAGATATGAAAAAAATTGAAAAAGGTGACATAGTATTAGCCAAAGGGAACTTTATCCCTGAATGTGAATGTGAGGTTATTTGTGAGGTGCCATCAATGGAAGAAGGGGATACGTCAGTATATTACAAAGTGAAACCTCTTTTAAAAGGGTATAGAAATAGAAGATTTATCACTGAGCTTGTAAAAGAAATTCCAGAACAGTGATGATTAAAAATAAAAAGCAGTTTTGCAGGCTATTACTTTTATGGGTAATGGCCTATTTTAATATAAATAAGGGAGGAGATAAGAAAATGAATTCAACAATGTATGAGCCTTTGCATACGCTTTCAGAGGCCAGAGACATATTGTACTATGAGAAAAAACGGCAGCAAAATAAAATATACTTCATCAAACAAAAACTTTATGGAGTGCTCATGATTATTATATCAGTGGCATTCTTTTTTTGTATTGAAGAGCCGGAAGAAATTTCAATGGCCTTGCTATTATTTGCTTCAATTGGACTTTATGCAATATTTACCAAGCAGAAAATATTAGTAATAGAGGGGTGGAACGATGGGAGATATTAGGAATCTGAACAAATGAAACCGTCAATTAATCTGGAAAATGGAGGATAAAAATATGCAGAATACAAAAATATTGGAAATGATCAATAATGGACAAACAGAGGAATTAAAAAAGCTTATACAAGATGAAATTTATAAAGACAGTATGAGAGATAACGGCAATGCTAAAAAGCGATATGCAGCCATGAAACGCTATTTCAAATATGCGTCTGTAAATAATACAGCAGAAAAATCTATGCCTTGTAAAGATATAGCGTTAGATGATGGAATATATAATTGTTTTTTAGATGATTATTCTTTTGTTTTATCAACTGAGGATATCGGAGAAATTCCAGCCTATGATAATTCAAATAACTCATATTTTGACTTGAAGGAACTTATCAATTATCCACCAGACATGGAGAAAATTGATATCAATGGTATTTTAGCAAAAGCAAAAAGTAAAGGATACAAGTATAAAAAATCGGAGATTGGAGAAGAAAATTCTTTTCAGTATCTTTTTTATTACAAAGAAAGATTTTATAAGGTTGGTATTTTAGATCAAGCTTTCTCAATTATAAATGATGGAGAAGAATCAGAAGTGTATTGTAGTAGGGAAACACCAATCTTATATATGAAAACTTCTATCGGAATGTGTGCAATTTTACCAGTAAATATATCAGAAAATAATAAAGTAGAAAGAACAATTATTAGAATAAATGCATGAAATACAACATAGGAGGATACGACATGGAAATAAGAATAATTGCGCCTGGAACGGATTGTAAAACTTCTAAAGGTAATATAGCTCAAGAGCTTGCTTGTGCTGTTATTAAAGAGTTTTATTTAAATATTTTTTCACGTGATGTTATGAGCATTCATGATACAAAAGGAGACATTATAGCTGAAATAACAATTAAAAACAATTGTCTTAAAATCTGGCGATTTGGTAAATGTGATAGGCATAAAATACATGATCTAACAGATGCGGAAATTGTTATTTCAAATCTCGTTTATCAATATTTTGAATCAGATGATTAGTATCAATTAAATTTGGAATAGAAGTGATATTTCAATAAGGAGAATTATTACTATGGGAAGATGGATTACAGGAAAACAACCTGAGAAGAGTGGGAATTATTTAGTGACTATAGAAACGTTTATTGGTCTTGAGAGGCAGGTAAGACAAGCTAGAAGATTAGAATATCCAAAGGGGAACTGGTATTGGTATATATTACCGTCTGGCGGTAAATATGAGGTTGTGGCATGGCAGAAGCAACCAGATCCGTATAAGAAATAGTTGGGTTTTGGCATCGTTAAAGAGGTCAACTGAAAACTGAATATGAGATGAAAGAGACATTTTAAACTGAAAGGAAGGTCAAACATATGTACAAAATTATAAAAGTAACAGACAGAAATGGTAATGAAAAGAAATCTGCTATTGAACAGATAAAGGAAATTTGTCCAGAGATGACAGGCACTATTTTATATAAAGATTTGAATTCTATTGGTTCACGTTTTTGTTTTCTATGGTCTGGTGATTCTGGTCGAATGATGAGGACAAGCCCAATTGTAGAAATCACAGAGGATAGTGACGAAATTCATGTTGTAACAATTAATACAGAATATTGGTTGGAAAAATATATCTGACGATTGAAACCATAATTTTAAGGAGGAATAAAAAATGTTAAAGCCAGTGAAAATTAAAGTTGAATACGAATCAATGCCTATTAGGCATTTAGCCATCCAATGCCCTGAATGCACTAATTGGTTTATGGGACATGATATATGTGAGAATAATATTACACTTAACTATGATTTATATGGAGCATATTGCGCATGCCCAAAGTGTGATGAACGGTTTCAGATAGATATTCAAAATGCCGAAGTGGATGATTCCGCTTCATTTCCAGAATTTTATAAACAATGTCTGCGAAAAAAGGAAACTTGGGAGACTTGGGAGTGAAACATGAGGGGGTATAAAAATATGTTAAAAGTTAACATCAAAACGTCATACAGTGAGGAGACATTTATAATTCCTGATTGGGACGAAGAAAATGACACAGATTACTATGGCTTTGAATTTTTCACGGTAGAAGGTTATGCGGAATTTTGCATCAAAGCTGACTTAGCTTTTCCTGATTCGTTTGAAATAGTGAAAATTTCAGCAGCCAGCAGAGAAGAGCAGAGAAGATATCTTGAATATTAGAAAGGAAAATAAATATGGGAGTAGAAACCAAGGGGTTATTAAAAGGTAAAGTTGATCACGAAGAAGTACTAAATTTCATACAACAAAAATATGATATTAACGCTAAGTCACATGTGGAATTAACAAATTACGGATTAGATTCTGAATGTGATTGGATTAAAGAGAAATACGACAATACGGGAAAAAGGTTAATCTGGAGTGGATTTATTTGGTTCTATGATGGTGAGAAACGTAGATCACTTTTTTACTGTTACGCAAATCGTAATGCATATTGTAATCTTGAATATTATGCTGAAATTGGTTTAGCCGATATGGTAAAATCAGAAACTACCTATTTAAGTATAGATTGTTATGGTCTTTCAAAGGAAATAATGAAAGAAATCGTGACACATTTTGGTGGTTGGATTGATGAAAATAGTTATGACGATGAGCCATATTATCCTGTCTTTAAGAATGCAGATGGGACAATTAAACCGGTTATCAGAGTCACTATGGAAGAGATATACGAGAGATTTGGCGGCGTAGTTATTATAACAAAGTAATAAAAGCAGAATTCCAACCGGAAAGGAAAAAATGATATGACTGATTATGATGTAGAAAACATTATTCTTACAATGGCAGACATAGTAATAGAAAATAGAATATTAAGAGCAGAAAATCAAAGATTGCGGGAGGTAGAAGAAGACTATCATAAATCAATTTTTGATAAATGTAGGGCAAGTGAAAAAGCAAGTCAAAATATGTTAAAAGCAGCTTTAATTGGAATAGGTACGGGAAAAAGTGATATTGAGTTAGCAAAGGATATGATTGAATATTTGTAAATAAATTCAGGATTCTAAGAGGGAGGAAAAATATGATCACTATAAATAACAAGTTTGAAGTTGGAGAAAAAGCATTTTCAGTGTATAGGATACCAGTTCAATATAAGTGTCCCATATGTGAAGGGGATGGTAAATTTGAGCATAATGGATATGAAGTGCATTGTAAAAACTGCAATGGAACTGGAAAAAGAAAAGATGAACACAACACGCTTCTTGCATCGGAGGAAGTGGAAATCTCAAGTATAAAGGTTTTATATAACGGTACAGCTGTTTCAATTACATACCGCGTCAATAGTCAACACATCAAAAGCAGGTCAGAGAAGACGGTTTTTAAGACACTAGATGAAGCAGAGAATTATTGTAAAGCCGTAAATACAAAAGAGGTGGTATCAGAGTTTTGATATTCGTAATAGACGAGAGAACTAAAAAGCTATATAATATAAAAGAGCTATTTAATTGATAGAAGGAGCGTGAGATCATGTTTGGTTTATTTGGCGGGGTATTGGGACTGGGAGCAGTTCTTGGGAAAGAAGCAATTACCAAGAACAGAGAACAAATGGAATATGAAAACGAATGTGCTAATAGAATAGCGCAAGCTACTGAAAAGTATGGAAAATATGGTGAAATTCACCATAAGACATTTAAACAGTACGGTGGAAGTGAGGGGAAAACACCATATGAAACAGCAAAAATCAAAGCTCATAGTATATATTCCAGGTACGATTATCCTCTCACGGAAGAAGAAATTGCTGCAGTAGAAGAATTTTTCTGGAAAAGTACTATATATGAAATGGATATGATGACCGCAATTAAATACAGGCTTGATACAGGAGTGTATTTAGAAGAGTTGTTTCTTTTCTGCCCAAATAAACCTACTTATGCTAAATCTTTTATTGATAAAAAAAGAAAAAGAGAGGGGTTATAGTATAATGAAAGAATTTTTTATTTTAGAAATGGATGACGAATGGTACAATAAATTTGCTGAAAATTTCAAGTACGACTATGACCGTGAACCTATTCCAAAAAACGCGAATGAATTGATTGATTCTTGTCCAAGAGCATCAGATGAAGAAAAGGTAATAATTATCAATTGCCTTATTGGTCATGATATTTGTAAAGGAGACGTCCAATTTATAAAAGAAAGTTACGAGGTTGGACAAACAATTATAGAATGTAAATGGTGTGATGTTATAGCTGATTTTGGTGTTGATGACTCTGGAATTAATTTTTATTTTGCAAGAAACAATGAGCGAATGAGATTTTACTTAGATAGTATACACATTTTTTGCGATAAAGAGGGCGTTGTCATTGAATTTACAGCAAAACATATCGCCAGCGTTGGACTATTTGTAGTAAAGTAATTTATTAAAATCAGAGAGGGAGAAAAAATCAATGAAAAAATTCGACTTAACAAAACAAACAATAGAGGTATTATACAAAAACAAAGATCAGATTAAGCCGGGTGTGGTATTTGATCGTAACGATTTGTTCCCAGAAATAATCATGTCGTTTGAGGACAAGGATGCCGCACTGACTGAACTTAAAAAGTATAAAAGTAAAATCTTGGAGTTAAGCGGCTCACTTGGTACTTATTATTCCGTCACAGAATATTACGTGCAGGAAAATACATATGATGAGGATGGTAAACTTTTTGAGGAATCAGATGTTTGGGAGTTTTCCGAAATGCCGGAATTTAAGTTTGAATGAATAGAAAGGCTGTGTAAATATGAGTAACTATGAGAAATATTTTAACAAAGGAAATGACTGTGATTGTTGTGAAAATCAATATTTAACTGGTACAGACGGTGATGCTGTTGCTTGCCGTCAGGCAGATAAAAATAAGGAATGTATGTTTATTCCAGTCGATAATATTGAAGCGTTGAAAATGTAGGTATATTATTGGGGTGGCAATGATGAACGTGGACATCTGATTGAGATTAATATCCCCACCGTAACTTTGGAGGAAGTAAAGATGAAAGGTACAGAAAAACAAATCAAATATGCTATGGACATCATCGCCGAGGCAGAAAAGAGAATTAATGCAAAAATAAATGAAAACAGCACAGAGCAACAAAAGAAAGTAGCGGAATATAAAGTTCGCGCATTGCATCTTATAGTAGAAGATATGGACGCTGGCGAGATCATCGGTAAAAAAGCCACTCTCATATATATCGCTAATGATTATGAGTTTGAACACGCAATAAGCATGGCATATCAGGCAGCTGTTATAAGAAAAAAAGATATTGATGAACGCATCATGAATCATCCGCTTTTCATCGAAAGAATTAATGCTATCAAAGAGATGAAAGTTAGCCCATATTGATTAAAACCAACAGGGGCAAACGCGATAAAAGTTTGAAATGGAGGAAGAAAAGAATGAGGCAGATGATTGCCGACCTGTCATTATATCAACAACTAATTTGGTAAATCAACTCCGGCTCATCACTAGGGTTTTATTTTAGCACGAAAGCCACTTGACGGAATCAGTATTCTTTCGTATAATAATATTGTCATCCCTACCAACAGGGAATGTGGATTGAAAAACAAAAAGTAATAATGTTAAGAGAGACAGGAACTTTTCCTGTCTTTTTTCTTTTAACAAAAAAAGAGTAAGTTATCTTAAATAATAATGGTATATAGTCTATATATTGTAATTATACCACTCATGGTATATAATCAGTGTGTAGACCAACTTATACGAGGAGGATTAAAATGAATATTGAAAAATTAAAACCACAGGTGTTTGCGATGGGACAGATTTACAAAATGATTACTATCGCTTGTCCCCAAGCAGAAAAAATTACAAATCCAGAAATGAGGCCATTTAGAACCTACACGCTTGCTATCCAGCGGCTGCACCAAAACAGAAAAAGCTCAGCAGCAATTGAAAAAGTCTTAGCTGAATTATCAACACAGATCAATGTTGATGATTGGTCTGATATATTTAACGAGGTTGTGCCAGGAGAACTAAAGATGGCATTCTTCCAAGGGTATTATAAGGGAACCGAAATATCAAGACTAGCCGAAATGAGAAAACAGATGAATATAAGTCAGAAACAACTCGCGGAAGCCGTAGGTGCTACGCAAAAAGACATATCACGGTGGGAAAGGGGAGATGTAAAGCCTAATATTAAGAATTTGAAAAAACTTGCGAATGCATTAGGGTGTACGGTTGATGATATTATTGATTGAATACAGAATTTTAAATAAGGAGGTGAAACATGAACTGGACGAAAATTAAATATAATCCTAATATCAGTTATAAGCTTCAGGAGACTCTTCCACGAGCTGGTGTTCCGATTGTTTGTTGTAAGACAGATAACTTTGATTTGAAGATTTCAACGTTGAGTTTGAGTGGAGATTATAAAGAATCTATATCTATTGGTGGAACATGGGATATTGATGGGATTTGGTGGACTTATTTGGACATGGACGGTTTGCCAGCAGAGGTGACTCGATATGCCTTAATCAGTACTGGTTTGGGTTTGGCGGGTACAAGTTAGGAAGAAATTAATGATTGATTTTTAACAGTTGACTAAGGAGGTGAAACAAACGCATGAAAAAAATGCCTTATGAAATTAAAGAAGCTATAAGACGATATGCAAAAGTACAAATAAAGGCTGCGACTATGTATGAGCAAATTCAGGCCATGATAGAGGCATATAACGTGCCTATAGATAACTTGATAGCATGTGGCAGTGAGTATCTTGATGCTCCACCGCAAACAGAAGGTCTTGCTTTCATAAATAATTGTGAATGTGATGATATTGAAGGAACCATTGCTGAAATTGAAGATGTGTTTCTGTGGTTTGTTAATAATCAGGATTAAGAGTAATCAAAATTAGGAAGAGGGTGAATAATTTTGGAAATTAATAGGATAGTGAGTCGTTACCAAGATGGGGACTCGCTAAAACAGATGGGGAAAGATATGAAAATAAGTACTGCAAAAATTCGTAAAATATTAATCACTGCTGGTGAGTGGGAAAGCGAATTGAGTAGAGAAATAAATAAATTATATGATGCGGGTTATGATACAGCTCAAATATCTGAGATTACGGGAAGGTCAAGGAAATCCGTAAATAACTATCTACCGTACAGTAAAGGTGTATACGGGGGAAATAATGCCTCTGCGAATGCGCTTCGCATCCGTAAAAGTAGAAAGAAAAAGAAAAATGTAGAGTGAACTAGAAATGGAGAATAAATCCATTTCTTTTTTTTATTAAAAATTCATGACGTGTTCACTAAAGAAAGGAAAAAAATATGAAAAATGAAGAGTTGTTAATTAGTAGAGAACTTAGAGACAAATGTGCCGGAAGATATGAGGTGTTGGAAAAAGTAAAAGCGTTGTTGCTGATACCGGGGACAGAATTGATGACTGTGAAGCAAGTAGCAGAATACTATGAAGTAGATAAAAAAGTAATAGAAATGATATGTATAAGACATAAAGATGAATTGCTAAATGACGGAATAACGACATGTAGTTACAAGGATTTTCTAAACCAACAAAGTGTAGGTTTAGAAAAAATGAAGGGAAAAGTAATATTTTCTTTTTCTGATGGAGAAGTATTAGAGGTTCCAAACCGTGGACTCAAAGTATTTCCTCGGCGTGCCGTTTTGCGGGTGGGTATGTTGCTGCGTGATTCTGAAGTGGCGAAGGAGATCCGTACCCAGCTGCTCAACATAGAAGAAAAAACTTCATCAGAAACCAAGGTGAAAGATATCAATGAGGAACAGAAACTAATGTTAGAAGTTGGTATGGCATATGCATCTGGCGACACTACCGCCGTAATGATCGCTACTACAAAGATGATGGATTTCAAGAACCGGCATATTCAGAAATTAGAACAGGATAATCGTGGCCTGGCCGGAGAAATTCTAGAATGGAAAGATAGAAGTAAGTTAAATGCTGGTGTCAGAAAGCTTGCAGCCGTTACTAAAATTCGGTTTTCAGAGATATGGAATGAATTGTACAAGAACCTTCAGTACAAATATAGTATTAATCTCAAAGCAAGAGGCAATGGAAATAAACCATACATACAGCATATTAAAGAGAACGAATGGGATAAAGTCATTAAGTCGTTTTGCGCCATGTGCGAAGCTTACGGACAGTCACCAAGTGAAATGTTTCAGCAGAAATTGAAAGTATAAGTGGTCTGGAAAATATGGAAACCATCCCATATTATACATGTAAAAAAGTGTTAGAAACATGTTACAATAATACTATGATAAAAATAGCGATTTGTGACCATAATGAACAAGATGCCAAAATATTAGCAAAAACAATTCAATGTCGTTCATGGGATGAGGAAGTTTTTGTAACTTATTTCAGCAGTGTGGATAGATTGAAGGAGCTATCCTTAAAAGGAAATAATTACGATCTACTTTTTATGAACATTGACTCGTCTAATGTTAATAGAAAAATTAATATTGCTACAGAAATCAAAACATTTAATCTAAGGACACTGATAATATATATGTCAGCCTGTGATACTTTGTTTCCTAAGCTGGTACACGGAGATCCGTTTGATTTTTTGGCTAAACTGATCAAGCAAGATGAAGTGTTTGCCATATTAGAAAAATCAATCAAACGGGTAAAAATTATGAGAGAAGACATATATTACTTATACAAATTCAACGGTAAGGTTGAGAGAGTAAATTTGCTTCATGTAATTCAAATTTATTCTAAACGAGAAAAAATAATAATACAAAAAGAAAGAGAAATTCGGCATTTTAGGGGAAATCTGGATATTGTTTGTGAAGAAATAAAACAAGCATATCCTTTTTTCATCCGGATAAACCAGAGTTTGTCGGTTAATTCAAAATACATTGAGCAGTACCGGAGCAACAGTATAGTTGTAGAAGGTAATGAAATTATGATAAGCCGGAAATATAAAGAGTCATATAAGAATATTCGTACCGATTGTTAAAATGTCTACTGAAAATGGTCAAATGTCTACTGGCTGTTTCATTTTTCTCTTGGTGTGTTAGAATGTTGATACCAAACAGCTTAAATAAAAGAAAGAAGGTGATAATTACATAATAACAAAGTAAAAAAAAGAACAAGAGTAAATTATTTGTTTTTATACTTGTTCTTTTGGAGAAATTTCAATTTTTAAATCATAACCTATTACATCACAAATACGTTTCATATCTGCAAAAGCGAAATTCTTTTTTTTGGTTAATGTATGATAACCCTGGCGAGTCATACCCATGGTAGTCGCAACTTGTGTTGCTGTAATATTTTCTGTAATATATATTTTTTTTAATTCGGCGATTAACTGTTCATTATTTTTATATAGAATCATTACAAAACACCTCTGATTTATGGTTTTTATTTTATAATAAGATAAATGAAGCAGAAAGTCAAATAAATAAAGTAAATTGTTTGACTTGTAACATAAAACACTTGACAAGTATAATGAAATGATTTACAATAATGATAAGAGAATATAAAATCACAAGAAAGGAGATATACTTATATGAATAAAGACATTAGAGCATTTGATGTTTTTTGGGTTGATCTAAATGATGCTCTTGGGTCAGAACAAAGTAAAGTACGTCCGTGTATTATTGTTCAGATTGATAAGGGTAATATTAATTCACCAACGACTATAGTTGTAGGACTTACTCATGGCCGTAAAAAACTGTATCTCCCAACGCATGTTCTTGTGAAAAAAGCAAATTACAATTGGTTGGGAGAAGATTCTACGGTACTGGGGGAGCAAATACGAGTGGTTGACAAAAATCGTTTAAGAAATAAGATCGGACACATAAGTGATTATGATACGAAAAAGCAAATCATTAATGCTTTCTCGGCGGGATTGGTTAGCAGTGAGACTATTGAGGAGGATTTTGAATATGCAATGTAGAATGAAGAAGATGACAAGGGAAGATGCTAAGAAATATATCGATGATGTTTACGACGCACTTGAAACAGACACACTTCAAGTTGCCACGATAAACCACGCTGCTAATATAAGTATTAATGAAAAGTTCATATGTTGCTCCGCTGCTGGTAGTAAAAAAATGGCAGATGAAGCAAAAACAATTATATTATTTCACAAAGGTATTTTTAACCAAATGAGTTTTTACAGTTGTTATCAAAATCCGTGTAATATACAGGCCATGGGAACAGAAAAACGAATGTTGATTCCTAAAATTCCTAAAATACCAAAGTATCGAGAATAATTTGAAACTATTAAGGAGGTACAACCATGGGGCAGCCTATTAAAAGAAACAAACAAGAGTTAGAAAATAAAGACATTGAAATTCTAACTTTAAAGGAACAAGAAAATAAAGTAGTAAAAATTACTGATTATCAGATTCATCTAAATTCGGACGGAACACCGGACAGACGCTTTAAAGTGAATCAGGAAGGTGAATCAAATCGTTGTTACACGGGTTCTAACCGGACAGATCATTTAACAGAAAAAGAATTAAGTTTGGTCTTAGAGCAATACAAAAAACAAATTATAGAAGCTAAGACTATATCAAAGCAGTGGGATGCCAGAAGAAATCTTTGTATGTTTGTATGTGCTATTGTTGTTGGTTTTAGGGCTACGGATTTTCTGGATTACAAATATAAAGACATCTTCGATGCAAATTGGAATTATCAAACTAATTTTACGAAAAGGATTAGTAAAAACGGTGCTCCAGTACCAGTCGATTACACCAACGATTTCAGAAATGCCATGGATGATTTTTTGATTTTACAAAAAGAGCAAGGATTAACTCCTAAATTAGAGGATTATGTATTTATTAGTCATAAACAAATTAACAATCCGGAAGTATCTGGGATGTCCCGGGTACAGTGGTGGAGGATATGTACAAAGATGATCAAGGCTGCCGGTATAAATAGGTCTATTGGAACCCATGGAAATAGAAAAACTGGTGTTATAAGATTGTTAGAATCAAATCTTGATGATTACGATGAAGCAATATATTATTCCAGTGTTTTTCTTGGTCACGAAAACAGGAAGAGTACGGAACATTATGTGGGTATAAGAGATAGACGTTTAAAAGAGATGAGGGAAAAAATACCCAGCATTTATTAAGATATCAACATTCGTGAACAATAAAAATTCTTATTGACATGAAAGGAGAAAAATGTTATTATCCATACAAATCCCCAGCCAATTATTAACAGAAAGGAGTACAGCTCTGTTCTTAAGATTAAAATCATAAGATACAGAGCTTGTGTGAGTATGGATAATTTTACCAATGATTACAATTATAAAGTATTAATTAATGAATTTTGTGAGGAAAAAAAAATAAGTAAGAATGATAAAGCATTTTTTTTAAAGCCGGAGATTTATGAAAAAGACCTATTCAATTTGTTGCCATACGAATTAGGTAATCTGATTTTAGAAATAAGCAGCAGTAAAAGTGCCTTGTCTTTCAAACAGAACTATCTGCGGATTTCAACGTTTTTTGAATGGTGCTCGGAAAACAAATATATTGAAGTCAATCCATATAAGGAACTAGAACACTTATCATATAATAATTTGTTGTACCAAATGGCAGAACAAAGCGCAGTTACAGTAATTTACGATTACGAGTTAAGAGGATACTCGAATCGTTCTATATGTAATAAGGAATTATGTGCATTGATCGTTGGATTGTCATATGATGGAGTTGCAAATTTGGGAGAATTAACATCCATACGATGGGGGCAGATTGATCTTTATAATAGGAAGATAAAAATTAAAGAGAGAGAAATACCTCTCTCTGCCTTTTCCATAAAAGCGATCAAAAAATACAAAAATGTCGATGAATACGAAATTCAAAGAACAGATACATCAATAATCACGACAGGATGTGTCCAGCATAAAGATTTTTTGTTAAAAGTTACTGATACTTATTACAATCCGGATATTACGGATGAGCAATTTATAAGCGGAAAAGGGATCGGATGTCAAAAATTACTGAAAAAGATAGGACTGTCTTATTTTGATGTAACAAAATCAGGGGCATTAAATGCTCTTAGAAAAGAATTTAAGGAACTTGATAATTCCGAGTTCTGTAAAATATTCTTTAAGGAATACTTAAAAAAGCTGACTCGGAAAGAGGCCGCTGGTGTAAGAGCGGTTATGAAGGTATATGGAGGAAGGAATACTAGTGATTTTGTAGATTCACTTATTCCATTTGTTGTAAAAAGTAAATACTACCAGTCACGGTAGTATTTATAATTTGTGACAATAGTTGAGAAAGGAAAAATATGAAAGAAATAGAACAAATGAGACTTATTAATGATTATTTGGAGACTGCTTATGTAGGTGCTAGGGCAGTAGGTGATGAAGAATGCACGTTGCGTATCGCTAGGGCCATAGCTGCATTTAACGCTGATATTAATATTGATATTTTCACGTCTGATTTTCTTCTCATACCAGAAAGTTCATTTTAATTAGCAAAAGGAAAAAATATGGGAAGTTCTCATTGACAAAATGATGAATCTGTATTATTATATACCTTACACAAGAACACGTGTTCGAACAACAGGGAAAATCATAAGGAGAAAATATTATGATAAAATTAGTAACACAAGAAGAACTTGTTGAAATACTAACC
>Ga0153952_1000377_pt1 | contig 14933 bp, 15 predicted proteins | sample TSNJ036MetaG_FD_104746 | JGI IMG/M metagenome (GOLD analysis project Ga0153952, IMG submission 104746) | Attine ant fungus gardens microbial communities from New Jersey, USA - TSNJ036 MetaG | ecosystem: Host-associated > Fungi > Mycelium > Unclassified | place: USA: New Jersey, Wharton State... | reverse complement strand
AGGGTTTTCATCGACCATAGACAAGAGTAGTAGCCGAACTGGCTGGAAATAGTGGAATGTGCATACAATAACAAAATTTATGCAGCAACAAAAATATTGCTATTTAAAGCAAACTAAGGTCAGGATCCAAGGATGGGATTTGAAGAGAGAAGAAAGGGAAAGTACAAAGCAGCGGGAAAATTTGTAGAAAGAATGAAGAAAATCTAGGAGAAAGCAAAAGCAGCGCTAGGGAAAGCACAGGAAGAAATAAAGAAGTTTGCAAACAGAAGGTAAAGAAAGGAAGAGAAATACAAAGTAGGGGACTTAGTACTACTAAGTACGAAGGACTTGAAATGGCAAATGAAAGGAAGGAGATCAGAGAAATTAACAGAGTGTTTTGTAGGCCCCTACAAGGTCAAGGGAATTATCTCTAGTAATGCAATAGAGTTAGAACTACCTAAGTCTATTAAAATACACCCTGTAGTTAATGTAAGTAAAGTACAACTCTACAAACCACAGATAGAGGGGCAGAAGAAGATACTGCCAAAACCAGTTATTATTAAAGGGGAGGAGGAATTCGAGGTAGAAAAAATCTTAAACAAAAGAATGGTTAGGGGAAAGGAAAAATTTCTGGTAAGATAGAAGGGGTATATGGTGGAAGAAGATACTTGGGAAAATAGGGAAAACTTGGAGAATACAAAAGAGATAGTAGAAGAATTCAAGAGAATATACAGAAAAGAGAATGAAGAACTAAGGTGACAGGAGCTAGAAGAAAAAGAGAAGGAATTTAGTTAGGAATTACCTAGGGAGTTCACAGCAAAATTGTTATATGGTTGGGGAAAAAGGAGGTATGAAAGAGAAAGAGAAAAGAGGTGGGATGAAAACTGGAGTTGATGGAAAAATTCCTTGGGATGAGGAAACTTGAAAGAGAAGCTATATTATGAGATCCTAAAAGAGGAAAAAAGTTCTTGTGCATTTGAGCATCTAATCCAAAACCTCAAATCATATAATGGGATCAAGATATAAATAGCATGGGAACTTAAGGAGATCAAATCACATAACAAGGTCAGGTGATCAGGGAATATTCTGGAACAACATGTGATCATGGACTAATAGTAGTATAGCTACTATAAAAGTAGTATAAGTAGTAGTCCAACCCAACAAAGAACTCTATCGAGTTCTTCTTGAACATCCATCTAGGGTGATCTATCACAGTTGTACTATGGACCAGTAGTCACATACTGTATGGTTTACCACTACACCAAAAGGGCGACATTAGCAAGGCTACTTGCTAATGAGAGTCCAGCTATTTATGTAGTTCTTTGAACAGGTATTTTGTTATACCTCCATGTCACTATTTAGTAATTACTTTTTTGTGACATGATCACTAAGGACATTCACTGTTTATTGATAACAGTGGAGTACTTATACCAATCCTAGTAAAAGGATACAAAAGGGAATTGTTTACTGGAACAGACAATAAGGCACAGTACTAGCTCCCAATCATATACTAAAGGTTTAAGGGAATAAAACAGAAGTAGAGGATTAAAGAAGAGTATCAAAAATTATATGTAGCTTTATGTAAGTTTTATTGTTATTTGGTGTTAAATAAGCATGAGGTCATTCTAGATTTGTATTGTATATCCTTCCTAAGGTGTCAACCTTTATATACCATGACAAAAGCTCCTCTGGAAAATACAGTTAGTTGATCCCTCTGGATCCTCCATACTCAGTTACCCTCTTGTCTGCACCCCCAACACTAAACCTTACAGGTATAATACAATTCAAGTATGTATCTAGCTAAGCTTTTCCAGCTTGTTGTCCTCTCCAAAGCCTACCCAAGTTGAGTCTATAACTTGGTTCTAGATCAAGTCTTGATATATTCTGTGTTCTATTTCTAACACTATACTAATTCCAAAAGTTATCACTTAAAATATACTATGTTAAATGATTCCAGAGACAGTGGAGATAAAGGCATGTACCAAGATGAGTTCTTGTTGTCATCCTATCTGCTCCTAGAACTATATATTAAATAATACAAATTATGGAGACTCAATGAAATAAAATGAGAAAGGAAATTATTATTACTTTTGGTGGTATCCCAATTTCTCTCTTACTCTAAGTCCTCTAATTTCTAAGATGACATATCCTTTTTCTAGAGCCTTTCTATCAAAGATAATACATACTCAAGATGTCTTCCTTCCAGAACCTTTTCTTTTCTTTCTAGTTTATCTATTCTGTCTCCTCCTAGACTTAGTCAGCTGCCTACTACTCCATTGAGTGTCTGATAACATTTACTTAACACACTGTATCCTTCCAAGTGGTGACCCACATATCCTATCTGAAAATAGAGTGGTACTGATGAGATCAATGCTTATTTCTAAGCACTGTTCTAGTAGAAATATCTCTTTAGCCTAGTACCAGCTCACTGTTCTTGCCTCTCAAGTCTTAGTAATGAGCTTTGTCTATCTTAAGTGTTGCTCTAAACTTGTCATAATACAGCCAAAACAGCTAAGTTATTATTTATATTTCTTTTCTTTTTCTTTTCATTTAATTAAATAATTAGTGGACATACAAGAGGGAATGACTCAAAAGAGATATGTAGGACTTTATAAATAGAAGTAAATACAGAATGTGTATAAGTAGTATACAGCAATTGAATAGGAACTCTATCGAGTTTTCCTTGTCAACTTAGACTAGTGTCACAAAAAGTGACTACTAAATAGTGATATGAAAATATAACAAAATACCTGTTCAAAGAACTACATAAATAGCTAGACTTTCATTAGTAAGTAACCTTGCTAATATTGCCCTTTTGATATAGTGGTAAACCATACAGTATATGACTTCTGGTCCATAGCACAACTATAACAACTAGGAGTAGTTCTAAGGTATCACAGTCTAAGTTCTTATACTAGAACTCAATTTCCTTATCAGTACTGCTCATCACAGAGCCCTGCCATCTCTTACTCTCTTATCTTCCTTGGTACTTGGATGACACAACTTAGGACCACTATGACATAGCCAGGCCCTAGGCTTAAGGGGACTTGATAGTCAGTTAGAGACTATCAGTGGAAGTACAGTACCAAGCTCAGATATTGTGTCTGAGACCTGATCTCATAACTGAGTAGTATTGTATAGCATACTTGTGCCATTCTTAGTAGAAACCTTGTGCTCAAGTCCTATTGTGGGCTGTATATGCAGAGGAGTAACACCACATCCTTAGGAAGGTGTTTAGGTTAGGGATCCTCTCCTTGGGGTAATAGTATAAACATATTACTAGAGCAATAGTGTCACAAACTTCATTCGGACCATAACTCCAGGAATACTTGACCAATTTCAATGATCTAAATGGCCACCAAAAGTCTTTAAAAAGACCTTTCAAATGGCACCAAAAATGTCTCAAAGTGACCAGTATTCACCAAGTTATCAGTAGATCAGTTAGTGATCACCAAGTCACCAGATACTAAATCACTGATATCTTGGGAACTGCTTGACATAATCATTTGCTTCAATGACCATTGTGAAGCTCTCTTCAATGCGCTTCTTTCGGCTATAAATAGACCCCAAGGCAATAAGATTCCATGGAGATACAAGGTTCTCAATGTTTGTATATAACACTAATCTTTATCCATAAATTACCATCTATCCTTAAATAGAACAAAGAACTGCCCTAAGATGGTTAGGTTATTTCTATTTTAAGAACAATAGCACTTCTATATGTAGAACAATAGGTAGTGATCATGTGATAGGCTGTCCTAGTGCATAGACTACTACAATTATATATTTAAGGACTATATGTCTAAGGATAAACCTCAGACTTAACAATATCTTTTGCTGCTTGTCTAACTTTGCTTTTTTGAGTACTTTGATTATCAAATCAACCAATCACAAATCAGTAAGTGGCCATTTGTGATAAGTAGTAAGTAAGACAGTAAATATCTAGCTGGATGAAAATCTTGTACCCTAGTAGACATAACAGTAGTAAGATCACTTCTCATTTGACTTCTCTGGAGACATAGCATCATGTCTCTAGAGCAATACAACTCTCTCATGAGTGGAATGCTCAACCAGCAGCAAGCCCTTGCCAAACTAAAAGCAGAAATAGAAGATAGAAAAGGAAGAGTGTTGGGGGTATAAAAGGTTTGGGCATCTGGTCTATAACTGCAGGAATAAAAGGGAAGAGAAGAAGAGGAGGTTGATTCTCCAAAATAAATTTGAAATAATAGCAAGTAGAATGATGCAATATGGAATGAGAGAAGGGGTAAAAGTGAGAAGGCAAGAGATAACAGAAGAAGTAAAGTGCTTTAGATATTGGGGTGTTAGGCATTTCAAATGGGAATGCCCAAATATTGAGGTTGAAAAAAGAAAAAAAGGAAGAAAGAGATGGTACATGTGGCTAGACTACAAAAGGCACAACAAGAGAGGAGACCAGTGTATCCCACATGGGAAAAGACATAGAAGTACTGTAAAGAGAAGAATGTGCCTCCAGAAGGTACACTCTTACTTGAGAGAAGATAGATAACAAAGGAAACAATGGCAATGTATGTGGATTGTAGAGGATGTGAAGGTAAGGGAGTGTAGATCTACAAGAATCAAGAACAAGAATTTCTCCTTGAGAAGCAAGTAAAAAATGTATGGTGTGGCTTGTGCCAAGAAGCATGGAACTGGAGAGAAAGAGAAGCCAGAAGAGAAGAGATGATAAGAGTAGAATATATAGAGTGTAGAAGGAGAGATGCAATTATGAGAAAGGTGTCAGAATGGAAAAGGAGGAGAATCTTATACCCAGAATGCAGAGTAGAAAGAAAAAGAGAATGGTAGAATTGGAAAGAGGCAGCATGTTCCACAGAGAGAAAAGCACAGCAAGGTAGCATATGAATGAAAGCTCCAAAAGGTGTAGTAGGAGGGAAGAATACAGAGAGAGATATAAGGAAAATGTTTAAAATGCTGAGAGAAGTATGGTTGAATATAGGGGTAGAGAAAGTGGATATACATAAAGGGGTAACAGTGAAAGCACTCTTAGATAGTAGTGTAATAGGGATGTTTATGGATTGTAAGATGGCAGCAAGATATGGATTCAGGCTGCAAAAATTAGAGAGACCAATAGTAGTTAGGAATGTCAATGGAACAAACAACAGTACAGGAGCTATTACCTATCAAGTAGAAGTGAATGTATACTACAAGGGTCATGTAAAAAGAATGAGAATGGATGTGTGCAATCTGGGAAAAACAGATGTAATACTGGAAATGCCATGGTTACAAGTACACAACCTAGAGATAAATTGGGAGACAGGAGAAGTGAAAATGACAAGGTACCTACTATTGTATAGAAGGAATATGAAGCTAAAAGAAGAAAGTAAAGTAAAGAAAAGAAAGAGAGTAGCAACTCTAGAATGGAAAAGGATTGTAAGATAGGTAGTAGACAACAAAAAAGATTGGAGAAGAGAAGAAAAAGTTAAAGTAAACTATAGGAAGATTGAAAAAATGGTGCCACAGAAATTCTTAAAGTAGAGAAAGGTATTTGGAAAGGTAGAGTCAGAGAGGATGCCAATGAGGAAAATTTGGGATCATGCTATAGATCTCAAGAAGATATTTAAACCTAAGAAAAGAAGGATCTATCCTTTATCTAGAAATAAGAGAGAAGAAGTTCAGAATTTCATAGAAGATCAGTTAAGAAAGGAGTACATTAGACCATCAAAATCCTCTCAGATGTTACCAGTCTTTTTCATAAAAAAAAAAGATAGAGGAAAGAGGATAATAATGGACTACTATAACCTGAACGACCAGATAGTGAAGAATAACTACTCACTTCTGTTAATTATGGACTTGATAGACAACATGGGGAGCAAATAAATATTCACTAAGATAGATCTTAGGTGGGGGTTCAACAATATGAGAATCAAGGAAGGAGACAAGTGAAAGAGGGCATTTATAACCCATGTAGGGTCCTTTGAGCCAACAGTTATGTTTTTTGGAATGACAAATTCGCTAGCTACATTCTAGGCAATGATGAATAAAATCCTGAGAAATATGATTAATAAAGAAAAAGTTGCAGCTTTTGTGAATGATGTACTGGTAGGAACAAAGATAGAAAAGGGACATGACAAAATTGTGGAAGAAGTACTGAAGAGACTATAAGAGAACGACTTATATGTTAAGCCAGAAAAGTATGTATAGAAGGTGCAGAAAATTAGGTTTTCAAAGATTGTTATAGGATCCAATAGAATTGAAATAGAGAAAAAAAAGGTGAATAGAATGTTGAGTTGGCCAGAGCCAAAGAATATGAAAGATGTTAGAAAGTTTTTAGGCCTCACCAACTATTATAAAAGATTTATCAAAGACTTTGCTCAAATAGCAAGGTCAATGAACATACTGACAAGAAATAATGTGAAGTGGCAGTGGAAGAAGAAGAAGCAACAAGCATTTGATGAGCTAAAAGGGATCTTTACAACTAGGCTAGTGTTAGCAGCCCCAGATTTAGACAGAATTTAGGGTAAAAACAAATGCTTTAAACTATGCTACTGGGGGAGTACTATCAATAAAGTGCTCTGATGAGTTGTGGAGGCCAGTTGCTTTCATTTCTAAATCTCTAAGCAATATAGAAAGAAATTACAAGATCCATGACAAAGAAATGTTAGCAGTAGTCAGGTATCTAGAGGTGTAAAGGCATTTCCTGGAAGGAATAACAATAAAATTTGAGATTTGGACAGACCACAAAAATCTTAAATATTTTATAAAAGTATAGAAATTGAACAGAAGACAAGCAAGATAGACATTGTATCTATCAAGATTTGATTTTACACTCAAGCATGTTCTAGGGAGTAGAATGGGAAAGATAGATAGTTTGAGTAGAAGGCCAGTATCACAAAAGGCCACTTACTGATTTGTAAGTTGATGATTTAATAATCAAAAGGCTTAAAAAAGCAAAGTTTAGACAGTAGCAAAAGATGTTGTTAAATCTGAGGTTTATTCTCAGACATACAGTTCTTAAATACATGATTGTGGTGGTCTGTGCACAAGAACTGCCTACCACATGATCACTACCTATTGTTCTACATATAGGAGTGCTATTGTTCTTGAAATAGAGATAACCTAACTATCTTAGGGCAGTCCTTTGTTCAATTCAAGGACAGATGATAATCTATGGGTAAAGATCAGTGTCATGTGCAAACATTGAGGACCTTGTATCTCCATGGGATCTTATTGCCTTGGGATCTATTTATAGCCGAAAGAAGTGCATTGAAGAGAGTGATCTACTGATAACTCAGTGAATACTGATCGCTTTGAGATGTTTTTGGTACTGTTTAAAAGGTCTTCTTAAGGGCTTTTGGTGGCCATTTAGATCGTTGAAATCAGTCAAGTATTCCTGGAGTTATGGTCTGAATAAAGTTTGTGACAGCCATGTTATAAGAGCCCTAAAAAGGGAATAGTTTCCCAAGCATTTAAATACTTGATCCAAAACCTCAAGATATACAATAGGGTTGAGATATAGATAGTGTGGGAACTAAAGTCACATGACAAGGTCAAGTGACCATGGAACATTCTAGAAGGGCATGTGATCATGGATTAGTAGTATAGCCACTGTAAAAGTAGTATAAGTAGAAGACCAATCCAATGAAGAACTCCATTGAGTTCTTCTTGAACATCTATCTAGGGTGATCACTAAGGGCATTTACTGTCTATTGATAACAAAGAGACTGAAGAAGTAAGGCAACAGAAAGAAGAAAATGATGAAAAGGAGTTCTCAAGGGAACTCCCAGGAAGGTTTACAGCAAAAATACTATGGGGGTGGTCAAATAAGGAATATGAAAGATAGAGGGAAAAAAGATGGGAGGAAAACTGGAGACAATAGAAAAATTCCTTAGGATGAGATCACTTGAAGAGGGAGCTGTGTTATAAGATGACTTCCAAGAAGGAAACTATTTCTCATACATTCATCAACTTGATGGGAAACATCCAAGAATACAATATGGGAAAGATATAAATAGCATGGGAAGGATTATATAAGATATAGATAGTTCTTAGTAAAGGTCATGTGATTGTAGGAGATAGGCACACAGACCATCTAATATTTGTATAAGTACCTAGTGGAATCCAACAAAGAACTCTATCAAGTTCTTCCTGAACAATCACCTTGGTTGAGCTCTAAGTCTTCATGACTCCATGCTAACACAGATTACATCTTACTAAGTCAATAATTAATAAGAATTTTACTATAACTAATAGCTCAGAATCTATCTGACTCTTTCTGAGTTAGTGTCGCATGTGTGTATATCTCTATGGTTTGTCCATAATATTAGCTAGGGCTTAGGGTAGTATAAAGCTATGTTCCATGGAGTTCTATGAAAACCTTTGGAAGTTTAACTGATATTGTACCCAAGACCTATGCCCAAATATGGAGAGATTTCCCCTATCAATTAGTCCATCTACTGAGAGCATCAAATCCTGGAGTAGTTCCTGGAGTAGTTACCATTATTCTGTGCTGTTCACACATACATGTGGCTAATTCATTTACTATTGATGTGGTTACATACCCTTATAACAAATAGTGGTGATAAATCAATTATATGAATTGATATATTTCCCAAGAATAATGGTGTCTAAATCTAATGGCAAGCTACTAGGACATTAGATATTATTTTATTAGGAATTTCTCAACACTTGTAACTCAAGTCAATGCACAGTTGAATTATATTTGAACAAAGCTTGAGCAAAAAAACTCTACCACTGTACAAGATTGGATCCGCTCAGAGGTAGACAATAAGAAGCTGCCTGTACCTCTTACTAATAGATAGCGAACGATTTGTCGACAAGTTCTCAAGAGGTTCAATGGCCCCACAGATCCAGGATATCAATCATGTTCATGTAAGTATTTCTGGTGATCAGATGAGAAGTTGACGCCTCTCTGCATTGATGAGAAATCGTTGGCAGAAAGCGTTGGCAGTGTGTGAATCACCGTGACATGATCCTTCCGGGATTGCTTCAGAGATAGTAAGTATATCATCAGACCGGCCCATTCCAATTCAGCCATGGCTACACCCCAACTTGCTACTTTCACGATCCCTTCTATTCAGAATGAGCCCATGGTATGTCGCCCGATGTTTGACAATCCTTGCTCAGTAAGCTGCATAGCGGTCGTATGCACCCGGATCTCCGGAACGAGCGGGACTGCAAGTTGCTCTGGACAAGTTGCAAGCACTGCTCCCGCTTGAAGTTCCCTGCATCGTCAATGGAGAAGAGGTTAGTCGGTGAAATCAGGGCAATCAATGTTGATGTTGATTTCCTCTTTTACAGATAAGAACAAGTAACGTCCAGAAACAACCTCTGCCACACGATCATGCACGCCACTTATGTACATTTCACGAAGGTACTCCTGAAGTTGTAGCAAAAGCCATTGATGGGGCTTTGAAAACTAAAAGTGTTTGGGAGAACTTACCATGGAATGACCGTGCGGCCATTTTCCTCAAAGCTGCAGACCTCGTGAGCGGAAAGTATCGCTACGAACTCATGGCAGCGACTATGCTTGGTCAAGGGAAGAATGCGTGGCAAGCGGAGATTGATGCTGCTGCTGAGGTCAGTCCAGACTCGCCCCTATCTATTCATATTTAAAAGCTTACATTGTATCATCTCAAGCTGTCAGACTTTTTCCGGTTCGGCGTTCAGTATGTCCAGGAGCTGTATGCGCATCAGCCACAAAAAAATTCATCTGGATCTTGGAAGTACGTGTTTCCCTCGGATATCTGGACTTGTGCCGATGTACCCTTCTTAGCCGCGTCGAATACCGACCCCTCGAGGGCTTCGTACTGGGGGTTTCGCCCTTCAATTTCACGGCCATCGGTGGCAATATTCCTGGAGGTATGTTATTTCTGCCCATCAAGGAGGCACTGTATGAATTGATGATTCCTTTTAGTGCCTGCACTCGTCGGTAATGTTGTAGTATGGAAGCCGGCTCCTGCTGCAATCTACTCGAATTATCTTGTTTACAATATCTTGGCAGAGGCCGGTGTTCCTCCCGGTGTCATCCAGTTCATTCCAGGTGGACCTGAGGTCGTGCAGGCTGCAATCAAAAGCCCGAGCTTTGCTTCTCTTCATTTTACGGGTAGCACAAACGTATTCAAGAGTCTTTGGAAAGACATCGCTTTGAATCTAGACACCTATAAAGTTTACCCAAGGGTTGTAGGAGAAACTGGCGGAAAGAACTGGCACGTTATTCATCGCTCAGCTGAGATCAAGAACGCTGTTTTACAAAGCGTACGGGCTGCATTTGAATATCAAGGTGGGTGCTTGATCTTTTTGTCATGGTTTTTGCAAACTTTCCCTAAGGACAGAAGTGTTCTGCGCTGTCGCGTCTCTACGTCTCAAAGTATGTTTGGGAGACAGGGTTTAAGACACAATTCCTTGAGGAGATCGCAAAGATCAAGGTTGGTCCTTGTACTCAGTGGGATAACTTCTTGGGTCCTGTCATGTATGTGCTGCATGCTACTTCGGTGGTCGTTGATCTTAGCTGATACGTCGTGTGTTACATAGTGGGCGGCGGGCATATGACACTATCACTGGTTATATTAAGAAAGCAAAGGATGCAGGCGGCGAAATCTTGACGGGTGGTTCAGGTAAGCCAGCCCTTAAATATACTTGATCAGAATTTAACATGTTTTCAGCTGATGATTCCGAGGGGTTTTTTGTCCAACCCACCGTTATCTTCACCAAAGATCCTCGTTCAATAACCATGAGAGAGGAAATCTTTGGACCTGTCGTGACAGTATGTGGATCTATGTACTTGGTTTTTTCCTGAGATCTGGACGTTTTCTAGGTTTATGTGTTTGAGGACAGTGACTATGAGCAGACTCTCGATCTGATTGATTCCACTTCAATCTATGCTCTTACAGGAGCCATGTGAGCACTAGATGCACCCGCTGGTTCTAGCACTTATATTTATACGATGTAGCTTCGCTCAGGATCGTGTAGCTCTTCTTCAAACGACGAACCGACTTCGCAATGCGGCTGGCAACATCTACTACAACGAAAAGTGTACGGGGGCAGTTGTCGGCCAACAGCCTTTCGGCGGAGCCAGAGCAAGTGGTACGAATGACAAAGCTGGTAGTGTGAGCATCTTTTGGCGCTTTATCAGTGCAAGGAGCATCAAAGAAAACTTTATTGGCCTGGAGGAACTTCAGTACCCGTCTAATCTGCTCTGAGATGTTGAACATGTAGGAATGTATTTTGAGTTTTGCAGAAACATTTTAGTAGTTGGACCCAGCTGAGGGCACGCCAGGACTGATTTGGTACGTGTGACAGGGGAGGCATGACCCGCCTCGTTATTTCTATTTTCGAGTCATTTGCCTCTTTCACCCTCACCACCATGGCCCAATTCGCTCCAGTACAATCCAGGTTCCCAAATATGCCAGGGAAATCAGCAGATCTTGACCAGACCTGGGCATACCTAGTCATCGGCGTCGACCACATCATGACCCTGCTGGAGGCGGGCCTTTCTTTTGTGGACTACACTAATTTCTACACCGCTGTCTACAACTATTGTACGTCTACGAGAATGCATTCGCGGATGGAGGCCGGTAATCGGAGTGTGTCATTTCGTTCATAATGGATCATGAGCCTGAGCGCTCATATCCTTTATCAGCCGGTGCCAACCTGGTGGGATCTGATCTGTATAACAAGCTTAGCGGATATTTCGTTCAGCTCTTTCAATCTATGATAGAAGTTAGTGGCCAATTCATCGATATCGGCCTTGCTTGTTCACTGAGGCATGTGATTAGAAATCAGAAGACTTACAGGACATCGACCTCCTGCGATATTACGCTGCCGAGTGGGATCGATACACCACGGGCGCTAACTACCTCAACCGTTTGTTCACTTATCTCAATCGTTATTGGGTGAAACGCGAGCGCGATGAGGGGAAGAAGGGCGTGTACCAGGTGTATACTGTACGTTGCCTTCTCCTTTGAATTGATCTCGTCTTAGCCACCCACAGCTTGCTCTCTCACAATGGAAAACTTATTTCTTTTCCTATATTCAAAAGGACAACTCGAAACTGACTAATGCTGTCCTTCGGCTGATAACACAGCAACGTAATGGCGAAATTATTGATCAAGGTCTCATCAAGAAAGTTGTGGACTCGTTTGTCTCACTTGGGCTTGACAGCGCGGATCCTAACAAAGAGTGCCTTGACGTTTACCGGGACCAATTTGAAAATACCTTTCTCACAGCTACCGAGAATTACTACAAAGCTGAATCAGAGGCTTTCCTCGCCGAAAATTCTGTATCGGAGTATCTCAAGAAGGCAGAAGAGCGGCTAAGAGAGGAAGAGGCACGTGTTGAGCGTTATCTTCACACAAAGACAGGCAGGGATCTCGTCAACAAGTGTGAACATGTCTTGATCAGTGCACACTCTGAATTGATGTGGGAGAGCTTCCAAACTTTGCTCGATTTCGACAAGGATGAGGATCTCAAGCGGATGTATGTTCTCTTATCGCGCACCTCTGAGGGCCTCGAGCCTCTGCGTAAGAGATTTGAGAATCATGTCAAGAACGCTGGACTGTCTTCCATTTCCAAACTGGTGGGCGAGGGTGATGTGAACGCAGAGAACGTAGATCCAAAGGCCTACGTAGACGCCCTCCTTGAGGTCCATCGTAAGAACTCGGAGACGGTCCAGGCGAGTTTCAAGAACGAAGCAGGTTTCTCTGCGAGTTTAGATAAGGCATGCCGCCAATTTGTCAATAACAACGCTGCCACTGGACCTTCATCAACCAAGTCCCCCGAGCTTATCGCTAAGCATGCTGACATGTTACTTCGAAAAAACAATAAAATGGCAGAGGAGGATGACCTCGAGGTTGCGCTTAACCGTGTGGTACGTCACTAACTCTTCAGGATGAACATCATTTCTTCATATATGCAATAGATGATCCTGTTCAAGTATCTCGAAGATAAGGACGTGTTTCAGACATTCTACACCACCAAGCTTTCCAAACGTCTTATTCATGGTGTATCTGCATCCGATGAAAGTGAGGCTAGCATGATTTCGAAGCTTAAGGAGGCTTGTGGGTTCGAGTACACTAACAAACTTCAACGCATGTTTACTGGTTTGTTCGCCATTCTCGATCTTGTTCTTCCCGCTTATTTTGTTCAGATATGAGTCTCAGTAAAGATCTCACAGACTCTTTTAAGGAGCGTATGTCGCAGAACCACGATGATATGGATATTACGTTCAACATCATGGTCCTCGGAACCAACTTCTGGCCCCTCAACCCACCTTCACATGACTTTGTCATTCCACAAGAGATTATCCCCACCTACGACCGATTCTCGAAATATTACCAGAGCAAACATTCAGGTCGTAAGCTCACCTGGCTCTGGAACTATTCGAAGAATGAGCTACGCACGAATTACCTCAACCAAAAGTACATCTTGATGACAAGTTCGTATCAGATGGCCGTGTTACTTCAGTATAACAGACATGACACCCTGTCACTGGACGAATTGGTATCTGCCACTGCGATTTCGAAGGATATCTTGACTCAGGTGCTGGCTCTGTTGGTTAAAGCGAAGTTGCTCGTCAATGAGGAGCAGGATCAATATGATCTTAATCCCGGTGAGTTCATAGATCTTGTTTACCGGAGGGGTTTAAACGTTTCTGGATCAGGTTTCAGGTCAAAAAAGATCCGTGTTAACCTCAACTTGCCAATCAAGGCAGAAGTGAGGGCTGAGTCAAGTGATGTTCTCAAGGCTGTTGATGAGGACCGTAAGTACGTGATACAGGCGACTATTGTTCGGTGAGTCTTTCTGGTAGTTGTGCCATGTTGATTCTTATCGTGTTCCGACTTTCTAGCATTATGAAGGCTCGTAAGACCATGAAGAACCAGGCTCTCATACAGGAAGTCATCTCGCAGACCTCTCAGCGCTTTGCGCCGAAGATCCCCGATATTAAGAAGGTGATGCAGCTTGTATTTGTGTTTGAGTGTGATAAATTGATATGTGTGTTTGTCCAGGCGGTTGAAACTCTTCTCGAAAAGGAATACATTGAACGGGTTGATGGTTCAAAAGACACCTTTGCTTATGTCGCTTAAGCGATCAATTCTATCCCCTGAGATTGGTGGCTCTCTTTCCCTGATATTTCTCTCCTCTGCACCCTATTTTCCTGGCCTGTGGTAACATTCGCTTCGCTTTCAGTACACGAGCTTACATTCCCTCGCCAATCTAACGTAAAAGTACCACCATTTAATCTCTCTTCCACTCCTCCATATTGTATATACCATTACACATGCCGGTTGGATAATGCCATGTATAATTCATGTACAATACATGCAGTTTTGCCTGTATGTCAAATCCAAATTCACAGGGGCGCACTTGTACCATATTATAGGAGTCTGATTCAGTTTTTGCCCCCTTGGAGTGTCTTGGTATGATGTCATTGTCATAATAGCACCTATATCGCTAATTGCCGTCGACTAACATCTTCTGAGAGAGGCTGCCAAAATGGTCGTGATAAGGAATTTTGAAAACGGCCAACTAGCCAACACATTTTGGTCTATGCTCCCGTCATATGTCTGGATTTCCCCTCTGAGATTTCTTTGGCAGAGAAGATGAGCCTATACCTCTGCAGTGTCTCAAGCTCCACGTCGAGGTCCTCATATTAACTACTAAACTTGATCTATCCACGCTATACATCCACAAATTACGCCTTATGAAGACGTCTGAAAGCTTCGAACATGAGACAGTGGTTGTCACTGTCCAGTGCCCAGGCTCTGAATCACGATGGGAGAGGAGATATGAGCCATTTGGTGAGAGGCAAAGCGAGGTTGGGGATATCTGTAAGTCCTGTCAAAGTGTATACTTCTTCTTTGCGTATGTCGTAAACCCAGCATGTGTTTCAATCACCATAGAGAGAAGAGGAATAAAAACACAAACATGAATCTCGTTATCAATCGCACCAACATACACGT
>Ga0153952_1000371_pt1 | contig 15033 bp, 25 predicted proteins | sample TSNJ036MetaG_FD_104746 | JGI IMG/M metagenome (GOLD analysis project Ga0153952, IMG submission 104746) | Attine ant fungus gardens microbial communities from New Jersey, USA - TSNJ036 MetaG | ecosystem: Host-associated > Fungi > Mycelium > Unclassified | place: USA: New Jersey, Wharton State... | reverse complement strand
TGACCTTATCACATAACTTTAGTTCCCACACTATCTATATCTTAACCCCATTGTATATCTTGAGGTTTTTGATCAAGTATTCAAATGCTTGGGAACTTATTTCCTTTTTGGGGCTCTTATAAGAGAAAGCATTATTGGATAGCAGAGCAATGGATCTATTCATAGACACAAAGTTTGCAAAGGAAAAGGTGTCATGACTCAGCCAAATAGCTAAGTCATTATTTATATTTTTTTTCTTTTTTTTCTTTTCATTTAAATCAATGGATGCACAAGAGGGAATAACTCAAAGAAGATGCATGGAGCTTTATAAATAGAAGTAAATAACAGAATGTGTATAAGTAGTATACAGCAATTGAATGAGGAGTCTATTGAGTTCTTTTTGTCAACTTGGACTAGGAGTAGTTCTAAGGCGTCTCTACCTAAGTTCTTATACTAGAACTCGATTCCATATCCAGAGCACCATCCATCTTGGACTTTGCTCATTCTAACTCTCATAATCTCTTTGATCCTCAACCAGTGGTCATCACAATTACTAGTCACCTCCATATATAGCTGGGCCCTTGGCTTAAGAGGACTTGTTAATTAGTTAGAGATTGATAGTAGAAGTATGATACTAAGCTTGGATATTAATACTGAGACCTGACCTTGTAATTGAGCAGTGTTTAGTAGATACTTGTACTGTTCTTAGTATAAACCTTATGCTGGGGTCCATTGTGACTTGTACATGTAGAGGATTGATGGTTATTCTCTAGAAGGCTGTCTAGATTAGAGATCTCATCTGTTGGGTGATAGTTTAACCCTAGTATTAAGGCAGTAGTTAGTAGGGCAGTAGAACTCTGGCTGGGTGAAGATCTTGTGCCCTAGCAGATATGGTGTAGCTAGTAAGATCAATTATTCACTCTATACTATTGAGGCATCAATACAATATCTCAGTCCCAATACAATTCTCTCATGAGCAGTCTGCTCAACCAGAAGTATGCTCTTGCTAAACTGAGGGCAGAGTTAGAAGAAGGAAGAAGGAGAATGTGTTGATGTTGTAAGAAGTTTGGGTACCTAGCCCATAACTACAGGAATAAAAAGGTGAAGGTGAAGGGGAAACCAATTTCCCAAAATAAATTTGAAGTGATAGCAAGTAGGGTAATGCAATGTGAAGTGAGAGAAGAAATAAAAGTGAGAAGGCAGAAGATGGTGAAAGAAGTAAAATGTTTCAGATGTTGGGGAATAGAGCACTATAAGTGGGAGTGCCCAAATATTGAAGAAGAAAGAAAAAGGTGTGAGAAGGTAGCAGCACATATGGCAATACTGCAAAAGGTACAGTAGGAGAGGAGGCCAGTACATCCTACATAGGAAAAGGTACAAGAGTACTGTAGAAGATAGAACATGCCTCCAGAAGATGTACTCTTACTCAAAAGAGAATGGATTATAAGAGAAATGGTGGCAATGTATATGGACTGTAGAGGATGTGAAGGCAAGGGGGTACAGACCTATGAAAATCAAGGACAAGAATTCCTCCTTGAGAGACAAGTAAGAAATATATGGTGTGGCCTATGCCAAAAAGCATGGAACTGGAGAGAAGGAGAAGAAAAAAGAAGAGAGATGATGAGAGTAGAGTTTGTAGACTGTGGAAGGAGAGATTCAATTGTGAGAAAAGTGTTAGAATGGAAAAGAAGAAAGATCCTATGCCCAGAATGTAGGGTAGGAAGAAAAAGAGAGTGGTAGAACTAGAGAGAAGTGGTATGCCCCACAAAGGGAAAAGTGCAGCAAGGCAATGCACAGACAGAGGCTCCAAAAGGCACAGCAAAAGAGGGAGATGAACAGAGAGAAGTGAGAAGGACATTTAAAATGCTGAAAGAAGTATGGCTGGATATTGGAGTAGAAAAGATGGATATGCATGAAGGCATAACAGTAAAAGCACTCTTGGACAATGGCGCAACAGAGATGTTTATAGATTGAAAGATGGTAGCAAGACATAGATTTAGGCTGCAGAAATTGGAAAGATCAATAGTGGTCAGGAATGTCAATGGGACAAAAGTGCAGGAGCTATTATCTATCAAGTAGAGGTGAACATATACTATAAAAGTCACATAGAAAGAATAAGAATGGATGTGTACAATCTAGGAAAGACAGACATAATACTAGGAATACCATGGTTACAAGTATACAATCCAGAGATAAATTAGGAGACAGAAGAGGTAAAATGACAAGATGCCCACCACTGTATAGAAGAAATATGAAGTTGAAAGAAGAAAAGGGAGAGAGAAAAGAGGAGAGGCTAGTAGCCCTAGAAGAGGAAAAGATAGTGAGATAGGCAGTAGACAATAAAGAAGATTAGGGAAAAGAAGAAGAAGTCAAAGTGAACCACAGGAAGATTGAGGAAATGGTGCCACAAAAATTTTTGAAGTGGAGAAAGGTGTTTGGGAAGGCAGAATCAGAAAGAATACCAATGAGGAAAATCTGGGATCATGCCATAGATCTCAAGAAGACATTCAAATCATAAAAAGAGAGGATGTATCCTCTGTCTAGAAATAAGAGAGAGGAAGTCCAGAGCTTTGTAGATGATTAACTGAAGAAGGGGTATATCAGACCATCTAAATCCCCTCAGACATTACCAGTATTCTTTGTAAGCAAAAAAGATGGAAGTAAGAGGATGGTGATAGACTACTGTAACCTGAATAACCAGACAGTGAAAAACAACTACCTGCTTCTATTAATTATGGACCTAATAGACAATATGGGGAACAAGAAAGTATTCACTAAAATGGATCTAAGGTAGAAGTTCAACAATATGAGGATTAAGAAAGGGAATGAGTAGAAGGGAGCATTTACAACACATGTGGGGTCTTTTAAACCAATAGTAATATTTTTTGGGATGACAAATTTGCCAGCCATATTCCAGGCAATGATGAACAAAATCTTGAGAGACCTGATAAACAAAGAAAAGGTTGCTGCATTTGTAGACAATGTGCTAGTGGGAACAGAGACAGAGGAAGGACATGATGAGATTGTAGATGAAATACTAAAGAGGCTAGAGGAGAATGACTTGTACATTAAGCCAGAAAAATATATGTAGAAAGTGAGGAAAATAGGATTCCTAGGGGTCATCATAGGGCCTAATGGAATAGAGATAGAGAAGGAGAAAGTAGATGGAGTGCTCAGCTGGCCAGAGCCAAAAAACATGAAAGATGTCAGAAAATTTCTAGGCCTTACAAATTACTACAGGAGGTTCATTAAGGATTTTGCACAAGTAGCTAGGCCAATGAATATGTTGATGAGGAAGGATGTGAAGTGGTAATAGAGAAGCAAACAGTAAAAGGTGTTTGATAAGCTTAAACAAATCTTCACTACCAGACCAGTATTAGCAGTCCCAGACTTAGACAGAGAATTCAGAGTGGAAGCAGATGCTTCAAACTATGCTACTGGAGGAGTTTGATCAATGAAATACTCTGATAAATTGTGGAGACCAGTTGCTTTCATCTCCAAATTGTTAAGTGATATAGAACAGAACTATGAAATACACAATAAAGAGATGCTAGCAGTAGTCAGATGCTTAGAGGTCTGGAGGTACTTCTTAGAGGGGATGACCACTAAGTTTGAAATCTGGACAGATCATAAGAATCTTGAATACTTCATAAAAGCACAAAAGTTAAATAGGAGACAAGTAAGATGGACTCTGTATTTGTCAAGATTTGACTTTATACTGAAACATATTCCAGAAAACAAGATGGAGAAGGCAGACAGCTTAAACAGGAGGCCAGATTGGGAGATAGGAGTGGATAAAGATAATGAGAATGAGATGCTGGTAAAACCTGAATGGCTAATAGTAAGGAGAACAGAAAAGGTAGAGATCATTATAGAAGGGGTTGATCTACTAGAGAAAGTGAGACAATTGAAGGTGAAAGATAATGAAGTAATAAAAGCAGTCAAGGAAATGAAGCAGGCAGGAGTAAAGATGTTGAGAGATGAATAGTGGAGAGAAGTAGATGGTGTAATGTATAAAGAGAAAAAAGTGTATATGCCTAAAGATGATGTATTGAGGGTGGAAATAATTAGGCTACACCATAATACACCAGTGGGAGGACATGGAGGACAATGGAAGATAGTGGAACTAGTGGCCAGGAATAATAAAAGAGGTGAAAAGATATGTAGAAGGGTGTGATTCCTACCAAAGGAACAAAAACCACACAGAGCAGCTGGTTGGCAAATTAATGCCTAATTCTATTCTAGAAAAACCCTGGACATACATATCAGCAGATTTTATTACCAAACTGCCTTTAGCTCAGGGATACAACTCTATTCTAGTAGTAGTAGACTGACTAACAACAATGGTACACTTCATACTGACTATAGAAAGAATGTTAGCAGAAGGGTTAGCAAGGTTGTTCAGGGACAATGTGTGGAAACTACATGATCTACCCAAAAGTATAATATTGGACAGAGGACCCCAGTTTATGGCAGGGTTAATGAAGGAGTTAAATAGGATATTGGGGATTGAAAGCAAGATGTCAACAGTATTCCACCCTCAAACAGATGGACAGACAGAGAAGGTCAACCAGGAGTTGGAACAGTACTTAAGAATGTTCATTGACCATAGGCAAGAGCAATGGCCAGACTGGTTAGGAACAGCAGAGTTTGCATACAACAATAAAGTGTACTCTAGTACAAAGACATCACCCTTCAAAGCAAACTATGGGCAAGATCCTAGGATAGGGTTTGAAGTAAGAAAGAAGGGGAAGTATAAAGGAGCAGGGAAATTTGTAACAAAGATGAAAGAGATTCAGAAGGAAGCTAAGACAGTACTAGGGAAGGCATAGAAGGAGATAAAGAAATATATAGATAGGAAGAGAGGAGAAGTCAATGGGTATAAAGTAGGGGACTTGGTGATGCTCAGCACCAAAGATCTGAAATACCAAATGGTTAGTAGAAGGACAGAAAAGTTGACAGAAAGGTTTGTAGGCCCTTATAAAGTGAAGAAAATTGTATTAGCAAATGTGGTTGAATTGGAGTTACCTAGCACAATCAGGATATACCCAGTAGTAAATATTAGTAGGATACATAGATACATAGGGCAAGTAGAGGGGCAGAGGAAGGAGCAGCCAGCTCCAGTCATAATCAAGGGAGAAGAGGAATGGGAGGTCGAGAGAATATTATCATGACTTGGCCAAACAACTAAGTTATTATTTATATTTCTTTTCTTTTTCTTTTCATTTAATTAGGAAATCAATGGATATATGAGAGGAAATAACTCAAAGGAGATGTACAAGACTTTATAAATAGAAGTAAATATAGAATGTGTATAAGTAGTATACAACAATTGAATAGGAGCTCTATTGAGTTCTTCTTGTCAACTTGGACTTAGAGAGTGGTTAAGTCATCTTAGACTAAGTCACTACAAATATTGAATAAGCAATGGATTAGAGGGAAGGATAAGTATCTAGTACAATAGAAGGGATTTACAGTGGAGTTAGATACTTGGGAAGAGATAGAAAACTTGGAGAATGCAAAGGAAGCAGTCGAAGAATTTGAAAAGGAGTACCAATGGGACATAGAAGATGTAAGACAGCAAGAAAGAGAAGAAGAAATATTTAGAAGAGAAGAACTGCTAGGATAATTTACAGCAAAGAAATTATTTGGATAGTCAGATAAGTAGTATGATGAGGAATATTGGGGAAGATTAGAAAGGAATTGGAGACAATGGAAAGGGGGACAAGCAAGAGGAAGAAGAACTTTAGAAATGATTCAGAAGAAAGAAGAAGAAATTGAGCAAAAAGAATCAGAAATTAGGAAATGAACAGAAGAAGATAAAGATGAAATAGGTAACATAGTTGACCCCAACTATAAATTGTAAAATTCTCAGGATGAGGAACCTTGAGAGAGGGGTGGTGTCATAACTTGGCCAAATGGCTAAGTCATTATTTATATTTCTTTTCTTTTTTTTCTTTTTATTTAAATCAATAGATGCATGAGAGGGAATGACTCAAAGGAGATGTGTGGAACTTTATAAATAGAAGTAAATAACAGAATGTGTATAAGTAGTGTGTTATAAGAGCCCCAAAAAGGAAATAAGTTCCCAAGCATTTGAATACTTGATCAAAAACCTCAAGATATACAATGGGGTTAAGATATAGATAGTGTGGGAACTAAAGTTATGTGATAAGGTCAAGTGACCACAGAATATTCTGGAAGAACATGTAATCATGGATTAGTAGTACAGCCACTGTAAAAGTAGTATAAGTAGGAGACCAATCCAACGAAGAACTCCATTGAGTTCTTCTTGAACATCCATCTAGGGTGATCACTAAGAGCATTCACTACCTATCAATAACATAAGAACTCAATATCCAATAGTGACCTTACACCTCATGGCCTTACCACCCACTTACTCTCTTATCTCCCTTGCTAGTGAGCACAGCACTCACAGGCATCTTGGATAGTGGGCCCTAGCTGTAAAGGGGACTTCACTGTCAGTTAGAGACAGTGGGTAGACAGCCTGGACAAAGCTCATGTCCCTGCCCAAGACCTAACCTCCATACCAAGTGGGCTTGTATTTAGTTTCTTTACTATCAGCTCCATGCTACTGGTCCATTGTGATCAGTCTATGTAGGAGAATGACGGCAACCTCTTAAAGGCCTATCTAGCTTAGGGATTCCCTTCTTAGGGATAATACTGTTTCACCCTTCTTAGTCAGTAGTTAGCCATAAGTACAGATGAAGAAGACCGTTCATCCTCCTACGAGGAATCACCATCATTATCATCATCACCACTGCTATTACATATGTCTCACCAACACCAATAGCAATAGGGGAAACCCCCTTTGACGCCTGCCCCCCACCAAACCAGAGAGGAGCAACTCCTCACCATGATTGCAACCCTGTAGCAGCAGGTTAACACTATGCTCCTTCAGCAACAGGGAAGCAGAGTAGAGGTTGCAAGACCTCAAGTTTTCAGTGGGAAGATAGAGAAGGTGAGTGTGTTTGTTAATGTAGCTTGCCTATACATTAGAATAAAGATAATGGAAGAGGTAGCAATAACCCAGGTAGCCTGGGTGTTGTCATATGTACAAGGAGAAATAGTAGAGGCATAGAAGGATAACTTGCTGGATGAGCTGGCCAAAAGAGAGTCAGAAGTAGAACCAGTGAAGTAGCTATTCACAAAAATAAGGAACAACTTTGGGGAGACATTGGAGGAAGAAAGGAAAATAGAACAGCTGAGAACAATCAAGCAAGGGAGGAGGACCTGCGATGAGTATGTATAGGAATTCAAAAAGGTCACCAGGGGGAGCAGCTATAAAGGGAGGCCTCTCATTGAAGAATTTAAAAGAGGATTGAATGGGAGTATTAGGAGGAAGTTGGCAGAAGCAGAAGAGCTGCCAACCACCATTGGAGAGTGGCAAGAGAGAGTGGTAAGGTTGGATAGAAATCAGAGGCAAAGCAGAATGGAAGAGAGGATGTTAGAAAGGAATGCAGCATGCCCAGGGGGAAATGCACAGCCTAGAGGAGGCTATGGAGGAGGATTATATGGGGGAAGAGGGGGGCAAATAACATAGAGAATGGGAGGAAGGTACAGAGGAGAGGAAGGAGGAAATATGTCCAATAGAGGGGGAACTCAAATGGGTTCAAGGAGAGATCCAAATGCAATGGAGATAGACAGAGGAAGGGGAGGGGACAGGACATGCTATGTGTGTGGAAAGTGGGGCCATATAGCCAAAAATTGTTGGAAAAGGCATAAAGGAAGAGTAGTAGAAACACTGCAGGAGTCGGCAAAAGAAAATGGAGGACAGTAAGCTCTCAGCTAGTCTCCAATAACCTATACAGTGTATTGTGCCCAGAAAAACTGGGAAATAAATTAAACTGCACCAATATAACTAAGAGAGTAAGAGATGTGTGGCGCACTCTACAGCTACTAAGAGAAGTCTGGATGAAAGTGGGGCTAGAGAAGCTAGAAAGCCACGAGGGAGTAGCAGTAAGGGCACTGCTAGATAGCGGGGCAATAGGTCTATTCATGGATACGACCTTTGCCTGAGAAAAGGGGTTTAAAATAGAGAAGCTAAAGAAACCCCTATTAGTTAGAAATGTGGATGGGACAGTAAATGCAGGAGGAGCCATAATACACTAGGTAGAGTGCAACATGTTCTTCAAGGGACATGTAGAGAGGGTGAGAATGGATATATGTAATCTAGAGAAAACAGAGGTGATACTGGGAATGCTGTGGCTAGCAGCCCATAACCCAGAAATAGATTGGGAAAAAGGGGAGATAAAAATGACAGGTTGTCCATCTATATGTAGAAGAAGAAAGCAAGAAAAGAAGGAGAAGGAAGTAAAGAAGGTGGAAAAGGATGAGGATGAAGAAACATTGAGAAGACTGGTATCCAAAAGGTTCTGGAAGTGAAAGAAGATGTTTGGAAAAAAGGAGTCAGAGAGAATGCCAGTGCAAAAGACCTGGGACTACACCATAGAATTAAAAGAGGGGTTCATGCTGAAAAAGGGAAAGGTATACTCATTGTCAAGGGAGAAAAGGGAAGAAGTACAGGCATTTGTGGAGGATCAGTTGAGAAAAGGATACATCTGACCTTCCAAGTCATCTCAAACATCACCAGTACACTTTGTGGCAAAAAAGAATAGCATATGAAGAATGGTGCAGGACTATCAACACATAAATCAGTGGATGATAAAGAATAGGTATCCTTTACCCCTCATTGCAGATATACTGGATGGAGTAGGAAAGAGGAAGGTGTTTACAAAGTTAGACCTGAGGTGGGGATACAATAACATCAGGATCAAAGAGGGAGATGAATGGAAGGCAGCATTTACAATGCATATTGGAGCTTATGAGCCTACAGTCATGTATTTTGGGTTAACAAACTCCCCTGCTACCTTCCAAATGATAATGAATGATCTGTTTAGAGATCTTATAAACCAAGGAGATACAGTAACATTCATCAACAATATCTTAGTAGCCATGGACACAGAGGAAGGGCATAATGAACTGGTGGAGGAGGTGCTAAAAAGACTAGAAGAGAACAACCTGTTTGTAAAGCCAGAAAAGTACAAGTGGAAAGTAAGAGAAGTGGAGTTCATGGGAGTAGTAATTGGGCCAAGGAAAGTGGAAATGCAGAAGGAAAAGGTAGAGGAAGTACTAAACTGGCTGGCACCCAGAAATGTCAAAGAAGTGCAAAAGTTTTTAGGCCTTGCTATCACAGAAGGTTTATAAAAGACTTTGCCAGGATAGCAGCACTGCTACATGCACTGGTCAGGAAGGAGCAGAAATGGAAATGGGAAAAGGAACAGGAGGAGGTGTTTGAAAGACTTAAGACGGTATTCACCACAGAGCCCATCTTAGCTATCCCAGATATTGATAGGGAGATGAGAGTGGAAGCAAATGCCTCAGACTATACAACAGGGGGAGTGCTATTGACAAAGTGTGAGGACGGGAAGTGGAGGCCAGTGGCCTTTATCTCTAAATCATTGAATGCCACAGAGTGAAATTACGAAATTCATGATAAGGAGATACTAGCAGTTATTAGGTGCCTAGAAGCATGGAGGTACTATTTGGAGGGAGAAAAACTCAAATTTGAAATCTGGACAGACCATAAGAACTTCCAGTATTTTATGACAAGCCAAAAATTAAACCAAAAACAAGCAAGATGGGTCCTATACCTATCACAATTTAATTTTACATTAAAACACATTCCAGGAAGGAGTATGGGAAAGGCAGATGGATTAAGCAGAAGACCAGACTAGCAGGAGGGAGTGGAAAAGGACAATGAGGACCAGAAGTTGATAAAGCCAGAATAGATTAGAGGAGCAAAAATGATAATAGAGGAAAGAAACCTAAAAGAAAGAATCAAAAAGGTGCAGAAAGAGGACAAAAAGGTAGTAAAGGCAGTAGAAGAGTTGAAGAGGGCAGGAATAAAGATGTTGAAGGATGAAGAATGGGAAATAGAAGATAGGATAGTAATGAGGGAAGGAAGAATATATGTACCAGAAGGGGAACTTAGAGGGGAGATAATATGATTGCACCACGACACCCCAGTAGAGGGGCACAGAGGGAGATGGAAGATGACAGAGTTAGTCACCAGGAATTACTGGTGGCCAGGAATAATAAAAGAGATGGGAAGATATGTGGATGGATGCAATGTGTGCCAAAGATACAAGAATCGAAGTGAAGCACCAGCAGAAAAGCTAATGCCCAATGGAATCCCAGAAAAACCATGGAGCCATATCTCAGCAGACTTCATTACCAAACTGCCATTAGCCCAAGAATACAATGCTATCTTAGTAGTATGCAACTGCTTTAGTAAAATGGTACATTTCATAGCAACAACAGAGAAAACGTCAGCAGAGAGACTTGCAAAGCTGTTTTGAGATCATATATGGAAGTTGCATGGACTCCCAGAAAGCATCATATCAGATAGGGGAGTGCAGTTTGTAACAGGAATGATGAGGAAATTGAATAACTTGTTGGGAATCCAGACAAAACTCTTGACAGCCTATCACCCTCAAACAGATGGGCAGACAGAAAGGATAAACCAGGATTTAGAGCAATATCTGAGGGTCTTCATCAACCATAGACAAGAGCAGTGGCCGGATTGGTTAGGAATAGCAGAATTTGCATACAATAAAAAAATTCATGCAGCAACAAAAATATTGCCATTCAAAGCAAACTATGGTCAAGATCCAAGGATGGGGTTTGAGAGAAGAAGAAAGGGGAAGTACAAAGCAGCAGGAAAATTTGTAGAAAGAATAAAAAAAATCCAGAAGAAAGCAAAAGCAGCACTAAGGAAAGCGCAGGAGGAAATGAAGAAGTTTGCAAACAGAAGGTAAAGGAAGGAAGAGGAATACAAAGTAGGGAACTTAGTACTGCTAAGTACAAAGGACTTGAAATGGCAGATGAAAGAGAGAAGATCAGAGAAGCTAACAGAATGTTTTGTGGGCCCCTACAAAGTCAAGGGAATTGTCTTTAGTAACACAATAAAGTTAGAACTACCTAAGTCTATTAAAATACACCCTGTAGTTAATGTAAGTAGAGTATAACTCTATAGACCACAGGTAAAGGGACAGAAGAAAATACTGCCAAAACAGGTCATTATTGAAGGGGAGGAGGAATTTGAGGTAGAAAAAATCTTAAATAAAAGAACAGTTAGAGGGAAGGAAAAGTTTCTGGTGAGGTGGAAGAGGTATATGGTGGAAGAAGATACTTGGGAGAATAGGGAAAACTTGGAGAATACAAAAGAGTTGGTAGAAGAGTTTGAGAGGATTTATGGAGAAGAGGTTGAGAAACTAAGGCAACAGGAACTGGAAGAAGAGGAGAAGAAATTTAGTTGGGAATTACCTAGAGAGTTCATGGTAAAATTGTTATATGGTTGGAGGAAAAAAAGGTACAAAAGAGAAAGGGAAAAGAGGTGGGATGAGAAGTGGAGTCGATGGAAAAATTCCTTGGGACAAGAAAACTTGAAGGAGGGGCCATGTTATGAGAGTCCCAAAAAGGAAATAAGTTCCCAAGTATTTGAACACTTGATCAAAAACCTCAAGACATATAATGGGGTTGAGATATAAATAGTGTGGGAACTAAGGTCACGTGACAAGGTCAAGTGATCACAGAATATTCTGGAAGAACATGTGATCATAGACTAGTAGTACAGCCACTGTAAAAATAGGTATAAGTAGTAGTCCAATCCAATAAAGAACTCTATTGAGTTCTTCTTGAACATCTATCTAGGATGATCACTAAGAACATTCACTGCCTATTGATAACACTTTTACTGCTACTTCTTCATAACTTTCTAGCTTTTCCAGCCTTACTTTCATCCATACTTCTCTTAGCAGTCATAGTGTGTGCCATACATCTCTTACTCTCTCAGTGTTGCCTTAACAAGAAACTTTATTTCCCAGCTTCTCTAGGCACAATACACTATACATATCTGAGGAGGCTAGTCGGGAGCTCATTATCTTCTATTGTCTTTTGCCAACTCTTGTGGCATTTCTGCTACTTTTTCTTTTCTTCTCTTCCTCTACCAACAGTTTTTGGCCATATGGCTCCATTTTCCACACACATAGCATGTTCTATCCCCTCTCTTCCCCTATTAACATCCATTGCATTGAGGTCTCTTCCTAACCCCTAACCCCCTCAGTTACTCTATACTCTCCCTTTAAAGTTCTAACCACCTGTCCTTCACACAATTTGTCCCCTTCTACCTCCATACAATCCTCCCCCAAAGTCTCTCCTGGACTGTGTATTTCCCTATGGATGCACTGTATTTCTCCCCAACATTCTCTCCTCTCCTCTACTCTGTTTTTGGTTTCTATCCAGTCTTACTAACCTTTCCTGCCACTCCTCCATTGTATAGGAAGGACTCTCTGCTTCTGCTAACTTCCTCCTAATTCTCCTACTTAACCCCCTCTTAAACTCCTCTATAAGAGGTTACCCCTTGTATCCACTTTCTCTTGCTATTTTCTTGAATTCTTGGATATATTCATTATATGTCCTCCCTCCCTGCTCTATTGTTCTTAACTGCTCTACCTTTCTCTCTTCCTCTGCTGTTTCCCAAAACTCATTTCTCATTTTACTGAATAATTCTTCTGCTATCTCTACTTCCAATTCTCCTTTTAATAACTCATTCAATAGGTTATCCTTCTAGGCCTCTGCTACCCCTTTCTGCACATAAGACAGCACCCAGGCCATTTTTGTTGACTCCAACTCCTCTGTTATCTATATCCTTAAATACAAACAGGCTGCATTAATGAATGTGCTTATTTCCTCCATCTTTCCACTGAACAGGGGAGGTTTTGCTACCTCCACTCTTGCTCTCCTACTTTGTTGTAATAAAGTAGCCACCTACTGCTGCAGACTAGCAATCAAGGTAAGAAGTTGCTCCTCTTGAGTAAGAGGAGAAGATGTGGGAGCAGCAGGTTGCTCCATAGGTTGTTGTTGTTGTTATTGTTGGAACATGTATGGTAGTGGTGGTAATAGTGGTAATGATAGTGATGATGATGTTTCCTCATATGAGGAAGAGTGGTCTTCTTTATCTGAACTTATAGCTAGCTACTGACTAGAAGGGTGAAATGATATTATCTCTAAGAAGGGAATCTCTAAGCTAGATGGGCCTTTAAGAGGTTACCATTATTCCTCTGCATAGACTGATCATAATAGACCAGTAGCATGGAGCTGATAGTGAAATACTATATACAAGCCCACTTGGTATGAAGGTCAGGTCTTAGGCAGGGATACAAGTTTTGTCTAGGCCTTTTATCTACTGTCTCTAACTGACAGTGAAGTCCTCTTTACAGCTAGGGCCTATTATCTAAGATGCTTGTGAGCACTGTGCTCACTAGCAGGGACAATGAGAGAGTAAGTGGAATAGAGAGTATTAAGGCTGCGAGATACAGGGTCAACAATAGGTATTGAGTTCTTGTGTTAGTGTACAGTTGTAAGGACTTTAGAGCTCAACCAAGGTAGTTGTTCAGGAAGAACTCGATAGAGTTCCTTGTTGGATTCCCCTAGGTACTTATACAAATATTAGATGGTCTGTGCACCTATCTCTTGTGATTACATGATCCTTACTAATAACTATACATATCTTATATAATCCTTCCCATATTATTTAAATCTTTCCTATGTTGTATTCTTGTATGTTTTCCATCAAGTTGATGAATACATAAGAAATAGTTTTCTTTTTAGCAGTCATCTCATAACAGAAGAAAGTAATATAGACAAATATGAGTAGATGTTAATTTATAGACTGGGTTACTACCATGTATCTATCCCATATATATACTATAACTGGAATAGAAGAGAGCCAGTCTGAAATACAATACTTCTCCCAGTCTAAAACATAATACTCTTACTCCTTACTTTAAGGGGACCCTACCAATGCCACCCCTGAAACATTAGACTAACCTCCTAGAGCAACCCTGTATCTAATTAAATATTACTATGTAATATTTAATTGCCTTAGTTTGACTTGGCAACTCCTGACCCTACTGGATAGGACCATAGGATCAGAGACACATAACTGTAGTAGTATATATATTGTAGAGTATGCCTCCAGGAGTCTTATCCTAAACTCTAAGGATTCTCCTGGAGGTAAGTTATAATATACTTAGGAGCTGTAATATTACTAAGAATTCTTCTAGAGTCTTATCTGCTCTTGTTACCCTTACACTTACTAAGTAGGAGATAAATAATAATAAAGAAAATAAAATAAATAATAAAATATGACCAAAAATCCAGTATATGACAACTTTTTATTTTTCTAAACTTAATGGCTGTAAGAGAACCATACTTAACTGCACTCCTGATGCACTAGTAGTAGTCTGCTAGAGCAACCCTGCACTGATTAAATAACAATTACTATAAGGATGACTAGAACAAAGTGCTCCAGGAGAAACCTCAATATATAAATATACTCCAGAATATGTTACAACTTATCTCCATGTTATTGATAGACAATGAATGTCCTTAGTGATCACCCTAGGTAGATGTTCAAGAAGAACTTGATAGAGTTCTTCATTGGATTGCAGCCCTACTTATACTACTACTATAGTGGCTGTACCCTAGAGTCCTGTGATCACATGTTCTTTCCAGAATGTTCTATGATCACCTGACCTTATTACGTGATTTGACTTACTGAGTTCCCACCCTATTTATATCCTTACTCCATTGTATGCTTTGAGGTTTTGGATTAAGTGTTTAAATGCATGGGAAACCTTTTCCTGTTTGGGGCTCTCATAACACTCCAGGAGAAATCTCAAAGAATAGGATAAGGTTCCTGGAGAGTGATCTATACTATATATACTACTTCTCTAGTTACAGATGTTTTGGCTGTTAGGGATAGGAGTTCAGGAGTAGGTAACTAATTAAACCTGAAGTATTGCTTATTTAATTAGTTGTTAGAGTTACTCTAGCTTGTTGTCACTGGTGTATCAGGAGTAGAGTTTAGTGCAGTCCTCTTACAATTACTTAACATTTAATTAGTTGCCTTACTCCCTGCATTCCTGATATCATAAATGGCCACTTACTGATTTGTTGTTATAAGAT
>Ga0153952_1000370_pt1 | contig 15033 bp, 5 predicted proteins | sample TSNJ036MetaG_FD_104746 | JGI IMG/M metagenome (GOLD analysis project Ga0153952, IMG submission 104746) | Attine ant fungus gardens microbial communities from New Jersey, USA - TSNJ036 MetaG | ecosystem: Host-associated > Fungi > Mycelium > Unclassified | place: USA: New Jersey, Wharton State... | reverse complement strand
TTGAGGCGTCGTTGCTACAGCGGTTCCGGTATTATTGTTATATGTATAATTGTTATCCGTATAATTATCATCTATAACAGGAAATTCATTATCAGGCTCATAGATATAGACTATTCTGTTATTCCCGTCCCAATTAACCGAAAATCCCAGATTACGGCTTACAAAGCTCAGTGGCACCATAGTCTTGTCGTTGATGATTTTAGGCGGCTGGCTCATTTGCAGCATATTTCCGCTAACATTTGCGTATTCATTATCTACCTGTAGAATAATAAGCGTATCATCATAGGCAATATAAATTTCCCTGGTATCGGCTTTCCAATCAACCACCGCCCCCAGGGCTTCAATCACCTCCCTTACAGGAACCAGCGTAAGGTCGTTAAGTATTATTGGAGGCATAGTTAATCCGGTCAATTCTTCTCCGTTAATTATCAATCGCACTGGCTTGGCTTCATATTTATGAGTCTGACCGTCGTAATCCAGCGTCATCCTTACCATGTCATCCGCAAAAGCCGGAACAGTTACCGACAAACACAAAAATGCAGCTAGTAATACGGACACTATCCTATTTATCAGTTTCATCTTAAGTTCAACCTCCATATTTTGAGTTGATTCTACAGTATTTGATATTATATCAGGGATATTTAAAAGTTGCAAAATAGTTTGGAGATTCATCAATATTATTTATTTATGTGTTTGACCCTTAGGAATTAAAATAGAACAAAAAGCCTCCCAATCGGCATGACCGCCATAGGGAGGCTTTTAAAAGCCAGACTAAATATATATCATTAATTACGCCTTTCCGTTGCATCCCAACACATTAAGTATTTTATGGGATACCATATCCTTCACGGCCTGGCGGGCGGGAGTTAAATACTGACGCGGATCAAAGTCGCCGGGGTTTTCCGCAAGGTGCTTGCGGATAGCGGCTGTCATAGCCATACGAATGTCCGAGTCGATGTTGATCTTGCACACCGCGGAACGGGCCGCCTGACGAAGCATTTCTTCCGGTACGCCAATAGCGTCTTTCATTTTACCGCCATAATTATTTATTTCCTGTACAAACTCCTGCGGAACCGACGACGCGCCGTGTAACACTATTGGGAAGCCAGGGAGCCTGCGGCTTACTTCATCAAGTATGTCAAAACGCAGCTGGGGCTTGGTGCCCGGCTTAAACTTAAACGCGCCATGGCTTGTTCCTATAGCTATCGCCAGAGAATCAACTCCGGTTTTTGTAACAAACTCCTCTACTTCCTCGGGCTTAGTGTAGGAGGAATCCTCCTCGGTAACCTTAACGTCGTCCTCCACTCCGGCCAGCCTGCCCAGCTCGCCTTCTACCGACACGCCTCTTTCATGAGCGTACTCCACTACCTTTTTGGTCAATACTATATTGTCCTCAAAGCTGTGATGGGAGCCATCTATCATAACAGAAGTAAACCCGCCGTCTATACAAGATTTGCAAACTTCAAAATCAGCGCCGTGATCAAGATGCAGTACCATTGGCAAGTCAGTATCGGCTATGGCAGCCTCCACAAGCTTTATCAGATAAGTATGCTTAGCGTATTTTCTGGCTCCGGCAGATACCTGAAGAATAACAGGCGCGTTCAATTCCTTTGCCGCCTCGGTTATACCCTGGACGATCTCCATGTTGTTAACATTGAACGCTCCAATAGCATAGCCGCCTTCATAAGCTTTCTTAAACATTTCATTACTTGTAGTTAAAGGCATAATATAACCCCTTCCATTTATCAGGCGTGTGGTTAACACTTCCCTGTTTTTTCCTATTATAACTTTTAAAGATGAAATTGACAAGGTTACAGGGATGGTACAAAAAAACATTGTCAGCCAAAAAATAATAATTGGCTGACAATGATGATTGGTTTAACCGGCAATGCAGCCGATCTTTACTTTAATACTCATACTTGCCGGAAGCTTCTACAATATTCGCATATGCCCAGTGGGTCGCGTCTACATCTGTAAAGCCTGTGACGCCGCCCGGAATATCTTTCGCTTCGATCCTTCTGTCAAGCATAGCATTAATCAAAGTCACTGCTTCCGCTCTGGTAATATTCCCCTCCGGTCTGAAAGTACCGTCCTCATATCCGGTAATCCAACCTTTCGCGGCAAAGCTGTTGATATACTTAAGCGCCCAGTGATCATCCGGTACATCCGGGAATATATTTTTATCCGTTACCGCAAGCTCATCAAATTGAGATGCTAAAGCAACAAATTCAGCCCTTGTAATTGGATTATCAGGATAGAATTTCCCATCAGGATAACCTGAAATAATTCCATTGGCCGCAAGGCAATTAACCGCATCAGAGTACCAGGTGTTTGCCGACACATCAGAAAACACTGGTGAATACCCTGTTTTTTCCACTCCGGCCAACAGTTTATAGAATATGGCCGCAGCTTCCCCTCTTGTAATAGTATTGTCAGGTCTAAAAGTTCCATCAGGATAACCGGTTATGTACTGGATATGCTCTGTTCGCTCAAGACCTAATCCTCCAAGACCTAACGGAGCTTCTTCTTCCGGTATGGTAACATTGGTATCGGCATTACCTCTGCCAGCAATGGCCGAACCATTGATGATTCTGGAGCCGCCTCCGCCCTTGCCGCTGCTTCCGCCGCTTATAGAAGCTGTCCACTTAGCGTAGAGAGTAATATCCTCCGTTACGGAATCGCTAAAATACCACTCCAACGTGAAGCCGTCATTCACATACCAGCCTTCGAAGCTATAACCCGGGCGAACAGGGTCAGCAGGTTTAAGAGCGTTGCCGCCGTCGGTTACCTTTTGGGTCTGATACACTGAACTATTGCTTATAAATGTTACTGTCCAGAAGATACCCTCTGCTTCTTTAAGCCCATCCATAGCGTCAGACAACTTGTTAAGCAAGGTATTGATTCTCGAAGCGTCGTCAAGAGTCAGTTCCTGGGCCAACAGCTCCTCCGCTTCGGCCAGAGCCGCCTCAAAGGCTATCCAGCTTTCCTCTGTGTAGCCGTTACGTGTCTTAAGCCTAGCTTCCTCAACGAGCTCCCGAAGTTCTTTCAGGCCGGGTATTTCAACTATTATCGGCCTTTCTTCAAGCTTCTTCAAAGCATTTGATAAAGTATTGATCGCATCCTTAATTCTTAAAGCGTCGTCAAAGGTCAATTCTTGGGTCAGCATTTCCTCCGCTTCAGCCAGAGCTGCCTCTAAGGACGCCCAGCTAGCCTCCGTGTAGTCGTCACGGTTTATGAGCTTAGCTTCCCTTACAAGCTCCTTAAGCTCATCCAATCCAGGCACTTCGGCTATGCTTAAAAATACCACGCGATCCAGTCCGAACATATAATTACTCCCGGTCCTGCCAACCGCCTCAAGCTTGAGCACATGACGCCCCGCATCCAAGGTTACATGTCCAAGCGAAATGGAACCGCTTCGCACAACGCCGTTGTTATATAAATCAAATTCCGCCGCTTCTTCTCCGTCGAGATACGCTTTGAAGATTCCATAATCACTCGCCATGGTGCAGTAGATTACCAATTCGCTGTCTACGGCTTCGTCAAGGTCCAGCGCCAACTCTAATACGCCGCCCTCAGCCAGGGAGGGACTGGGGGAATTGGTCCACCAAAGCTGCTTGCCGCCTCCGTACTCTCCCGCGTTTTCAAAAGTGCCGGTGCCTGCTCCAATGCTTTGAATTTGGGCGCTGCCGTTGGTGATCCGCAGAACCTCCATATTCTGTCCTTCAATAATACCTTTAACAGGCTTGTCGATATCCAGAGTAAGACAATCAAAACCAAACAGATATCCGTTTGCAACTGTATTGCTCGGGTTTTTCCCTGTTATTTCCGCCGATAAGACATGAGTGCCCTTACTCAGGACAGCCTCGCCCAGCGCGATGGTGGGGCTTAACGCAACCTTTTGGTTGTAGCAGTCTATGGGGGCGCCGATAGGTTCTCCATCAAGATAGAATTGTACAATACCGAAGTCCGGGCCCTTTGTCAGAGATATTCTGAGCAGACCGTCACAATCCCTCTTTACCGCAAATTCCATATCCAGCTTGTTTCCAGGGCCGCCGTTTGAGCCAAGAGGCAAAGACCAAATAAGCTGCTGGTCGTTTTTCCAGGCGCCGGCGTAAGCCGTCATGTTTTGGTACGATGGCGTTCCAGATGTGGAGGCAGTTGAGATTATATCTCTTGACGGTATAACCATTGAAGCTTCCACATTCTCATAGTATTCCACACGGGCTTCCAATGGTACAGGCCCATAGGGGTCCGTGCCACCCGGCGACAGGTACCAATAAGCCGTTACGGCATAATTTGCTGTGTCTCTATAGTATTTTTCAATATATCCATCAAACGACTCAAAGAATGGAACGTTATCGTTAAGCTGGAATCTTACGTTCGCCTTGTGTCCCTCGCCTCCAACGCCGCCTTCATTATAAGGCTGAGCGTGATACGGCCTTGTGTTGAACACCGTAGGGTCGCACCAGGCGTAGCCGAAATAGTCTTCCGAACCGGTGCCTAAGCTGGACGGGAACTTCTCACCATCTACAAAGAACTTCTCGTCGCCTTCACCCCACCAACCGGCGTCGGTCAATTCATATACATGCAGAGACATTCCCAGCCATCGTCCGGCTCCTTGTGTTTTCAGCACGCTGTAATCAGGCCAGCGGTCAGCTCTTGAATTATATTCGCCCCTGTGCCATTTCGCGTGGAACCGCCCGTAATCTCCGGCTTCTCCCTTCAGCGGCGCCACCGCTGCGTCAACAGTGATATCTCTATCCTCGGCTCCGTCATTGCCAATAATTATCTTTGCCCCGTTGGCAAACGGCATGTAGACATAGCAGTAGAACACGCCGTTCTTATAGCCCATGGGCAGTGTCGTAAACTGGTGATTGCCGGTGGAATCGCCGAAGAAGTCGCCTAAAGGCGCCCACACGCTGGGTGAGGTTTCACCATCCCAGTACATACTTACAGTAAGCTCCTTTAATAGCTGAAGATTTTCAACCGGCGTCCCGCTTAAGTCGTTGGCGTCCAGCCTGACTTTAAACTGTACTATCGCACCCTCACCGTTAAAGTTGAGAATTGTAGAGCTTCCTCCTGCCGGCACGGTGAATTGCTGAGAGTTTATTTCTTCCAACGTTTCGCTTAGCTCGTCAGAATTCGGAATACTGCCAAGTCTGTTTAAGAAGAAGCTGTTTACCTTGGCAAGGGCCGCTCTTTGAGTTGCGTTAAGCGAAGCCTTTGAGCTTTCAACCTGTACGCCTTCAGGCAGCGTTGTATAGTTCACCATGTAATAGCAACTAAGGGAGCTTCCCATGCCCGATAAATAAATCTTGCAGGACTCGTTATATGTAATGGGCTGGTAGGAGTTTCTGCCCTGCGCGGCTATATAATTCAATCCGCTATAGCTGAAGTAATCGTCGCTTCCCGAGAAGAAAGCATTGTTAAAGGCTTTGGAAATGGTAGGCTCATCGTAGGTATCGCCGTCTATGCATATCTCGATGGTTCCGCTGGGGTTGGCGCTCCAAATACGCCAAATAACGCCCGGCCCCTCCAAATCCGCTATCAAGTAGCGGCCGTCGCCAACGTTCTCAATATATCCTGTCCAGTCGCTGTTGTAATCCCAGCCGATATAGCTGTCCGTTCCGGCGTCATATACCGACCTCCTGTCGGTAGATGTCCATTCCGCGCCCTTTTCGCCCTGCAAAGGCAGTCGAGCTATATACTCCATATCCAGCATACGGTTTACAATATCAACATAGGTCAGGTAACCTTCGCCGCCTATAGTCTTAAGCCCTTCAATCGCACTCAACAGATCGTTATAAGCTGCCTGAAGCTCATCAGCATCGTCATATGTTAAGTTTCCGGCGAGCAGCACGTTCGCGTTATCCAGAGCCTGAATGAAGCTCTCCCATGTGTCCGCGGTATAATCTGTTTCCTCTAAGTCCGCGGCTTCCGCCACTAATTCTCTCAGCTCATTCATATAAGGTATGTTGAAGACGATGCAATCCAAGCCGAACATGAAGTTAGCGCCGGTCCTGCCGACCGCTTTAAAAGTGAGCACGTGCCGGCCTGCGCTAAGCTCCACGCCGCCCAGGGAGATGGGGCCGCTTCTCACAACATTGCCGTCGTAAAGGTTAAAGGGCTCGCCTACCTCTATACCGTCTATATACACTTGGAAAATGCCGTAATCATTAGCCTTTGTACAATAGAGAATCATTTCGCTGTTAACGGGCTCAGCCAAATCCAGCGCCAAATCCAACTCGCCGTCCAACGCCAGGTTTCCTGTTCTTGCCGTGGTCCACCACAGCTGAGCGAGCTTGCTGTAGGTCCCGGCTGATTCCCACGTGCCGGAGCCGACACCCATGGCCTGGAGATTGGCGCTGCCGGCCGTAAGCCGCAGAACCTCCATTTCTTCGCCCTCAATCAAGCCGTCCGTAGGCGGCGTTGGATCAATTACCAGAGCGTCTAGCCCAAACAGGTAACCTGTGCTCGCGCTGTTTTTGCCTGTTATCTCTACCTCAAAGGTATGCGCGCCCCTGTCCAGATTCACTTGGCCAAGCACAATACCTCCTGAGTGTGTAAGCTTCTGGTTATAGGAGTCGGTCTCCCGGCCTATGGGCTGGCCATCCAGATAAAATTTATGTATACCGAAATCGGCCGCTTTACCGACCTTCATTATAAGAGTACCGCTTGCGGCTTCCTTAGTATTAAAGGTAAATGTAATGCTTTCGCCTACCGGGTTTTCGGTGAGCTCCCACCATAACAGCTGCCTGTTATTGCTCCATGAGTTGAACGCGGAAACAAAAGTCATATCCTGGTTCAAGGTCTCACCCACGGTATTGCTGAAGCTCATTGACTCGCCTTCAAAGATCATATTTTTATTTGAGCTTTTAGGCTCGTAATAATTCGTTCTGGTATCCAGGTCAAGAACGGGATAAGTATCAACTCCGCCCTCTTCAAGGTACCAATAGGAGGTTATTCCGTAATTTGTGTTGTCCTTGTAGTATTTCTCAATATAACCGTCAAAGGACTCAAAAAATGGAACATTATCATTTAGCTGGAACCTGACGTTAGCCTTATGGCCCTTACCGTGGACTCCGCCTTCGGCGGTAATAGGCTGCGCCTGATGGGGCGACTGGAAGTATCCGGGATCGCACCACGCATATCCGAAATAGTCCTCAGAGCCGGTGCCAAAGCTGGATGGGAATGTCTCCCCGTCCACATAAAACTTCTCGTCGCCCTCTCCCCACCAATACTCAGGGCCGTCGGAAACGGTCGAATGAGTAGTTTTATAAACATGCAGGCTAAAGCCAAGGAAACGCCCTGTGCCGTTTACTCTAAGCACATTGTAATCGGGATAACGGTCGCTTCTTTCATCATAAAAGCCTCTATGCCATTTCGCGTGGAACCTGCCGTAATCCGCCGGGTCTCCCTTAAGGGGCACAACGACTGCATTCACCTCAAGGTTTCTGGCTTCCGTACCATCGTTTCCTATTACTATCTTCGCGCCGTTTCCGAAGGGCATGTAGATGTAGCAGTAGAACTCGTCGTCAACGGTAAAGCCCATAGGAAGGGTTTTAAAGTACTCAGCGCCTGTTGAATCTCCAAAGAAATCACACAACGGCGCCCACACGCTGGGTGAGGTTTCGCCATCCCAATACATGCTGACCGTGAGCTCCTTAAGCATCTGCATAAGCTCCGCGCTGTTCATGTTTTCTATTCCGCTTCCCAGCTTTACCTTAAACTGAGCCACGGCTCCTTCGCCGCTCTGATTCAAAACGGTGGATTTACCGCCGGCCGGCACGGTGACCGAATCATTTATCGTAGTTATCGCGCCGCTGAGGTCGTTGGGGTTATTGCCCGTCTGAAGGAAGTAGTCGCTGACTCTTGTAAGCGCGGCTCTTTGTTCTGACGTCAGCGTCCCGGTCGTACTCTCCACCTCAGTGCCCTCAGGCAGCTTGGAATAGGTGATTTGGTAATAGCAATTCAACGGGTTACCCGTGTTGTGTATGTACACCTTGCAGGATTTATTAAAGGTAATGGGCTGGTAAGTGTTTTTGCCCTGTGATACTATGAAGCTTAATCCGGGGAAGTTAAAGAAGGAATCCTGCCCAGTAAATAAGCTGCTGTAATTCTTGCTGAAGGTTCTGTCATTCCATGCGGTTTGCGGGTCATCGTCATCACTGTCTATAACGAACTCAATAATGCCGCCTTTGGGGTCCGCGCTCCATATACGCCAGATAACGCCGGGGCCTTCCATATCAGCTATCAGGTAACGGTCTGTGCCGCCTACCTGTTCAATATAGCCGGTCCAGTCGGCGTTAGCGCCCCAATTGCTGTATGTGCCGGTCGTCTCGTTATACCTGGAAGTCCTGTCCCAAGCCGACCACTCGGCGCCCTTTTCACCAGGGGTTGGCAAAAGCGCGATATGCTCTAAATCCAGCATCTGGTTGACGATATCCTCATATGTGTAATACGTGGTATCCTCCAGTGCCGGCTCGCTCAGTGTAAGCTTGTCCAAGCCCAGCATATAGCCATCGCCCACAGTGCTCGATTCGTTCTTACCAAGGCACTCAAACTTAAGTATATGCCGGCCGGCGGCAAGCGTTACCTTACCAAAGCTTACAACTTCATTTATAAGTAAAGGCGGCGACTCGTGATAAAGATCGAACACGTCACCTACCGCCTCACCGTCAATATAAGCCTGAAATTTGCCGTAATCACCTGCGTGTGTGAAAGACATGGACAATTCAAGGTCCGTAACGGAGCTATCCAGGTCGAGAGCTAATTCCAACTCGCCTCCAACCTGCAAATTAGGCGTAGACGACCTGTTCCACCATAGCTGCTTGCCTCCGCCGTAATCAAGGTTTAGTTCCGGGAAGTCTTTTACAATATCCTGAACCTGAGTGTTACCTGCCGTCAGACTCAGCACTTCCATATACTGTCCCTGGATAACCTTGTCTTCAAGAGCGATATCAGAATTAAGGACAAATTTGCTGAACCCAAACAGATTCCCTGTGGAATCCGGATTACGTTCCAACACCTTCGCCGTTAAAACATGCTCACCCGCCTCAAGAGCTACCCGCCCCAGAAGGATGCTGGGACACAGAATGACGTTGGAATTATAACAATCAACGGGCGCGCCTATTTTTACGCCGTCCAGATAGAACTGGAATTTGCCGAAATCACTGGCTTTCGTGAGCTCTATCCTTAACAAACCACTAAAGCTGTTGATCAACGTAAATTTCATATCCAGGGTGTCGTCTTCATCCGCCCCAAGCCACCACATCTGCCAATCGTCATACCAGCCCGAGCCGAAACCGGCCATATACAGCCAATCAACGGTTCCGCTGCTGGCTACAAATTCGCTGATCCCTTGGTCAATAATTTGCGGGAACACCAGCTCATCCGTATCAGCGAAAGGATTGTTCAAATCAGTTAAATCCGCCTCAAGCTCGCCAGGCTCTTCAGCGGCTTCGTCTTCAAGCTCGCCAGGCTCTTCAGGTTGCTTATCATGATCATTAATATCGTCATTAGTATCATCGTCAGTATCTTCATCAGTATCGTCATCAGTCTCACTGGCCTCGTTATCCGGTTTACTGGTATCGTCATTAGCTTCATCCTCAGATTCGCCGGACTCACCAGCAGCCTCACCCTCAAGATCAATTTCAATGGCGCCCCTATCCTCCGATGCGATATCAGCAGCGTATACCGTCGGCATCTGCGCGCACATCATACAAACAGCCAGAAATAACGCTAGAATTTTTTTCATCACAGCCAGCCTTTCTTTATAAAATATACTACAAAAGGGGGACTAAGCCCCCTTTTGTTCAACCACCAAACCTCTCCATCATTTCCTTAGCGTTTTCTATGGTTATCTCAATGGTGTCAAGAATAACCTCCTTCTCAAGAGTCTCTCCATTAACAAGCAGCCTGTAGGCCGCGTCGATAGCTTCCTCACCGCCGGTGGGATACACATATGTAACGGCCATGGTGCCGTTTAATACCTCCTGGATACCTCCGTCAGGCGTGGGAAGCCCGTCAATACCTATAAAAATCATTTCGCCTTCACGTCCGGCGTTCTTGGCCGCAAGGTAAGCGCCAACGGCCGCGGGGTCGTTATGGCCGTATACAACGTCAATTTCATCGTTGGCCTGAAGGGCCGCTTCCATTACAGTTATAGCTTTGTCGCGCAGCCAGTCGCAGCTCTGCGAATAAATGATTTCTATCTTGTCATTGCCGCCTAAGCCTTCTCTGAAGCCGTCGGCTCTTTCCTTTTGAGGAGTGGCGCCCTCAAGGCCCTTTATCTCAACTACTTTAGCTCCGTCCGGGTAGTTTTTAGCCACATACTCGCCTGCTTTTCTGCCAATCAGCACATTGTCGCCGCCAATAAAGGAGGTATAGGCGTCGCCTTCAACCCGGCGGTCAAGAACGATTACGGGAATACCAGCGTCATATGCTTTTTTAACGACAGCGGTAAGCGGCGCCGCCTCGTTGGGAGAGATTATAAGCAGGTCTACCTGTTGGACAATAAAGTTCTCAACGTCGGCAATCTGCTTGCTGTTGTCCTGAGCCGCGTCTGAGAATACAACCTCAAACTCGGGGTATTTCTCGGCCGCAGCCGCTATTTGGGCGTTCATTGCTACGCGCCAGGGCTCGCCAATGTTGCACTGGGACATGCCGATCAAAAACGTGCCTTTGCTCTCGGGCGCGGGTTCCTCAGCAGGAGCGGACTCTTGGGCGGCAGCAGTCTCTTGCGCCGGCGCGGAAGCGGCGGCAGTCTGATTGGAAGCCGCGGACTGTGATTGTCCGCATCCGGCCATTAGAAAGATCATACACCCCGCCATTAACATTGCAATTAGTTTTTTCATTTTCTTCATGCCTCGTTTCTTTTTTATATTTATCAAATTCCATTTTAAAAAGGAATTGACATACATTGCGCATACGAACCTTACCTTTTTTTCTCCTTTTGCAGCACAACCGCGCCTATGATGATAAAGCCCTTTACAATCTGCTGCATATTGTTGTCAATATTTTTAAGCCCTAGCATATTATCCAGGATACCCAGCGTAAGCGCGCCCACAACAGTTCCGATGATAGTTCCTTTTCCTCCTGCCATACTGGTGCCGCCTATGGCGACTGCCGCTATAGCGTTCATCTCATAACCTATACCGTCGTTAGGGCTTCCCTGACTAACCTGCGCCGCGTGTATAACACCGGCGACGCCAGATAAAAGTCCGCAGAGCGAAAACAGTATGATCTTGACCTTGTCAACCTTAATGCCGCATAAATACGCCGCTGTTTCGTTGCCGCCGATGGCGTAAACATAACGACCAAACCTTGTATATTTCAGCAGGATAGCAAAAATAACCGCAATAATCACAAAGCAAATTGTCGGCAGCGGTATGCCCCAAATCCTCTCTCCCAGCATGCCGTACACGGGAGATACCATGCCCGGTTCGGTCCCAAACGCTATGGGTACGCTGTAGCCCTTCGACCAGGTGCGGGCTAAACCCCTGGCGATCGACATGCTGGCAAGCGTGACGATAAACGCCTGAATACCCAGCTTTGTGCGTACTACGCCGTTAAACAAGCCAAAGACCAGCGAGATTATCAGAACGATCATAATAGCCAGCCCTACGTTCAAACCATTTTGCACCATCAGAACCGCCGCGCCCGTTGCCGTAAGACCCAAAACGGCCCCTACGGAAAGGTCTATATCGCCCAATAATATGACAAGCGTCATTCCGACAGCCATAATTCCGTTTTCCGAAATAGATCTCAGCACGTTCGCCAGATTGGTAGGATTTAAAAACAGGTTTCTGTCGCCTCGGACGCAAATAATCGAAGCAATAATAAAAATCACTATAAGGCTGATGAAATTTTTAAATTGCCATAGCATATCCCCAATGGAATTCTTTTTTGAAGCATTATCAGGCATCGATTAAAGCCTCCTCTCTCATAGTAGCCGCGCTAAGCAGGATTTCCTGGTCGGCTTCCTCTCTCAAAAAGTTTCCGGTGAGTCTGCCTTCACAAAATGTGATGATCCTGTCGCATATATTAAGCAGCTCCGGAAGCTCGGAGGATACGACCATAATGCCCTTGCCCATGGCGGCCAGCATAGAAATGAGCTGGTAAACCTCCTCTTTAGCGCCCACGTCGATACCCCGCGTAGGTTCGTCCATCAACAACACCTCTGGCTCTGTAAGCAGCCAGCGTCCGACAATTACCTTTTGCTGGTTGCCCCCGCTGAGGTTGGATACCAACGTGTTTGCCGAAGGTGCCTTGATCCTGATGTCCTTCATCTGTTTATCCCATAGCGGCCGCTCCTCCTTCGTGTTCATAAAGAACCGCTTGGAGAACGTTTTTAATATAGGCAGGGACATGTTTTCTCCTATGCTTCTTAAAAGCACCAGACCCTGACCCTTTCTGTCCTCGGTTAAAAAAGCCACCTTGTGCTTGATAGCGTCCTGAGGGTTGTTTATATTAACCAATTTGTTATGTATGTATATCCGGCCGGTCATAGACTTCGGATGAAGCCCGAACAAGCATTCCAAAAGCTCAGAGCGCCCCGAGCCCATTAGTCCCGCGATTCCCAAAACCTCGCCCTTTCCAAGAGTAAATGATATATTTGAGAGATTTGATTTCTTGGAGAATGGCGGCAGCTTTAGATTAATTTCCTCCACACGTAAAAGCTCTTTCTGCGCGCTTGACGAAGCCCCTCGCTCTCTTTCTTGAAAATCGCGCCCCACCATCAGGTTAATAAGCTGGTTTCTCTGTGTAGACGCGGTTTCCAACGTGGCAATATACAACCCATCCCTCATTACAGTGATCCTGTCCGTAATCTCAAATACCTCTTCTATACGGTGCGTGATATAGATGATCGATACTCCCTCGCTCCTTAAACGGTTTGCCACTTCAAATAATTTATTTGCCTCCGCTTTGCTAAGCGCTGAGGTAGGCTCATCCATAATTACAATTTTAGCGTTTAGAGATGTAGCTTTAATAATTTCAATTAGCTGCTGCTCACCTACACGCAGCTCCCTGACTCTGGCCTTGGGCGAAACCGCAAGATTAAGCGCGTCGGTTAATTCCTTTGTCTGTTCGAACATTTTCGCGTAATCAACAAGCCCAGATTTTCTTAAAGGCTCCCGGCCCAAAAAAATATTTTCACCCACAGTAAGCTCAGGCACCAGCTGAAGCTCCTGGTGTATCATAGCTATGCCGTACCCCATTGCTTCTATTGGGGACGATATGGAAACCTCTTTTCCTAAATAGATAATTTTGCCTTCGTCCGCCCTCAGCGAACCCGACAAAATATTCATAAGCGTGGACTTTCCAGCGCCGTTTTCACCCATAAGCGCGTGTATTTCACCCTTTTTCAGTGATAAATACCCATTTGATATAGCTTTTACGACGCCAAACGACTTTACAATTCCCTCCATTGAGAGAATAACATCATCACTCATAGCGTCACCTCCTGGTGAAATTATAACTTCTTTCTTTTTAATAGTATTTGCACTGCTCGCACTTTATTTTGCACTATTCGTACTTTGTCAGTCCGCATTATGGTATTAATGCTTTTTATATGATATTGTATATTTAAAACAAATTATGGATACTGCAGAGGGGGAGCTCTTATCGGACCGAGATGGGCTGTTAAAAATTCACTTCGGTATAAAATATCTATTTATCTTTTTATAGGTATATTTATACCGATCGTTTTGCTTGGGTTTATGCAGTCATACATAAGTACCAACGAATTGGATAAGATGCTGACCGAGAACACGCGGCAGCTGCTTGAGCAGGTTGATATGACGCTTGAGTTTTACATGCGTAATATGGAAAGGGTTATGGGGGTTATGGAAAGCCTGCCTTCTGCGACCGGATTTATCAGCGGCAATTCTAACGAGCAGACAAAAGACGATCTGCTTAAGTACATGGCCGCGGTTGAAAGCAACAACCCGGAAATAGCGGGAGTGCTGATAGTAAAAAGCGACGGTGAATATTTAAGCAACCGCATTATACAAAAATCACGTGATTCACTGACAAAGGAAGAATGGTACAGGGGGGCTATGGAAAAACCGGAAGCATACATATTTAGCAGCAAGCCTCTTGGAAGAAATCTTTTCTCAATTTTAAGCTACAGCGAAGATGAAATTATGTGTATCACAAAAGCGCTTAAAAATCCCGCCACCGGTGAATACAGCGGCGTTTTGCTTTTAGATTTCTATTTAAGCTCCTTTGACGGCAATATTAGCGAAAGCACGTTGGGCAGCGAGGGCTTTCTGTACGTAACTGATTCGCAGGGAGACATAATTTACGCTCCGTATAATGACGTGATTAATCGTATTGATAACGAGTATATATTGGGTCATGAAGATGAAAAAACGGTTTTTAATATACACGGCCAGCTTTATCAGGTGATTTGCAAGCGATCCGCCAGCTGGAACGTTATGGGTGTTTTTCTTGTCAGCGACTTTATGGCGTCTGTTAACCGTTTGAAGTATGGGACCATAGCGCTTTTTATCGGTACGATTTTATTAATTTGGTTCTTTTTATCCCAGCTTAATAAAATGTTTATTATTCCTATTTACGAGATGCAAAAATTAATGCAGTCAGCTGAAAACGGCAATATTGACGTCCAATTTCCGGTTAAAACAGATGACGAGATTGGCGCGCTGGGGAAAAGCTTCAATTTAATGATCACCGAGATAAAAAACCTTCTAATTATAATAGAGGAAGAAAACAAGCTGAAAAGGGAGGCGGAGTTCAAGGTTCTTGAAGAACAGATAAAGCCGCACTTTTTATATAATACCCTGGATACTATTAATTGGATCGCCCTGGAATGCGGAGCCGCGGAAATCATCAGCTTGGTCACATCCTTGACTACTCTGTTCAGACTATCTCTTAACAAGGGGAAAAAATATATATCGGTTGAAAATGAAATTGAGCAGGTTAAAAGTTACCTTATTATTCAAACCATACGATATGAAGACGCCTTTGATTACTCATTCGACATTGAGCCCGGCGCGCTTCAATATAACG
>Ga0153952_1000367_pt1 | contig 15082 bp, 16 predicted proteins | sample TSNJ036MetaG_FD_104746 | JGI IMG/M metagenome (GOLD analysis project Ga0153952, IMG submission 104746) | Attine ant fungus gardens microbial communities from New Jersey, USA - TSNJ036 MetaG | ecosystem: Host-associated > Fungi > Mycelium > Unclassified | place: USA: New Jersey, Wharton State... | reverse complement strand
CGCTCTTTGATTACCCATGAACACACGCCAAGGGCACAGTACGGCGCGCCCGGTGATTTTGATGAATGGGCCCGGATTATTGGAGATGACTCCTGGTCCTCGAAAAACCTACGACAGTGAGTTTCTATTTATTCTTTCTGGCAGTGCGCTTATTGACAACTGTTAAGATACTTCAATAAATTTGAAACTTACACTCCTCACGTAGATTATCCACTTGTCGATTTATCTGCCCGTGGCAAAAGTGGACCTATCCAAGTAGGCTATAACAGCTATGTTTCAAAGCTAAGCGGTGCCTTTATCAACAGTTGTATCAATATTGGTATCCCCTTCACTCCGGATTTCAATGGGACCTTGGGGACCATTGGCGTTGGTCGAGTAAGTGACACATGTCATTTTCAGGGAACATAGAACTGAAATCAGGATCTCCTCCATCATAGATCAGTACGTCATTTCCCATCTCTTTTATGAAGCTATGACCTTTCAATCGCTCAGTGACTTACATCGACAATATGTTTCAACGTGTCTCCTCAGAGTCCGCCTATCTGACGCCTGAGGTTCTTACGAGGAAAAACATCACTGTTGCCACAAATGCAACCGTAACTCGCATCATCTTTGAGGAAGTCGCAGGTGAGATTCATGCGACAGGTGTTGAGTTTGCAAAGAACAAGAATGGCAAGAAATATTGGGCAAAATCAAGGCGGGATATTGTTCTCAGGTTGGTTTCGCACAAACTTGAATTGGAATATTTCCTCTAACATTTTTTTTTGCAAAGCGCTGGGTCTGTTCAATCGCCTCATGTAAGCGTATCTATTTTCTTCCAGATAATGTTTTAAGTACTTGTCTCCTGTAGATTCTAATGCTCTCTGGTGTCGGCCCTGCGGAGCACCTTCGGTCCCACAAAATCCCTGTTGTTCTCGAGCATCCCCAGATCGGGAAAAATCTCGTCGATCACCCTGTAGTAGACCTATACTTCAAGGACAAACGCAATTCCTCTGTCAAGTGGATGAGACCCCGATCATTCACCGATTTGGTCAAGTTCACTAGCGCCATGGTGCAATACTTCGTCCTCGGTAGTGGAGGTCCTTTGGCAACTAACGTTAGTATTAATCACCCTTTGGACGGGCTTCCGTCTAACCAGAGAAAAAAGTTTGGCGAATCAGCTGCTTTCATCCGTTCAGATGATCCCAAACTATTCCCTTCTTCAGAATACCCTCAACATCTGACAGATAGCACTTCAGCTGCAGACAGCCCCGACTTGGAGTTATTCACCACACCCTTCGCCTACAAAGTATGAATGTATGCCTCTCCCAGGTATTAAAAGTACCCTAACCAGTTTTCCAGGAACACGCTACTACTATGTTTGATATCCATACTTTTTCGCTCCATTGTTACCTCGTCAGGTGTTTTCTGAATCACTCCCACTATATAAACTCGTCGATTAACCCTTCTTCAACAGGCCGTTGAGCACTGGCGCTGTTCTTCTCAAATCAAATGACCCCTGGCAACTACCGAGCGTTAATCCCAAGTAAGGGATGGTCCACGACGTGATTCTGATTATTCATCACTTTTTCAGCTACTTGCAAAATCTGGAGGATATGTGGAAACTTGTCCGAGGTGTTAGAGTTCTTCTTAGGATCGCACATGCTGAACCTCTTGCTGCACATCTCGATCATACAAGCACTCGTCAAGACCTGGACCACCAGCTTCACCTCAAGTCTGATGTAGAGATTGCGGAATTGGTTAAAGATCGCGTACAAACGGTATATCATCCGACATCAACATGTAGGATGGCTCCAAGAGAAGAAGGTGGTGTTGTGGATGCCAAGTTGAGAGTTTATGGGATCCGTGGTCTCAGGGTGTGTGATGCATCTATCTTCCCAAGCATCATCTCTGGTCATACGGTGCGCATAATGTCGATATCACTCCACGTAAAATATTCATGACTAGAGTCAAGGCCGGTGGATGCTATGCCATTGCAGAGAAACTTGCAGACGACATGAAAGCAGAGTACATGTCTGTATGAGAATATCAATTGGTTAGTGAATATTTCCTGATGATCAGATGTATCTTATGGTAATAGTTACAGGTAGTTGAGACAAGACTCGTTGCGTGTTTGCACCGAGTCCCCCCTTTTTCTATCTAAACTTAACATAAACTATATCAATAGGTTTCGTGGTGAAGACCATCATTCCTCATGGCCCTTGTCAACATCAAAAGTAAACTTTCAATCCTATTCTGACGTTCCTGGAAGGGACATAAGCCTAACACATGCATGGATGGATGTGTCCTAACCTGAATTTCCTTCATCTCATCCTTGAGTTTGTTGACTGGAAGACTTTTCACCTCAGTGAGAAGTGTTTCGACCTTCTTCATGTTCAAGTTCGTCTGAGCATTGGCAGCCAAAACAGATTGCTCAATTCCGCCAGATGTGAGTCCATTCCTAGAGTTATACAGTCTCGCCAAACCCGAGTTTTCATTTCCACCATTTGTGAAGCGGGGTGGCACTGTCGTGTCTTCTTCAGCAAGCGTGGATGGGATAGATGGGATAGCGCCGTAACCACCCAATCCAAGTCTCTGGTCTGCCATGAAGCCACCAGGATTATTGGACGTTGCCATACGGGTCCTCGGCCACGGAGCCCGTAAGGTAGCCCAATTAGTAGTGGCTGTGCGTGTGCGACGTCGGCTGAAATTCACTGCACTCAACGGCTGGGCATCAACATCAATGACCTGAATTCGACTAACTTCACTTCTGGCAGAATTTTCGCGAGTATGGACTCTACTGTTGAGCAATTGACCTTCTTCATCTTCCTCTTCAAGCTCAGAAAAGATGTCACATTCGTCGTCCATTTCCATATCGAGAATGGCGTCATAGATATCATGATGGGCAGGGCCAAGCAAAGCCTCAAGCATATGCATATTCTTGATGTGCCGAGGAATACTCTTGAAAATGGACGTAGAGGCATCTTTGCTCGCCTGGCGGTCTTTGGATCCGGACTTGAAATGTCGCTCATATATGGCAATGAAGAACAGTTGAGGAAGTGAAGTCAATATGATGAGAAAAACATTGACATTGTGAAGGGCTTTTGGCGAAAGAAACCAACTTGCAGGTTTGAGAATCACGAAGGCCAGAATGTTGAAGGGGGGCTGATACGAGAATAGAGCTTCACTTTTAACACTGTAATGTCCACAATCAGCTTCCAGTTCAGTAAAATGGGATCTGCAGCTATGACAGAAGGGACGTACCCTTCAATGGTCGAAATCACAAATTGAAACAAATACTGTGAAGGTTAGAACAACGTATCAGCCATAAATGGAACAGGGTAGACACTTGTGACTTGCCTCCTGAGATGCATTGGAACCAATCCTGGCGACGGTATTGGATAAGATAGAGATCAAAACTGTTGAATGAGACATCTAACGTCAGTATAGTGAACAGACCCTGAACCGGAGCTGCAAAAGCAGAAACCATGGAGCCTTGTACTCAACTTGTTACCAAAAGTGTACTTGAAAACAAAGCGAACACGGTAACCAGAAGAGGACCAAAAATAGGGTGGAAACTATCAGCTTGGCTGAATATGATGGCACCGCTACCGAGCCAGATATGTACGCAGTACCACGCTAGGGACCCCAATGTCCAGGGCTCGTGGTTGTGGTCAATGGATTTGTCTCTGGCTGTGGATTCAAAGTTTTTTGTCAGAGTGGCACTTTGTAACGAGGACGCATTACCTAAAATCCATAAAGTGAACATAAGACCTGAGAAGCATATGATGACGGTGCCAATGAACATCACAAATTGCACAATCATCGCTTGCAGTGAGCTGTTTGTTGCTAGATATGAGCTACGTAGAGGCCTCGTTGGATTGTGGAGACATACAGAATGATAACATGATTGGCTACCACAAAGAATACCAATCTGCCGCCATCAAGATGAGGTCAGGATGTAGGTACACCAAAGAGCGCTAACCCACCTTGGGAAAAGTATGCAACTCCCGCAGGCTAGGATGTCAAACGCAAGCCTCGAAGTTGCCACTGTATGAAAGTGAGATGTAAGGCTGTTTCGAACATGGATACGAAGACTGACAATCATTGTTGTGCAACCCTTTGATCCTCAGACAGAAATAGACCATGAAAATGACAATGAAGGAGAAATCAAATGCATTCCACATCTGGATGGGTGAAATTGTAAGTATGACATTCAGGGAAATATAATAGAATCTGCTGACGTTGGCGATATAGACTAAGATTGACGGCAACACGAAATCAGTTCGTCAGCATACCTGAGAAGTGATGCGTAGACTCACCGTACCAACCATGCTCGGTGGCAGCGGTGTATTCCTCCAAGACATGGGCCATGGCAATGAGCATGAACACTGACTCCGACAAGGTAAGTTGAGACCTATTTTGATCTGCGCGCGAAGATTACGTCGAACGTAGTTATACAAATTTTTACATCGAACTTACTTGCTACACAGAGGATAAAAGTTATCAGGAGAATAGCAAAGTTCAGGTATTCAGATATTGCTCCATAACGCGGAACACGGAGTCTGGTTAGGGAAGTGAATCACGTATTACAAAAACGACTGGAACAGTCAGCATACCTGGAATGGTCCAAGAATGGAGCTTTATGAACGTCGTACATCTGAATAGGACATGGTTTGTAATTATCGGCGAGGATAGACCGTGTCGAGGGCAAAGAGAACACAACGTTCCCAGAATAGATATCGTTCACTAATTTCTGAACTACTGGAGTGGCAAGGAAGGCCTTCGACCGTGTGCATATCGCCATCTGTGGTGTCATTGAGTCCAGGGATATGATCAGGAGCTGTACCTACCTCAAGTGCAGTATGCGAAGTCTCAAGATCGTGCCCTGAGATTGCATATTTGACTTCTTCGACAGTGGCCGAGGAAGCTCCAGCAAGAGGACACCAAGACGTTGTCAATACAGCCAAGAGTTCCGTGTTATGTGAGGCAAATCGACTCATAAGCTTGAGCGCAAGCAGCTCACATAAGCTTGCACGAGATTGCATAACGGCCATAAAAGCTAGATTTAAGTCCGCCTGGGCAAGAAAATATGATCGCACGACCAGGCAAGCATAGACAACAGCGATATTGCGGAGACGGGCATACTTCATTACAAGGGGACGAACGATAGCGAAATTGATATCAGAGGCGTTTAATTGACTAGGGAATAGGGTTAGTTCTTCCTCAGGGGAGAAAGTTAGAATACATTTACTCCCAGCTCAGTGCCACATTTACTAATTGGTTGAGTGTAGTTGTTTTCAGTGTATGGTCCTTGCAAAAATGATAATGAGTGCTGACCAATGGTTCCCTGAGAGAGGTGATTAGGAGCACGATGCAATATCACAGAAAAACTCACGGTAATATCTTTCTTGAGCGCTGGGATGAGCGGGAAGACTTTGACGGACGCCAGTTCCTCCTGCGTGTGGGCAAGCAGAGGAGTGAGGGCGGGTTGTTCTGGATCCAATGCAGCCATTGGGATATAGTTCTGCAGGCCAGTATGCGTTTATGATCGCTTTAAAGCCCTTTACGATGGCTGCTGGAGGTAACCTGGGGTCGAGAGGACCCTAGTATTGCTGCAGGACTGTCAAAAGCTCGCTTCATGCTACAACATGCCAACCACGCCGAGCAGACTTTTGACATTCTGGATGATGTCTGTATGATGGAGCGGAAAACCCCGATTGGATAAGCGCTTACCTGAAAAAGGCTTTTTGTTCTGAGCTTTTTGTCTCTGTCATAATCTTGCCCAGGACTATTCCGGGCTTATTGTCTTCGTGCAAACGCATGCTCTTAAATTGAGGCGAAGGCAAGATGGTAGCTACTCCCACCCGTCATTCGGGAGGAGACTTGCATCGCCTTGTCCAAATCAAGACACCTTTGTACTTATCTGCTTCTTAGCTTCAAATTACCGGCCTCTCTTCTGAACACGCAAGATGGGTTGTTGCTGCTCCACAGCCATTGATCTCAACAGTGAGGTCAACCTCTTCCACTTTGAACTCCACCGCACTGTTGGTAAGGGCGCGTTTGGCAAGGTTTGTCTACTCTCTCCGTCGTCGAGCATGTGCTTATGTCTTAGGTACGGGTCGTTGAGCACAGACGCTCGAATCAACTTTACGCCCTTAAATACATTGATAAGTCGCAATGTATCCGACGAAAGGCTGTTGCCAATATCATACAGGAGCGTCGACTCCTAGAGGAGGTACGCGGTCACTATTTTACGCGTCATTGACTCGACCTTAAACTGTACAATTGAGATTGATCACCCATTTATCGTCAATCTCCGTTATGCTTTTCAGGATGACGATAATTGTTTCTTTGTCCTTGACCTCATGCTGGGAGGTGACCTGAGATGTACGTCGTTGAAGTTCACTTGGTTCTGTGGCTGATCAATATCGCTCAGTCCATCTGGAGCGTCATGGATTCTTTAAAGAAGAAATTGTCGTTTTCTGGATTGCGGAAGTAGCAACCGCTCTTGAATATCTGCATCGTCAGCGCATCTGTCATCGGTGGGTTCCGACACTCTTCTCTGTCAACTGTATTACTGACTAATCTATAGAGACTTGAAACCTGACAACATCCTTCTGGATTCTGATGGCCATGCGCACATCACTGATTTCAATGTAGCTATCCATTATTCAGAGAAACGGCTGCACACGAGCGTCGCCGGCAGCATGGCCTATATGGCACCCGAAGTTATCGGGCAAAGGGGCTACAGTTGGGCTGTTGATTGGTGGAGCTTGGGTATTACCGCCTATGAGCTCTTGTTCCAAAAGCGACCATTTGGTGGACGTGATGAGAAGAAGATGACCAATTCCATTCTCAAGGATCCGCTGGCGTTTCCCGAGGAAGGTTTCCGGCGTAGTGAAGCTGGTCTCTCAGCTCTAAAGGGGGTACGCCAATACATTGTTTTCTTCCTTTTATTTCATAATCACATATTATTCTATTTAGTTCATTGATAGGGACCCTAGTACACGCTTGGGCTGCCGTCCAAATGGTTTAGGGTTTGAAGATATTCGTAAACACGCATGGTTCTCGTCGATCAATTGGGATGCCTTGCAAGCTAAAGAGCTTCAGTCCCCATACGTTCCTGATGTTAGTTCTGAGTCTCTTCTCATCCAAATTAATAGATCTGATCCAGCGTTGTTCAGCTGAACCAGGCTAACTTTGATATATCACACGAATTAGACGAGTTCTTTATGGTTGAAAAGCCATTGAAACATTCAAAGCGTAAAACTAATATCGATCCTGAAAAAATGAACCCTGAGCTCCGCCAGTTGGAAGACCAGTGAGTATGGTTCTGGTTGATGAAACATGTTCTGACTGGAATTTACTCAACAGTTTCACCATCTATGACTTCGGCAGTTCCGAAAAATTGTCATATTATCCCGACAACCAAGTCATGGGCACAGAGTTCACAGGCCGGACGTATATGACGTCTACGTCGGACACCCTCAGTCCGACTGCTACTATCGTCGAGCCTTCTCAGGCTGGGACCACGTTGCTAGAGAGCCGTGCTGGGTGCAGACCAACAATACCAGCCTCACGCGGACCAGCTTCGATGTAGAGGTCATGACTGATCCTGGATTGTTGATTCGGGGTACATGCACAACAAATGTGGATCCATCGGTCTCAATTATGAACTCATGATTGTCTTGTATTTTTAAGGGTAGCTTTTTGTATCAACTACATAATCTTAATCGTTCACTATTGCTAATTCCTTGACTGTCCTCTTTGTATACTAGACTTAATAAACGGGTTATCTATTGAATGAACAAACTGTCATTTTACTTTTGTTCCTCTTGTTGTAGCAATCTATGGTACTGACGGGACTAATCTTAGAGGCGTCCATATAACCTCTTATATGAGATACCTGCGATAAGAAAACAGATCATATTTCGACTATACTTCTCCTTTGCTGTTTGCGTTCTGGTGATACACCTCTGGTGTCAGGCCTTGTAGACCTAGGTCCTCCACGTCTCAGCACTGATTAGAAGTTCAGAATCCCTCTCGAAACACGTGAGCAGTGTCACCTGATTCCGCCCTTTTACCATATAGGAGTCATCTCGGGTGGACGAACAATCTAGAGAGACAAGTTTACAATGGGTAACATGGTTGAAACGACTATGGTGGGTAGATGGGATTACGAGATGTGGGGGAGGGTGGATCAGGAGATGGAAAGCACTACTTGGAAATATGGTAGCATTCATTAGAAGCTCCTTCGTATCATCTCCTCCCAGGGAATATTATTCAGGCAACTGACAGCTGGAAGAGTCATGGAAAACGAGGTTGAAATGTATCGATCGAAGGAAGTTGAGGAGTATTTTTAGTCATATTTCGCAGGGACTATCGCGCACCTTTTGCCTGTTGATTGATATACATGGCAGGTTTAATTATAAGCCCAAAACAGGTGCGATCACATCAGATGATGACAATCAACAGTTAGGAAACGTTGACGGCTGCAAGGTACATTCTGCTTGACAGATGACATATTCGGGGAAGGAACCTCTGCCGCTCACAGATGTATCCACCGTTAGGAAAATGCTAGAAGTTGGGGTTTTGAGGAGAGCTAGCAAAGCGTGGGAGGGCATCAAGCCGAATGATGAATTGTTGGATAGGATTGCATTTCAGCGAGTGCCACTGCTCATTATTGATAGATAGCTTTCAAGTGACTGCGAATCATGACTGTCTAGCCAAGGAGACATCACTGTGCTCAAAGTGGATGCGATTGTGAATGCAGCAAATAGGACCCTGCTAGGCACGTTTTATTCTTAGAGGAACACATCATGATTCCAACCGCTCATGTCCTCTAAACACTACAGGCGGTAGAGGTGGTCAGTGGACCCTGTCCAAATGACTCAAAGCTAGCATTGATCCTCCTGTGCTAGTTGATGGGACCATCCACAGCGCCGCTGGATCTGGCCTTCTAGAGGAATGTGTGTTGACCCAATATCTACAGGTTGCCATGGTTCATTTTTTATAAATAGGTAGAACACTCGGTGGGTGTGCTACCGGTGACGCAAAACTGACAAAGGGCTACGAACTACCAGCGTACGCTGTCCCATAAAAATTTCTCTCATGGCCACTTTATTCCTACAGTTCTTATGTGATCCACACAGTCGGACCCATATATCGTTCTTGGAATCAAGATACCGGGGCAGGTCAACTTGCTTCTTGTTATCGAAAAAGCCTCGAGGTTGCAGTAGAACACAATTTGAAATCAATTGTATGTTCCGATATTTCGGCGCCGTGTCCTGGCTCTGATTTGACGCGTTCTTGACTTGATAGGCATTCCCCTGCATCTCGACGGGTGTGTACGGATATCCGAATAGAGAAGCTGCACAGATCGCGCTGATTGAGGTCAGAAAGTTTCTCGAGACCAAGATAGGGGGCCAGGTATGGAGTTTTGATTTGTGAGGGTGCGCATCTTAGTATCTGGCATAGCTCCAGCGCGTCGTGTTTTGTACGTTCATGATGCAAGACGAAACTATTTATAAGTATGGAGTATGCCTTGTCTGTGTCTCTACGCTCATCAATGGTCAGGGACCTTCTTCCCCAGATCTTCCCCCCTTCCTGAAGATTTTCGGTTGCTTCTGATTCATTGAGTATGGTTGCAGAGGATATGAGAGTTTGTCAGTTCATACATCATCCTGTACTTGGTCTATTAATGCAATCAATGTCTTTCATACCGTTCGTGGAATCGTATTGTAACGTTTGTGTATTAGTAGGAAAAAGAATGGGAGCAGGCTTTTTTACAATCATGGTCATATGATATTACTGTGACGGTATCCGGGACCTGGGTGGCTTTGGGTACCTGAACTAGGGGAAAGGGTGCCACAAGGTTACTTCGTTGACAGCAGGCCCCGAGCATCCCACAGGCATCTGATGATACACGATTCAATATTAAAAATTGAAGATGGGATTGGTGAAAGCCTTGATGATACACGAAAGGACAGTAAAAAGCTCTTCGAAAAAGCTTTCCATCAGCCGGTATACGGGCCGCTCTGAATTAGCATGGCGAAGTACCCCATGACCCCTTTTCCCGGAATTTCCCCGCAGTCAGAGACAGCTCTTTCCATGCGTTCGAGGGTGTAGTAGGGGAGATATAAAAGCAAAACTCCGATCTTCTCACTTCGCCCGACGGCTTCAAATATGGGACTTTTTTTCAATATTTTTGTCGCAATATTCTCATCCATTGGTATGCCGTGCTTTCTTCTTTCCTTTTGGATCGCTCATATGTTCATCGACGCCCTATAGGGTCCTTTTTATTCGGGTATGGTTCATCTCATCGGCTTGTGTACGAAGAGGCGTTAACTTTGCTGTTTTTCACGTAGTTATGACAGGTAATTCTCAAAGTTGTCATCCCTTCCCAGAAAAATGCTGAGATAGACCACAGTGGAGTAATAGCATCTGTCATCACTATGGAGCGGTATAAGGCTCGCTTCACCAAAAATCCAAACATCGAAGGTGCTGTGGTTTCGACATTCAATGGTAAGTGCTTGAATTCCTTTCTCTGCTCGCCGAACGTCTTAGGTCTCCCCAGGCGGGTGTTTCTTCGGGGCTGCTGCAGCTGGATGGTAGGATGGTCTGGTCCTAAGTATAGAATAGACTAAAGCTATGCTTCGTTTTTTACACAGGTTTAATGATAAATGGGGGCGAAAACGCTCAATTCAGGTGAGATCATCGTCTCCCGTTGAATATGTTCGCCATGATTTTCTAATGATTTGAATAATTCAGATTGGCGCTTTATTCGCCCTATGGGGATGTGCGATGCAAGCAGGTGCCTCGAATGTTGCTACACTTCTCGTCGGACGGATCATTGGTGGCTTCGCCATCGGGTAGATATTTTCCTCTTTGCATGCCCCATATAGTGTTAACGTTGCAATGAACAGTATCCTTTCGATGACCGTCCCGCTATACAACGTCGGTGATACATGTTGATTTGGCTTTGTAAGACTCATTGAGGTATCGTTAACTAGACTGAAATCGCTCCACCAAATGTACGTGGATTCCTTGTTGGTCTAACTCAGGAGATGCTGGGTATCGGGATTATTGTGGCCAATTGGGTGGGTGGATACCTCTCTTACCCCTCCTGTATTTCACTGATGCTGTAGATAGGTTGGGTACGGCAGTCAGTTCATCAACTCGGACGTCTCATGGCGACTACCCCTTGGAATTCAAGTTTGTTTGCCTGCGAGATTTTCTAGCCTGGTCGACTGACGAATCAAGTATTTCTAGCTTGTCCCCGCCGGTCTGCTGCTCATTGGGATTCAATTCCTACCCAACAGTCCGGTATGTTGCCTCTGTGATTACTTAATTTTTTTTCCTGACGTGGGACCCCGCCCTGTCATTAGCGGTGGCTGATCGAAGTTGGCAGAGAGGAAGAGGCCAGAGAGGTTGTCCATTATCTTCATGGTAAATCCGGCGAAAAACATGTTGAAGCAGAAGAGGAATTCCAGAAAATGTACACTACGATCAAAGCTGAGGCAGCCGTGAGGAGTAGAAAGATCAGCGATCTCTGGGCAAGCAAGGCTATGCTCCACAGAACGCTAGTTGCCGTTGGTGTACAGGTTTTCTGCCAGTTTACAGGAATCAATGGTATGTACTGGTTCCATTTTTTTCAATCCCGTTGATTGACCCGAGGACCAGTCATCAATTATTTTGGCCCTCAAATGTACGCAAGCCTTGGCATCACTGGTAGCAAGGCACTTTTGGTTCAAGGGTTCGCCAATTGTTATTTCAGGTATTCAGTCTGCTCATCGTGGTCACAGCATCTACGGGGCAGTCGGACCAATTGCCAACTTCATGTGAGTACTTATACCTCGCTACGCCCTTGAGCAAATCTGAAAACACTACAGTTTCATCACGCTCTTCCTTGATCGTGTTGGCCGGAAGAAACCCCTTTTGTTTGGTGCCACCGTTTTCGTTGTATTATATGCTATACTTGCTGCTATCGTTGCGACGAACCCACCCCTACCGGACGGAGTCCAAGGAACTGTTAATGTGGCCGCACAACGGTGACTTTTTTTGCATAGTAGATTCGTTGTCATGAGCTCACGCTCCCTGTCTAGCGCTGGCGTTGCTATGATCTTCATGCTCAGTATATTCTTTTCCTTCAGCTTCGGTCCTGTTAGCTGGGTGTTAGCATCAGAAGTTTTCCCCACAAGCACAAGGTCTATTGGAACAAGTGTTGCCACTTGTTCTAACTGGGTATGTCATTCCGAATGGATCAGATATCTGAAAGCTTAACTAGAGCAGGCTTTCAACACCTTCATTGGTCAAGTTTCTCCAATAGCACTCCAAAACGTCGGCTGGAGATTTTACATGTTATTTATATGCCTCAATTTTGTCGACTTCGTGGCCATCTTTTTCTTCTTCCCTGAGACCAAAGGTCTGTTGATGCCTTCACTAGGAACAGAGAGCAGAGAGATATCTAATAACGGATGATTTAGGTAAAACTTTGGAGGAGATGAACGAGGTATTCGGAGATGAGATAGATACGTCTAACCCAGGAAAAACCATGCCCTTCGAGGAAAAGGGGAGTGTTGAAAAAACTGCTTAATTTTTCGTTTCATTTGGTAATGATATAATGTACGATCTGGAGAATGCATCAGCAAAAATAACAATCAACTTGAGTCCACTAAGTTGTTTCTTCAGGTACCCTCAGGTCCTGTTGTTGTAGTTTTGACACTCTCAAGCTCTATCATGAACAAGATGCTTTAGATTTTTGCAAAAACAATCAAGAATACTTGAAACCTTATCAAGAGCACCTCAAGCTGTTGGGTTGTATCCGTTGGGAGATGATACTTAGACTCATAGAGACATCCTTCTTTCTTTTTTTACAGACGTGAAGCAGTTCAATGCTTGTGATCGTAAGTCATGAAAAAGCGTTTGCTTATGCTTTCTTACCCATCTGCGGTGAGATCAAGACGTCCTCCATCAAAAGCACAAGCTCGTTAGACCTGTTCCCAATATCTTGATCGAGTAGCGCAAAACAACGGCGCCCTAGAACATCTCGGTATTTTAAGTTGGAGTTGACCGGTTGGGAATTTATAGAACATTGAATATGGGTAGAAAGAAAACTTGGAGGAGTCAGAACGAGAAGGGGAGTGTAGAGGTTCAAAGGTACGGTGTGAATGGGTGTGTTGATTTCGAGGTACCCGTTTCGTAGAAATTCGAGGGAGGATTTGAGATCGCAGCAACATCCATTCTTTATTGGCATTGTGTATTGCATCGCTGCCCTTCATAAATTACTCCAACTAAAAGATGAAATTGAAACTCTGGCACAAGTGCTGCAGTAGATTGATACTAAACTTGTATGCCGAATATTAACCTGTTTCCTCTGATCCAAATAACAAGTAGTTTCTACTCAGACAGCAACTTATTCCTCTCTGCTCCTATGCAGGCTGTGAAGCAGCTCGAATATTCTCGACTCGAGGCTCTTCCCGCTGAAGTTGGCATTTCCACGTTTGTTGATTGAAATTTACCTGACTTGTCTAACACACTAGCTCCTTTATCAAGTCCAGCTCTACGCTCTGTCCCCTTCCCTTCCGTGCCTTTCATCCTTTTTCTTCAATACTTTCAAACATACTCCTGTTTCATTCCGTGTCCAATATCTCATTGCTTCGTGTACCGATGTCTTGACTCCGTTACATTTCGCCGACATTCTTTCCAAGGCTCTTCGATTTCCCCTTTGCACCATCGCTGTTCTGGACCAACTGTGTTCTCGCCTTGAACTCTTGTCTCGGTCTCGCTCGCCTTTGATCATCTGGCCAGAGCCAAAAAATCATTCTCGAGTTCACTTGTGTGAACTACCACGTCGCCTCTTCCGACCACTCGTTCCCAGAAAAGAGTGGCGCACAAGTGACGAGCCTTTGCCATTCCTCCAACACATTCTGAACAAGGGAACGTCTTTCCCCCCTCTCAACCCGGATTCTCATCAGGGCTATGCCCTCACTAGAGCTGTATATGCCCATCACATTTCACTCATACGTCTGCTGCTCCAACTGGGTGCGTCTCCGGCATGCAAAGAGGGGATTGCTGTCAAAGTTGCCATTAGGCAGAGAAATCTCAAGATGGTCAAACTATTGGTTGAAAGGAAACTGGTTGAGAGGGATCATCGGGATAAGTCGAAGGAGAAACGAAGGAGGCTGGGAGACCGAATCGAGGTTGACCAGTCGATGCTCAAATTAGCGGTCAAATGTGATGCAGCAGATATCATTGAATACCTTGCATGGGACAAGGGTGTCATTCCTGACATGCAGACTCTCGCGAGTATACGCAAATGATTCGAACGACGAACAAAATAGGTCACACAAATTGTTTACTTGGAATGTATCCTAGTAATAAGACAACAGAGTAGATCAACCCGGGCGTTGCAAGCGTATTAGATATCATCAATGTCCATCTCGCCCTCATCTCCAAACTCAAAGGCACGCTCACCATCCTCCTCACCAAATGCGTCTGTCTCGTTGATTTTCGCATTTTCAGGCAGTTCGCCATATGCTTTTACTGTTTGGGGGAGCTTTTGGTATCTGGTGTTGCAAATCAAGTAGAGAGACATATGATTCCGAGCCTCGTCGGCCGTATATTTCACAATCACATCTGCCTTTCCGTCCTGGAATTCTCGCAGAGACAATAGTGCAATATCTCCCTGGTTGATCCAAACCTGATCGTCAATTCAGCGATGACATTTCTTCGGAGTGGAAATGAGAACATGTAAATGAACATACCTTTTTCCTCATCTTTCCACGGATATGGGCTAGCCGTTTCTCGCCATCGAAGCACTGAGCCTCAAGACGTCCATTCCCAAGCATCTTGGTCACTTGTGCATATTCCTGATCATCTTCGCGGAACACAAGCTCACGCTTATCATCGTCATTTTCATTCTTTCCACGTCTCCTGTTCTTTCCACCTTGTTTCCGTCACATCAGACATTCAGATCCAACCAGAGCCCATGGAGCAGACTTGACAGACCTTTCCTTTGTTTTATGCGAGGAAGAGGATGAAAATTGTTTCAAGGGCTGATCTGTATACAAACGAGAGCGATGAGAGATGTCTGAAACCT
>Ga0153952_1000366_pt1 | contig 15090 bp, 13 predicted proteins | sample TSNJ036MetaG_FD_104746 | JGI IMG/M metagenome (GOLD analysis project Ga0153952, IMG submission 104746) | Attine ant fungus gardens microbial communities from New Jersey, USA - TSNJ036 MetaG | ecosystem: Host-associated > Fungi > Mycelium > Unclassified | place: USA: New Jersey, Wharton State... | reverse complement strand
CCTACCGTAATTCAAGAAAACGGCAATGTTGTTCTTGTGGAAGCAAACCAAAGCGCCGAGCCTTTGCCGGCCGAAGCAACTCCATCGGAGGTCTCGGCTGCAACCGCGACACAAGCCATAGAGCCGCTGACAGTGGTTACGCCTTCCCCCACTGCCGCCCCCTCGCCAGAGCCTTCCGATGAAACAGCCCAAGTATATAATACATATACCGTACAGCAAGGCGACAGCCTGCTTTCCATTAGCCAAAAATTTTATGGGACCACAGCAATGATAGAAAAAATAATGGAAATAAACGAAATAGATGACCCGGATAAGATTTTTTATGGAAAGGTATTATTGATGCCATAAATCGACGAACTAAAAAGGAGCCGCGCATATAGACGCGGCTCCTTTTACATTGTACCTATTAACATTTTAGCCTTTATTAAAACTTACGCTTTCTGGCGGCTTCAGACTTCTTCTTGCGTTTTACGCTGGGCTTATCGTAATGTTCTCTTTTACGAACTTCTCCCATAATGCCTGCTTTTGCACAATTTCGTTTAAAACGGCGAAGAGCGCTATCTAAGGATTCATTTTCTTTTACTCTAACCTCTGACATGTTTCCTTCCCTCCCTCCGTCTAACGAAATCGTTATTTCCTGTGACAGAACAAAACGCGCTGCGGCGTATTTGTTTTCCGCGATTTGTCCAGGATATTGCTTCCTTATGCGTTTCGTCGCGCTTTAGGACGCAACGCTGGAATAAATGCAATTTCCTATGACATATAACACCTATGAAATTATACACAAAAGCTTATGCTCCGTCAATACGAAATTTCCGGCGCAGGGCCGGGCCGACCTTATATTGATACAAAAACACCCACATACCTTATGGATAATGCTCTAAAAGGCAAGGGGGCGTTATGTATTAATAATTATTATTGAACATACGGCAATGGATTCGTATGCGAGCCGTTTACACGCACCTCAAAATGAAGGTGAGGCCCTGTGGAATACCCTGTGCTGCCAACAAGAGCGATGGTTTCCCCCTTGGAAACCGTCTGGCCGGGGCTGACTAAAAGCTTTGAGCAATGAGCGTAGAAAGTGCTAATGCCGTTGCCGTGGTCAACCAGTACAGAGTAGCCATACCCTCTTATTACGCTACCCGAGTGAATCACCACGCCCGAGTCGGAGGCTACAATAGCCGTCCCTGTACGCGCGGGAATATCTATGCCCGTATGGAATTCTCCTCTGCCGCTGATGGGGCTTGTTCTGCTGCCATAGCCTGAGCTGACACGGTAATTGCCCGCTACCGGCCACGCTATCTTCCCGTTATAAGGATTGGCTGAAATACTTACAGCGCTGGTCTGGGCAGCCTTTATCATAGCGGTTATCTGTTTCTCCGCTTCTTCCGCGTCCTCCAGCTGCTGCTTGATCTTTTCCTCATTGGCACTCATGTTAATAAACAATTGCTTCTTTTCGTTTAACGCGATCTCCAGGGTTTTCTTTCTTTCTTCCTGTTGAGCCGCAAGGTCTTCAATCGCTATTTTTTGCTTTTCAATGGCGTCGGCCTTTTCCGCTATTACATCCTCTATAGACTGCAGCTTAACTACCATGCTGTTGTCATAGTCCACTACTCTGTTTATGTACTCTATGTTGTTCATAAAATCACTAAAGCTCTCAGCTGAGAGCAAAACCTCAACATAGCTGGTATTTCCGTTTTCATACATGTAACGCATTCTCTTTTTCATAAGCTCTACATGAGCTTCCTTATCCTCCTTGGCCAAATCCAGCTCGGCTTGCGTTTGGTTGTGAAGCTCTGTTGTAGCTTCCAACTCCTCTATTGTGCTTATCAACTGCTCTGACGCTTCCGATAATTGAATATCGACCTCTTCAACCTCTTTTAAAGCAGCGCTTTTATTTACCCGCGCTTCCTCCAATTTCTGCTGCGCCGCCTGCTTTTGTTCTTTTAAATTACTCTGCTTATCTTTAAGTTCACCAAGGTTGGAGCCATAAGTTAAACCAGTAAACAAAGACAATGTAAATACAAAAACCATCATCCATGTCAAAAACTTCTTCAAGAGCAATGCCTCCCTTATACTTTATTAACTATACCTTCAAGTGCCTTCGTATAGAAGTAACGCTTCCTAATACTCCCAGCAATACACCCATGAGTATTGAAACCGGCGACAGTACCACAAATACGGACGCCGCGCTTAAAAGCTCCACCAAATCCATAATAAGCGGAACCTTGCTTGCCGCTTCTAATAAAGCCCCATAAGATAAATAGAATATTATCAACGGTATAATGGCTCCGATAAGACCTATCAGTATACCCTCCACAACAAAGGGCCCCCTGATGAACCAGTCCGTCGCGCCTACATACTTCATAATATTTATCTCATTTTTTCGGCTGTTTACCGTAAGCTTTATGGTATTTGTAATGAGTACCACCGATATAACGGCCAATATGGCAATAATAAGCACGCATATAACATTAACGACCTTATTAATAGCCGTAAAAGTACCGGAAATATCCGCGTCATCACGAATCTTCTCTATTCCACGGTTTGAAAGGATACGAATAGAATCAATAACCTCATTAGTATATTCAGCGCCTGTTACATAGACCGTAAGGGTACGCGGCATGGGGTTGTCCCCGCCAAAGCTCTCGGTAAATTCGGTCCCCCCCATTTTTTCGCCAAATTTCTCTAATATTTCCTGAGGAGTAGTATACTCTACGGATTCAACATATGGTAATTCTCTCAAGGTATTATAAAGCTGTGTCACCTCGTCCGCGGAAATCTCATCGTCCAGATAAACCGCTACGCTAAGCTCATTTTCTACTTGTTTCAGAATATAATTAATGTTTGCCGCCAGGCAATAGGAAAGCGATACAATAAAAATACAGGACGCAACTGTAATTATACAGGCCAACGACATTAAGCTGTTTCGTTTTATGCTTTTAAAGGCTTCTTTAACGTAGTAGCGGATGCTTCTAAATCTCATCGCTATAGCCACCTTCTTGAATGTCTCTTACTAAACTGCCGTTCTTTAAGGTGATTACCCTTTTCTGCATCTGATCTACTATCTCCTTAGCATGGGTGGCAATGACAACAGTGGTGCCTCTGAGATTTATTTCTTCTAAAAGCTCCATTATTTCCCATGCTGTATCCGGATCCAGATTGCCTGTAGGCTCGTCGGCCAGCAAAATAGGAGGCCCGTTTACAATAGCCCTGGCCAAAGCTGTCCTCTGCTGCTCTCCTCCGGAAAGCTGATTAGGATATGCTTTAGACTTTCTTTGCAGGCCAACCATTGCCAAGACCGAAGGAACGGCCCGGCGTATATCCCTGCCGCCGCGCTCTACCACACGCATGGCAAAGGCAACGTTTTCATACACCGTTTTATTTGGCAAAAGTCGAAAATCCTGAAACACAACTCCCAACTGGCGGCGGTAATAAGGAATCTCCTTCTGTGTCAGCTTGGTAATATCCCGGCCCGCTACGGTTATTTCCCCTTCGCTAGGGTCCATCTCCTTGAGCATAAGCCGTATCAAGGTAGACTTGCCTGAGCCGCTGGTACCAACAATAAACACAAATTCGCCTTTTTCTATATCAATGGAAATATCCTTAACACCTTTAGAACCGTTTTCATAAATCTTCGTTACACTGTTAACGTTAATCAAAACAATCTTCCTTCCAGTGAAAACTGTTAACAGTTTACTACATTTTTGTAACAAAATCAATACGAGTTTTTATCCTTATATGACATGTATTTACTTACCATCAAGGTGATTTTAAAAACTATCGCGTCGTCAAAGTTCCGCAGATCAAGTCCTGTGGTTTTCAAAAGCTTATCCAGACGGTAAACAAGGGTGTTTCTGTGGATGTACAGCTGACGAGAGGTTTCCGATACATTCAAATTGTTTTCAAAAAATTTATTTACAGTAATAAGAGTCTCCTCGTCAAATTGATCCATAGAAATTCCGTGTAATACTTCATTAATAAACATTTTGCAAAGAGGTATGGGAAGTTGGTAAATAAGCCGTCCAATACCCAGCTGTTCATAATTGATTATGGTCTGATCAGGATCGAATATCTTGCCTACCTCAAGGGCCATTTTAGCTTCCTTATAAGAGGCCGATACATATTTTAAGTCTCTTACCACCGTACCGATGGCAACATTTACCTGCACCATCTCTTCCTGTAATAAGGAATTATAAATATCCCGGGCAACTTTTTCTATTTCTTCCTGACCGTCGGTTTCCCTTAATTCTTTTACTAAAATTATGCTTTTTTCATCAACAGCGGTTACAAAATCCTTTGACTTGGCGGGGAACATGTCTCTGACATTCTCAACCACCGCCATGTCCTTATCAATTTCTGCTTCAATAAGATAAACTACCCTGCGCACCTCATTATCAATGCTAAGCTTTTTAGCTCTTCCATAAATGTCCACCAGCAGCAGATTATCCAGCAAAAGACTTTTTATAAAGTTTTTCTTGTCGAAGCGTTCTTTGTAGGCGGTTAGCAGACCTTGTATCTGATACGCGGCTATCTTGCCTATGCGATATGCTTCTCCATCCTGTCCCTTTACTATAGCCACATATTCCGTAACGCCGTTATCGAAAACTTTAAAGTATTGATATCCTTGCATTTCCTGGCTTTCCGCAGGAGATGATATGAAGCTTCCCATATCGGGCATCATCTTAAACAGCATTTCCTCTTCCGTACTGGCCGCTACCTTTCCCTCTCTCTCAATTACACTGATATCGAAGCCGGTAATGTTTTTTAAGCCTTCGATGGTGTTTTGTAAGATTTGATTTGAAATCATGAAATAACCTCCCATATTTATATCTTTCTTTGCAACAACTCTTTTTCTAGTTTATAACAAACTTACAAAAAATAAAAGATATTTTATAAAAAATACCTAAAAATACTTTTTTCATGTAAATGAAATGCTTAAATAATTTTTCCCCTTGGATTATTGTAAACTTTTTATATCGGGCACTCGTAATTATTAACAAATCGATAATCAATCAAACTTAATAATAGGTGTTGTTTATCCGCCTGTTTAACAAATTATTTAGGGGTGAATATTAATGAAATGTTATCGTCATTACGACAGAGAAGCCGTGCGCAGCTGTAGCCGTTGCGGTCATCCGCTTTGTCAGGAATGCAGCTTCGAAATAGACGGTCGTACCATTTGCAATGATTGCGTCAGCTACATGCTGAAGGATGATGAAAGAAAACGTCATCTCCACAGAGAGCCTCATTTTTCCAGAAAGAGCGGATTTACATCCCACAGGCATGTAAGCTGGCTGCCCTTGTTCATTTTTTCCTTTATATTACCAGGAATAAATTACATGTACATGGGACTTATCAAGCGCGGCTTGTGTATTATGTCCTCAGTAGCCCTGCTGACATACTGCCTGACTTTAGGTTTCAGCCCTGTTCTTTCCAGCCTGGCAATCGGCATAATTTGGGTCGCGTCAATTTTCGACGGCTTCCAGCTCCGCCACAAGATAAATGCCGGTATGGAAGTTGAAGACGGCATCTCGGATATTACGGAATTTTTTACTAAGTATAAGTATGGACTTATTATGGTTGTTTTAATCTTTTTCGTACTTTCTTTCTTTAGCGCGCTGTTTAACGGGTTCAGCTACGGCTCCCACGGAAGGCTTACGCCTCTCTTCCTTATCATCGTATTAGCCGGTTTCTTTCTTATCAGCCGCCGAAAGAATAGAGGGATGAAGGAAGAGGACGACGATATTATTGATAAACGCAACCACATGTAGCTAATAACAAAATAGTAAAGGCTATTACAAAAGCGGCGTGTCTGTGAATTACCGGACACGCCGCTTTTGTAATAGCCTTTTCATTGCCATCACCAATATTAATTGATATAATAGGGACGAAGAGAGGAGCCGAGTAAATGTTTGGAACCGATATAGGAATAGACTTGGGCACTGCCAGCGTCTTAGTCTATATAAAAGGACAAGGGATAGTTTTAAAAGAGCCTTCAGTTGTTGCGATAGAAAAAAATTCCAACCGAATATTAGCGGTAGGAGAAGAAGCCCGCAGCATGCTGGGACGGACGCCAGGAAATATAATCGCTATCAGACCTCTTCGCCAAGGCGTTATTTCAGATTACGATATAACCGAAAAGATGATAAAGTATTTCATACAAAAAGTCGTCGGCAAAGGAAGCCTGCTAAGATTAAAGCCCCGTATCGCGGTCTGCGTCCCCTCCAGCGTCACCGAGGTGGAGAGGCGGGCTGTGGAAGACGCCACCAGGCAGGCAGGGGCAAGACAGGTATTTTTAATAGAGGAGCCAATAGCCGCAGCCATAGGGGCAGGCATAGACATTGGACGAGCCTGCGGAAGCATGGTTGTGGATATCGGCGGCGGCACTACAGATGTGGCTGTCATTTCACTTGGAGGCTCGGTAATCAGCACATCCTTAAAGATAGCCGGAGATAATTTTGACGACGCCATAGTGCGTTACATGCGCAAGAAGCATAATCTGCTGATTGGCGAACGTACCGCTGAGGACATGAAAATAAACATCGGCACCGCGTCGGAAAACACCATACCGGTTTCAATGGACATAAGGGGCCGTAACCTTATTACAGGCCTGCCCAACACAATTACGGTTCATTCAGATGAGATGCTGGAGGCCTTAACCGAATCCGTCACCAGCATTGTGGACGCGGTTCATTCTGTTTTGGAAGGGACCCCTCCGGAGCTCGCGGCTGATATATCCGAAAGAGGCATAGTAATGACCGGCGGAGGCAGCCTGCTATACGGCTTGGATGAATTAATACGCGAGAAAACAGGCATCAACGCCATTATTGCTGAGGACGCGGTATCCTGCGTTGCCATCGGCACAGGGAAATTTATAGAGTACGCCGCGACCGAAAAGATCGGCGCCGACCGGCGGGAGTACAGCCGTAGATATGAAATATAGATAATTATATGTTGGAGGAATAGAATTGACTAAAAGAGTATTTACCTCAGAATCAGTAACTGAAGGGCATCCTGATAAAATCTGCGACCAGATATCCGACGCCGTATTAGACGCCATATTAGAGCAGGACCCTCTTGCCCGCGTAGCTTGTGAAACAGTAGCTACTACGGGTATCATTATGATAATGGGAGAAATATCCACAACCTGTTACGCCGATGTAGAAGCCATTGCCAGAAAAACCTTGCGGGAAATAGGCTACGACAGGGCAAAATACGGCTTTGACTGCGATACCTGCGCCGTGCTTACATCACTTCACAATCAATCCCCTGATATTGCCATGGGAGTAAATAAAGCCCTGGAAGCCAGAATGGGAAGCAAGGAAGAAAAAGAAGCTATAGGCGCCGGCGATCAAGGCATGATGTTCGGATACGCATGCACCGAGACGGAGGAGCTTATGCCCGCGCCCATTGCTTTGGCCCACAAGCTAAGCCATAATTTGGCCAAGGCTCGCAAAAGCGGCCTGATACCATATCTGCGTCCTGACGGAAAAAGCCAGGTCACGGTAGAATATGAAGACGACATTCCCAAACGTATTTCCAATGTCGTTATATCCGCCCAGCATAACCCGGAGGTAAGCCAGGAGCAGATCAGACAAGATATTATACAACATGTTGCAGCCGCGGCTCTGCCGGCGGAGCTTTTAGACGATAACACCCGGTACTTTATAAATCCCACCGGCCGTTTTGTTATCGGTGGGCCTCAAGGCGACAGCGGCTTGACAGGAAGAAAAATCATCGTTGATACTTATGGAGGCTATGCAAGCCATGGAGGCGGATGCTTCTCCGGAAAGGACCCCACTAAGGTAGACCGCTCGGCGGCCTATATGGCCCGATATACAGCCAAAAACATTGTAGCGGCAGGCTTGGCCGATAAATGCGAAATAGAAGTTTCCTACGCTATTGGCGTTTCTCAGCCTTTATCAATATTTATAAATACCCACGGAACAGGAAAACTATCCGATGAAAAGCTGTCGAAAGTAATCCGTGAAAACTTCGATATGCGTCCTGCCGCAATTATAGAGCATCTAGATCTCAGACGCCCCATATATAGACAGATTGCGGCTTACGGCCACTTCGGCAGGCCGGATTTGGATTTACCATGGGAAAGGTTAGATAAGGTTGAGGAATTAAAACGGTATTTATAAGATAAATTCTGTTATGATTATTCGCATACGCTACTCTCCTGCCATGATTACTTTACAGTGACAACCTCGCTTGCGCGGATTGCGTCCTCCGTCAGCTCCTGTCCGATACCAGGCTTGTCAGGTACCTCGAAATAGCCGTTGACTGCCTGGTAGTTGTACTTGCACAGGTTGATGTTGGTGTCGATCAATGCCGAGGCATGCAGCTCGTGGATTACGAAATTCGGGATTACTGCCTCAAGCTGTAACGCGACAGCGGTGGAAATGGGGCTGCCGCAGATATGTACCTGCACGCCAATATCATAAACATGCGCCATATCGCAAATTTTTTTCCCCTCAGACAATCCGCCGGTGTTACATATATCCGGCTGAATAATTGAGATGGAGCGGTCCTCGAAAAAAGGACGGTAACTCCATCTGGAGTAGTTGCGCTCTCCAGTTGCCAATGGGATGCGCACCTTTGCGGAGATTTCTCGAAACAACGCAGGGTTCAGTGGTTGCGTCGGCTCTTCATAATAGAAACAGTTGAAAGCTTCCAACTCACGGCCTAGTTGTACGGATGTATTGGTATCGGTGAGAGAATGCAGCTCAATGATGATGTCTAAATCTGGACCACCGGCTTCGCGAATTGCTGCGATACGCTCCACTGCGATCTTAATCTGCTGGTTGCGCAATAAGCCGTAATTGCTCCACCCCATCCATTTTCCGTGCATATCAAAGCCAATGGGGTCGACCTTTACGGCGTCAAAGCCATCCGCCATCGCTTTCAGCGCCGCCTGCGCATACTCCTCAGGGTGGATTAGCGAGCGGCTTTCCTTCCCCCAGTCAAACTGGATCTGGCTCGCATATGCGCGGAGTTTTTCATTTGTTTTTCCGCCCAGTAGCTGGTAAACCGGGGTGTTCAGCGCCTTGCCCTTGATGTCCCACAAAGCAATGTCTATTCCGCTAATCCCTGCAAAAACAACACCGCCTCCCCCCATGCCCCAGAATGTCATGCGATGCAGTTGATTCCATATCGCCTCAATGCGCATGGGGTCCATTCCGATGATGCATTTTGCAAAGTCGACCGCCTGGCCAAATCCCGCTGTCTGCGCATTCCCGTACGCAAGTCCAACCTCCCCAAAGCCACTGATGCCTTCATCGGTGTTGATGCGGATACAAATCGGACACCATGGAACACCACCCACGGAAACATTGCCCACATCAGCCTGTGGAAACGTTTTAATGATATCAACACTGGTTATTTTCATCGTCAGAACTCCTCTCATCTTCGGTCTGCAGACCATATTTCTGCGCATATTTCTTTCGCTTGCGCACAAATGTGGCTGCATTCATACCCAGATTTGCCGCAGCATCCCGGACATTTTCGAAACGCTGGTAAGACTTGTTTATGTGATTGTATTCTATTTGCTGCAAATATTCCTTTAAGCTGAATTGCCTCGCTTCGTTAAAAGATCCGTCAACACATTCCTGATTTATGGCGGTCGCTTGAATGGGGACATCCGTATCCTGGATTATGTCGTCGGAGCATAGAATCATCGTGCGCTCCACAACGTTTCGTAGTTCCCTGACGTTACCGGGCCAGTTGTAATAGACCATCTTCTCAATAGCGGACGGCGTAAACACCCTGTTCAGACCATGCTCCAGGTTGTAGCGATTTGTAAACATCTTGACCAGCGGTGGAATATCATCAGGCCGTTCACGTAATGGTGCAATTGATAACGGCGCGATGTTTATTCTAAAATAGAGATCCTTGCGAAACGTGTCATCCCGTACCATAGCGATTAGATTCCTGTGGGTTGCGGCAATGATGCGCACATCCACCTTGACGGATTTAACACCGCCGACCTTTTGGATCTCTTTTTCCTGCAGGAAGCGTAGCAGCTTTACCTGCATATTGGCAGACAACTCTCCGATTTCATCCAACAGCAGAACGCCTCCGTCAGCTACCTCAAACAACCCTTTTTTGCCCTCCCGATTGGCACCTGTAAACGCACCGGCCTCATAGCCAAACAACTCGCTTTCGATCAGTTCTTCGGGAATCCCACCACAGTTGATTTTTACAAACGGCGCATTTGCGCGCATGGAATGCGCCACGATGTACTTCGCTAGCTCTTCCTTGCCAACTCCGGTTTCACCATAAATCAGGACGGTTGCATCTACGCGGGCCACTCTGCGGGCTAATTCCAGAAGTTCTTTGGACCGCTGGTCCACAGCGATAAATTCAGAACCATACTGCAGTGCCTCACTTTGCTTATTTTGCAGCCTGACACTTGCGGTGATTCCCGAAAGGTCCCTGATACTAGACATGACATACCGCAGCCGCCCACTATCATCTTGTACCGGCACACTTGTGACCGCAATGCGCTTCCCGGACTTCAATTCGCCTTCGAGGCTCGTAGTGGAGTTCTGACTCATACACAGCTCCACACAGTCTTTCATGAGGTACCCGCCATCCGACATCCCCGTACTATTTGCGAAATTGCGCATGATGCCTGTAATTTTCTCACAGGCTGTGTTTATATATACGGGAGTCCCCGTGTGGTCAGTGATATAAATGCCATCGAAAGCATGCTCCACCGTCAGCGCAAGGATTTCATGTAAGCGTTTGCTGTTTGCAAAATTGTGATCCGCAACACCGTTTTGCTTCATGTTCTGCTCCATTCTTGTCATCCACTTGCATTTTTATATTATCACACATATAATTTTCACTATACTTAAAATACGCAATTTAAGGAGAACAATCTATGGTTAAGTTTGGTAAACATAATCTCGATACACTAAATTTCTTCACTGACGCCATAATTGTACTAAACACAATGGAAATTGTTTGTTTCAATCAGGCCGCTGCTGAAGCGTTTAATCTGCGTGAAGAACAGGTGGGCTGTGCTATCAGTACCGTGTTTTCATATGATACAAACGCCTTTACTCAAAAGATTTTTCGAATTCGTTACGGCAGCCATGAATATGATGCGTGTATGATATACGACATTTCGCCAGACAGTGAACACCGTGCATTGGTTGTAAAAAGCGAGCATTACCTATATCGCGAGGTCTTCGACGCATCCTTTGACGGTATTCTGGTGACGGATGCCAACGCCAACGTTCTGATGGTAAACGAGTCCTATGAGCGGATTACCGGCATTAAGACCAGTTCATTAAACGGCAAAAACATGCGTGATATCTACAATTTGGTGTGGCTGAAACAGTCGGTGGCAGAGCTTGTTTCCGAATTCAAACAACCGGTCACGAAACGGCAGATTACGCAGTTAGGCTCCGAAATCATCGTGACCGGAACCCCACTCGATGATGAAAACGGACAAATCAAATTGATCATTATCAATGTGCGCGATATTCCCGAGATATACGAATATCTTGAGGATGAGCTCAGGCGACCGCGGGAAGACGGACAAAACATAAATCTTGCTGTCAGCCCGACCAAGCATATCATTGTGGCCAGCGAGCAGCTAAAGCAAGTCTATCATGCCGCGAAAAAGGTCAGTAATTTCCAATCAACAGTTCTGATACTAGGTGAATCCGGCGTGGGTAAGGAGGCACTTGCCGAATATATCCACCAAAACAGCATCCGAAAGGATAAGCCATTTATCACCATCAACTGCGGCTCCATCCCCAACAGTCTGCTGGAATCCGAGCTGTTCGGATATGAGAAGGGGGCTTTCACAGGCGCTTTGCACAAGGGTAAAATCGGGTTGCTTGAGGCAGCCAATGGCGGTACGGTGTTCCTGGATGAAATCGGCGAGATTTCGCCTGATTTCCAGGTCAAGCTGCTTCGGGTCCTTGAGAGCAAGGAGATTATGCCCGTCGGCGCAGTCAAGCAGAAAATCATTGATATACGGATTGTAGCGGCAACCAACAGGGAACTAAAGCAAATGGTGAAAGATGGCCTGTTCCGGGCAGATTTATACTACCGCCTCAATGTAATTGAGCTCCGGATGCCTCCGCTCCGGGATCGAATTGAAGACATCCGGCCCCTGTGCCTTTATTACTTGAAGCACTTTAACAAAGTCTATGGCCAAAATAAGAAGCTAACACCGGACACAATCAAGGAACTGGAGCGACATCAGTGGCCCGGAAATGTCAGGCAACTAAAAAATACTATTGAGCGGACAGTCCTAATGAGTCGCAACGAATACATCCAGCAGTATGACCTTCCTTGGTATTCCGGTCAGCCGAATGATATGGTCAACAACTTGATTAATGAGATCATGGATACCGATAAGCTCTCTGTTAAGGATGCGCTGGACGCATTGGAACGGCAATTGTACCAGAACGCCCGCCTGAAGTACAAAACCACACGTGAAATTGCGGAATCATTGGGTGTGGATCAATCAACGGCGGTTCGAAAGCTACATAAGTACAAGTTGTGATGACCGCCTATCTACTTGCCGCCATGTATTCCGCGAATTCGCGCTCCAGAGATTCCTGGAATTTCGGGTCGGCAATGGAGATGAGCAGTTTTGCGCGCTCATGAATATTGCGGCCCAGCAGGTTGACTGCGCCATGCTCGGTGATTACCCACTGAACATCCTGGCGGGTTGAGGTGATAGGGGTACCCTTTTTCAGCACGGCGGATATTCTAGAAATGGTCCCGTTTTTTGCCGTCGAGGGCAGAGCGATGATTGGCTTCCCTCCCTTGGACGCTGCCGCGCCGCGGAGAAAGTCCAGCTGCCCGCCAATGCCACTGTATTGGCGAGGCCCCTGGGATTCGGCGGCGACTTGACCCATCAAATCAATTTCTAGCGCAGAGTTGATTGCGATCATTTTATCCTGCTGCGCGATGACAAAGGGGTCATTGGTATACTCCACCGACATCATATGCAGCATCATGTTGTTGTTAACATACTCATACAGTTCTTTTGTGCCCTGAATAAAAGCCGCGACAATTTTGTTTTTATCAAGGGTTTTTTTTGCCCCTGTAATGACACCGACCTCAATCAGCGGCAGCAGGTTGTCGGAAAATACTTCGGTGTGTATTCCTATATCTTTTTTGCCGCCTATGTGCTTTAGGATTGCATCCGGCAGCTTTCCCTGCCCCATTTGCAGGCAAGAACCGTCCTCGATCAGGTCTGCAATCCGCTTTCCGATTTTTTCCATGATAGGGTCGTCGCCATTGGTTTTGGCACGCTCATACAGCGGCTCATCGCACTCCACGATGCAGTCGAACTTAGAGATATGTACCAAGGTATCCCCGGCGGTTCTGGGCATCTGCTTGTTGACAAGCGCGATCTTGTAGTCGCTGCTCTCTATGCAGGCCCGGGCCATGTCAACCGATATGCCAAAGGAGACGTAGCCGTTCTCATCCGGCTGACTCACATGGCCAAAATAACCGTTTAGTTTGATTACTCCTTCCCGGAACAAGGCTGGGAACTGGTGAAAATGGATTGGAGAGAAATATGCGCGTTCGTCCCAGATGGCCTTTCTGGTTCCTGGGGAGGCGAAGGTTGTGCTTGCGTGAATATGACCCTCATATTTTGGGTTGCAATACTCTCCTTCACTCAGGTTCAGTCCAGCCCAAAGCTCAACATTTTCCAGTTCATCCGCACGCCGCAGCAGGGCGTCAATCAGAAGCTTCGCTTCACCGGCGCAGTGGGTTGGCATAATCCGATCCCCTGATTTGACTAGCTTAACGGCCTCGTCTGCAGATCTCAGTTTACTTTTATACTCGGTTATCCAGCTTTTCATGATTAAGACCTCCAAGTTCTTGATAGTTTTCAAGAGCAAAAATCGCGGCACCTAATGCGCCAACTGTTTGCGGCGATTCCGGCACACCAATCCTTGTATCGAATTCGCGTGAAAGGGCTTCGATAATCGCCGGGTTTTTCGCAACACCGCCGGTCATCACCACATCTTGTACGACGCCCACACGGTTGGCTAATCCTGAAATGCGCTTCGCGATGGAGAGGATGGCACCCGCAGCGACATCCTCAATGTATTTTCCGCTGGCCAGATGGGAGATTACCTCAGACTCTGCAAACACCGTGCAGACGCTGCTGATTGCCAAATATTTTTTGGATTGTCCGGCAATGGCAGACAGATCCTCTATTTCGCAACCAAGCACACGCGCCATGACTTCAAGAAAGCGGCCGGTGCCAGCTGCGCATTTTTCGTTCATCACAAAGTTTTCCAGTCCTCCTGAGGCGTTTAGGCGAATCACCTTGGCGTCCTGGCCGCCGATGTCAATCACAGTTCGCACACCGGGATGCAGGAAGAACGCCCCCCTCGCGTGGCAGCTGATTTCAGTAAGCTGTTTATCGGCGTACTGATAGGTCATTCGGCCATAACCTGTGACAACGGTGTATTTAATGTCGTTGTCCGCAACCCTCGCAATCTCCAGAGCTCCGTCACGTACTTCGGCGACGCCTCTGGTCCCGGTTCCCATGCCGACAACTACCTGGGACAGGATATTTTTCTCCTCGTCCAACACCACGGCCTTACAGGATGAAGAACCAATGTCTATTCCTAAAAACACAACCATTCTCCTTTTATAGTTTCAAATGAGCATCTCAATAAAAGTCTGTAGCCGTGTTCGAATTTGCTCAATGGAATCAACTACTTGATCGATCTCAATTTGCAGGACCGGAATTCCAGCCCTCGTCAATTCTTTCTGGTAAATCGGGTAATCGAACTCCTCCGGATCACAAAACTTCATCATAAACGCAATCACTGCGTCCGCGCCGCTTTTACGAACTAATTCAGCTAGCATTGCCCCCCGCGGTTTCCGGGGTTCATACAACAATGAGATGCCATTGATGCGAAGATACCGCTCCGCAATTTGCTCTAGTGCACTCCCGGTGCCTTCGTGCAACGCCTGAAACTGGCCGGATTCGTGTAGTAACGCATCGCTGACAATCGTAATCCCGTGCTCATCTAAAAGATCCAGCAGTGCTTCCGAATCTACCATAATCCCGGTTGCAACTACCTT
>Ga0153952_1000365_pt1 | contig 15095 bp, 9 predicted proteins | sample TSNJ036MetaG_FD_104746 | JGI IMG/M metagenome (GOLD analysis project Ga0153952, IMG submission 104746) | Attine ant fungus gardens microbial communities from New Jersey, USA - TSNJ036 MetaG | ecosystem: Host-associated > Fungi > Mycelium > Unclassified | place: USA: New Jersey, Wharton State... | reverse complement strand
ATGGTGTTGGGACTTATACTGTTTACGATAGCATTTATAGCTACCCAGGGTAAAATCGGTGCATATCTGGATACTTCAGGAATCCATTATTCGTATGCTGAAGGCTCAGGGAATCAATCCGATGCCTATGATTTACCGGATTTTAAGGGAATTGATGTGACTTATGCAGGTGCAGACGTCACGCTGTGCGCATCAGATCATTATGGAATCAGCTATGAAAATGGTACGAATAACAAATCACCAAAGGTGGAAGTGGTTAATGACATTCTTTTAATTACTCAGCCTTCCAATGCATTTTCCATTAATCTATTTACCTTTAATTTCAAAAGCATAAAAATAGTTGTCTACTATCCTAAGGCCAGTGATTTCACAAAAGTGGATCTTTCGGTCACATCCGGGAATGTAAGCATATCGGAAATAAATGCGGATAAATTTGATTTATCCGTCGTGGATGGTTATCTGGAACTGACGGATATTGAGGCCGAAACAATAACGTTATCACCATGGAGTACTACCGTATATTTAAATAATATTAAGGCAGATAAGCTCACTTACTCAAATACAGATGGAAAAAGTGTCTTCAACCATATGCAAATTATGGAGGAATTCAAAATTGATGTAGGATCGGGGAAAGTGGAGCTGAATGATGTAACGGCAGAATATTTAAATATGAAAGCCATCGATATCGCTATTAAGGGAACAGATCTTGTGACGAACGGTCTGGAGGGAAGCGGATTTTCATCCACATTTGATCTTGCAGGTGATTTTAATGGGAATATCAATTTATCAAATGTAGATGGAAGGACGAACCTGTCTCTATCCGGAAGCTATACGGATTATAATTACAATCTCAAAACTCTGGATGGAAGTATCAGTATGAATGGAGAAAAGCAATCGGGAAGTGTTAAGGAGAATAATAATTCGGAAAATAGTATCAATATAGACCAAACTTCAGGAAAGATTCAAATTGAGTTTGCCAAATAGCAGACCTTCAATTTTAATGCATAGGAGAGACGATTTTGCTAATTGAAAGAACCAAAGACAAAATAATTCAGCTGGAACTGCATAAGGTATTTGCATACTTCCTGGTTTTTGGCTTCCTTGGCTGGATTTTTGAAACAATGTATGTTTGGATTGGGCAAGGCAGGTTTACCTATAGGGGATACTTCTTTGTACAACAGCCATTTTCGTATTATTTTTCATTTTTAAGAAGTGTCCCCTTTATTTCAAAAATCCCTATGATATGGGGTCTGCCCTTCATAGAGCTTTATGGATTTGGGGGTGTTATTATGGCAGTGCTTTTTGGCCATCAGAAGGATCGGCCGGTGACGCTTTTTATCATGGGGATGATGACCATGACGCTGCTGGAACTTGTGGGAAGTTATATGTGCACATCACTTTTAAACACGCGGTACTGGGATTACTCCACGAATTTTATGAATTTTGAAGGACGTATCTGCCTCCTGTCCTCTCTTGCCTGGGGTGCCTTGTCCGTAATAGGAGTAAGTATTGTAATGCCTCAAATCGATAGACTCTATCAAAAACTATCTGATAAAAAGTGGCTGGAAATAAGTATCGCTATCCTGATTCTATATGCAGTTTTTTGTGCTTTGTATAAATATTTGCTTGCCTGATCTCAGCGAAGCTGACAGGAGGCTGCAAGTATCCGCTTTTTATAGAGGAAAACAAAACGGCAGCGGAACGAAAGACCGGGGGAATTATTAATGAAAATATTAATTACAACAGATTGGTATACTCCAGCCATCAATGGAGTTGTTACGTCGGTAGTGAATCTTGAAACACAATTAAGAAAGAGGGGTCATCATGTAAGAATATTGACCTTGTCACAGGATGGACATTCAAAGCATGAGGGAGATGTTTATTATATTGGATCTTTTAATATCAATAAGATCTATCCCAATGCCAGGGGAACCTACCATTATTATGATAAATTTGTGAATGAGATCATTACATGGAAACCGGATATTGTCCATTCACAATGTGAGCTGATAAGTTTTCCATTTGCAAAGAAAATTGCCAGAAGATGTCAGGCACCATTAATTCATACATATCATACAATCTATGAAGATTATACCCATTACTTTTCATTTAATAAGACGATGGGGCAAAAGGCTGTTGCCGTATGGTCCAAACATCTTTTGAGTAAAGTAGATTCTGTTGTGGTACCATCGGAAAAAATTCGCAGCTTACTATCCGAATATAGTGTTGAAAAGCCCATATATACCATACCTTCCGGAATCAGGCTGGAAGTTTATAGAAAAAGAATTTGTCCGGAGGAAATTATTCAATATAAGAGAGAGCTTGGAATCCCCCCGGCCAATAGGGTGCTGATTAGTCTAGGCAGAGTAGCCAGGGAAAAGAATATACAGGAATTAGTCGGCTATGTAAAACAGATGGAACAGGAGGATATGACCTTGCTGATTGTAGGGGATGGACCATATCTGGGAGAAATCCAGGCATTAGTCAAATCCTGTTCAATCGAAAAGAAAGTGGTTTTTACAGGAATGGTAGATCCAAAAGAGGTATATAAATATTATCAGCTGGGAGATGTGTTTGTATGTGCATCTAACAGTGAAACACAAGGACTTACTTATATTGAAGCTCTGGCCAGTGGGTTACCGGCTGTCTGTCGGGAAGATTTGTGCTTAAGAGAAGTGATTGAAAATGGAAAAAATGGCTTCTTATATAAAAATTACAAGGAATTCCAAGCGGCGCTTTCAATGATCTTACAGAATCCGGAGAACAAGCAGAGGATGTCAGAAAAAGCGGTCGAAGTATCAGAAAAATTCACCACAGATAAATTTGGCGAGACGTTAGAAGAACTTTATCTTGCTGAGATACATAAGAAGGCTTTAGATATTGGAAAAGAAAGTGTAACAAAGCGTTTGCGAGATACTGGATGAAATATAATTTCTAAGATTAATTGAAATTATGTAGGAGGGAATTTTAACTAAAGTATAGTAAGTTGATGTATTATCCTGGAAAACTCCATGTTTTATTAAAAATTGTAAAAATTTAAAAGAAATTACTGCAAAAATGTGGACAATTAAAAGGTAATGTGCTATTATAATTAATTATAGAGCAGCATTCTTGTTCAGTGTGGGTAAATTATCCAAGAATGGAAAAAACATACACAAATAAAGAGTTGTTGCGGTAATAAGTTAGTGCTATTATTATAGATGATTATAGAAGCACATACAAAGAGGAGGGGTAATATGCAGATGGATTTTAAAATGTGTGTGGAAGATATACAGACATATAAGGAACATTTGATTAAAGAAGAAAAAAGTGACGCAACCATTGAGAAGTATATAAGAGATATCTATCACTTATATAATTATCTTGCTGAGGACAAAATAATTTGCAAAGAGGTGTTGATTGCATATAAAAAACACTTAATAGAAAATTATATGGCCCGCAGTACCAACTCAATGCTCACTGCAGCAAACAGTTTTATAGAATTTATGGGATTTCCGTATTGTAATGTCAAATTATTAAAAATACAAAGGGAGATATTCCGAAGCAAAGAGAAAGAGCTGACAAAAAACGAATATATGCGATTGCTGAAGATATCGGATAAGAAAGAGACACAGCGTATCCATTTGATACTGCAAACGATATGTGCTACGGGCATACGTATCGGGGAACTGAAGTATTTTACAGTACAAGCTGCACGCAAAGGGAAAATACAAGTTTATAGTAAAGGAAAAAGCCGCGTTATATTTATACCCGGACAGTTATGTGAAAAGTTGAAAAAGTATGCCATAAAGAGAGGGATCAAAGAAGGCTGCATTTTCGTTACACGAAATAACAAACCGGTGGATCGGAGCAATATATGGACGGAAATGAAAAGACTTTGTAAAAAGGCTCAAGTTGCAGCAGAAAAAGTGTTTCCGCATAATTTACGTCACTTGTTTGCGATAACCTACTATAAGGCGGAAAAAGATATCATGAAATTGGCAGATATTCTTGGACACAGCAGTATAGAAACAACCAGAATTTATATCATGAGTACAGGAGAAGAACATGAAAGGCAAATTTCCTGTTTGGGATTGTTAATATAAAAGCACTACATAATTCTGATTATGTAGTGCTTTTATATTAACAGCTTAAATCACTATGGAGTTATATTACCATAATATGGAAATTTTTGCAAGAAAAATATGAATTTAATATTTTTTTAAATTATATCTAATTGTATAATGAAAAAAAATTAATATTATCCAGTATTTTAATGAGAATTTTTAATTTTACTATTAGACGAGAACCAAAGCACAACATAATCAGAATTATGTTGTGCTTTGGTTCTTTCGTCATACTATTGAACACTTTTCAGAAAACAAAATTGAGGGAGAGGAGGTATAAATCTAAAGGCCCAATCAATGGAAAAGCAAATATTAATATAGTATTAAAATTAAAAATCAAGGAGAGATACTTAGAATGAGTAAAGAAAAGGTAAGAGAAAGAACAATGTTTAAACAGGCAGCGATAGTAATAGCAAGCATGTTACTGATGCTGATGATGATTCCATTTCAAACGTTCGCAGATTCAGGCATCACCAAACATGTATCAAATTCTGCTGAATTACAAAGTGCACTGGCAGATAAAACGGTAGAAAAAATTATCTTTAATAAAGATATTGCCGCAACATCGAAAATGGAAATTGCTGCCAAAAGAACGAGTTCTCAATTAATTATTGATGGGAATGGTCATAAATTTACAGAACGACATACAAAGCTATCTGACAAATCATATGGTATTTATTTAACAGATTCAACAACAATTGATACCATTACAATTCAGAATATGAACATTACCGGACAAAATGGTTGTGGTACTATATATACCACAAAAGGCATAAATCAGATTTTCAAAAATGTTGTCTATTATGGTCCCAAAATGGTAGATAACAACGAGGGCTCGGTTCGTATAGAAGATAGTGAAATTCATATAGGACAATACAATAACTCCTATAACGGACAAGTGGCAGAAGTTAACAGTGTAATTTTGGCAGGCAACGTAAAAATCACAAAAATGCATCATGATAGCTATGAAGAAGAAATATTTAAGCTGAAAAAAACAGGTGCAGGAATCACAGTAGAAGATGGTGCAAATATCGAAGTTACCAATAATCATAAATCCAATTCCTGCGACGAAAGCGGATTTATTGAATCCGTGTATTCATATTATTTCAAAATCGGAAACGATGCCGAATTTACTTATAAGGGTAAATATTTATTTGAAGACAGCATTGAGTTGAAGACATTTACTATGGGAACAAATTCAAAATTTAATGTAACCCTTGACAATGGTCTTGGCGAGCGTGTGATTAAAGCCTCGGATACCATTAATATCGGTAATGGTTCCCATGTCGGCATTACCATTAATGGAACTTCAAAGGATTATGTTATGTATGCGTGCAATAATATAGCCATTGGAAAAAATGCGATTGTTGACATTAAAACCGGGGATGTAGCAAGTGATTATGTGATGAAGTCTTACAAAGGCAATATAAGTGTAGGCGAAAACGCATCGGTAAATATTAAAACAGGAGCTGTTACCGGCGGACATGTTGTCAAAGCATACCACGGCAATATAGAAATTAACAAAAATGCAAAGTTTGTTGTGAACTCTTACGGCGCCATGAAAACGGATCTGATGTGGGTGAAACGCAACTTGATAGTTAGAGATGGTGCGGTTTTGGATTTGATTGCGAATAAGAATACAGCTGTGTGTTGCAATTATGTATTATACGTTGATGGCTGTACGGAGACATACCGCAGTACAGTTATTTATGATAATCCGGAGCGGGTTTTATTCTACAATGATAATAAATCCGGAACATGTCTCTCTTTTGCGGCTTATTTGGGCAACTACACAAGCATAGACTTCAAGGTGTATGGTACGGAATATTGGAATTCGGCGAAAACGACCGGCGGCGTAAATGTGCTGGAAAATCCCGATTACGAATGGTGTCAGGACCCAAATCAGTATGGGAACTATCATGTATCCGGTATTTCCAAGTGCTGTGCTACCTCGTTTAACAATTACTTCAAAGCTACTAATTATGTAGGAAACAGTCATGGCAGTGGAACTATGAATGCCGACAAGTATTATTTTGGAAAGGTACATAAAAATTGTAAATATTCCGGTTATGAAGTCTGCCTTTGGAATGGCAAAAAGACAAAGGAAACAGAATACACGGTACGCTATCTGGAGCAGGGAACAGATATCGAATTGGCGCCTTCGGAAAAATTTCCCGGGTTGGTGGGTGAAACAGTATCTGCCGATGCAAAGGATATCGCAGGTTACGATCTTGTCAGCATAACACCGCAGAGCGCGACACTTGTGGCGAATAGCGGAGCGAATGTCATCACTTTCTACTATACGAAAAAAGAGACGACTTATACAATACGTTATCTGGAAGAAGGAACAAATACAGAATTGGCTTCTGATAAAACCGGAAGTGGTAAGGTAGGCGACACAGTGACCGCCGATGCAGAGAATATCACGGGATACGACCTTGTCAGTACGACTCCGCAGAGCATGACGCTGGTGGAAGACGGCAACTCTAACGTCATTATCTTCTATTATAAGGCGCAGGTCAACTTGACTTATGTGTTCAATAATGACATTCATTATTATTTTAATCATAATATAGGGACTTTCTACGATCTGGATGCATCCGAGTCTTATGCTTATACTTCGGGCAGCATAGTGGCAAAACAATTGGATGAAGTATTTCCAGGTTATAGCGGAACAATTCACTCCTGTGAATTTTTGGGGTGGAGTACTCGGGAAGATGGAGCGGTTGAGTACCTTGCCGGGGAGTCAATTTCCGTAAATACGAACACTACGTTATATGCTGTCTGGAGATCTTGTCAGCCGGAAGTGGATGAGATATATGAGGGTGAATCACAAATCAGCGGTACCGGAGTGTTGTATGGTGTTGCTGCACGGGGTTCCGATATTTTTGTGACATTACCTAATGGAGCAGAATATAAGGCGACTGTAAAAACTAGTGGTGTATGGATTTTAGCATTGTACGATTTTGCAGACATGGCTTCTTTGGTAAGAGGAGCAGAGATTACAGTGATTCAAAAAGAAGATGGAAAACAGGAAAGTATCCCGGTTATAGCTATAGTTTTATAATTACAGGGCGTTAGTCTTATACAAAAGGAGGTGATATTCTAATACTCCTATGCTGCAAGAGTAAAAAATGAAAGGAGTGAATCCATAGTATGAAGAGAGTGCGCTCTATGCACCATTACAAAAGAATAAGAGGGGTGTGCCTGATACTGGCACTGGTACTTTTAATGGGGCAGCTGTCTGGAGTGGTAAGCGCTGCAAAGAATGAGGATATTCCTTCGTCTGAAGAAACAGAGGAGATACTCGCCAAGCCTTTGGAAAACGAGACAAATGAGATGTCTTTTGAGTCTGCCGAAAGTAAAGATGAAGAAATTGGCGTTACATATGATCCGCAGCCCCAGACGAAAGCAGATGTTCAGGCGGCGATAGACGCATATACGTCTAAATATCTTGAAAAAATGGCGACCGGAGGATTTTTGGCAGCAATTGCAGTAGAAAAACCTCACTGGCAATATCGGGTCATAGACTCATTGATGCCATCCGGATATAACTGCCAAATAGTGACAGGAGATATAATCTTCGGTGAAAATTATTACACATTCTTTCCAAGTGCGTCAACGTTAGCGGCTGATGCCACAGCCTGGGATGAAAGTACGCTGAAAAATGCCATTGCAAGTGCACCGACGGATGGAACGCTTTATGAGATAGAGATAGATCTTTCTTTTGAAATAACATCAGCGATTGTAATTCCTGCCGGAGCAAATATTTCTATTTACACTACCAGTGGGCTTCCAAGACGCACCATTAAACAAACCGCGGACGAAACAAGGCATTTTCTGTTAGAGGGAAATCTTACTTTGACAAATATTGTACTGGATGGGGAAGGTTCCGGCGGTGGCGTGGAGACAGCAATGATAGATAATAAGATAGTTACCGATACTGTCTTTACCATGAATAGTAAAGCAGTCATAAAAAATTGTTATGCATTTAATGGAGGTGGTGTATTAGTCGTATTAGGTAAATTTTATATGTATGATGATGCTGCTATAGAAAACTGCGAAGCGGCTAAAAGAGCTGGTGGAGTGCAGATACGAGGTTCCTATTTCTATATGAACGGAGGGAATATCAGCTACAATACGGCATATGGAGATGCCGGTGGTGTATTAATAGATGAATATATGGAAGGTACCGGTAACTTAGTACCAAGCACATGTACACTTACAGGTAAAGTCCTGATTGAAGGTAATATGGCTACAGGTGTTTGGGTATCTCCTAGTGGGGACGAACATAGTAGTGGATGCGGCGGCGGTATCTATGTAGCGTCTTCTGGAGATTTTGAAATAGACGGAGAGGTTCGGATTTGGAAGAATAAGGCTATTTCAGCCAGAAATTCAAACTATGGTGGTGGTCTCTATGTAAGTGGTCGTGTTGGATACAGCGATTCCGACACCACACCAGGAAAAGGCTGGATAGATGGAGAGGCCGAAATCTCTGAAAACGAGGCAATTTCCGGTGCCGGAGTGATGGTAGAATCAGCATATACTCTCACCTTGCGTAAGGTAAAAATTTATAAAAACATTGCAGTAGTTTCAGGTGGTGGTTTATGGCTATTTGGTGGAGGAAGCGTTGATAAAAAAGTTTACCTTGCAATAGAGAATGGCGCAGAGATTTATGACAACAGTGCATATAGTGGTGGAGGCATCAATGCAGGCGCAAATTCTGAAGTTAATATGAGCGGAGGTACAATTGGGAAAGTCGATCACTACAATGTGGCGGCAAGCAATGGCGGAGGTGCATATATTGCCGGTAAATATACTATGACTGGTGGAACTGTCCACTACAACAAGGCAACTGCGAACGGTGGCGGAATGTGTGTACAATCCAGAGGTTATTTAGAAGTGACAGGAGGTTCTGTTATCTGCAATGAAGCAAATAATGGCGGCGGCGTATTTTTGCAAAGTGTAAATGGTGCTGTCAAGATGAGCGGCGGCGAAATAGGAAATTCCAGTTACCCTAATACAGCTTTTAATAACGGCGGCGGCGTATATGTGAACGATGGCAGTTTTACTATGGAAGGCGGCAAGATAAGTGCGAACGAAGCAGTCGGCAATGGCGGCGGATGCTATGTAAATAATGGTGTGTTGACAGTGACCGGTGGTAACATTACCGGGAACAAAGCCCCTAACGGACACGGAGGCGGAATCTATACCACTAAGGCGGGAGACGGCTATACCAACCTGACGGTGGAAACCGCCGCACTCTTTAGCGGCAATACAGCCTCGGTAAATTACAATCCGCCGGATCAAGATATTGTTGATACAGGAATATGGCCGACGATAACCAACTATACCAGTTCGCTTGTTGCGGGTACGGGCACAAACCGTGTTCTGCCTGTAAACAACGATGACATAAATGTCGTTACTTATACAGTTGATTTTTATGCTCCGGTCTCGTCAGACAGTTTAAGCACATTTTTGCATTATGATGTCCAACAGACGGTAGCCCAGTACTGCAAGGCAGTAAAGCCCGCCGATCCGGTCGTAACCAATGCCGACTTTATTGACTGGTATGAAACATCCGGTTTAATCAATGTATATGATTTTAATTCGCCAATTATTGAAGAAACTAATATCTATGCAAAAATGGTAAAAACAATCAGCTTTACCTTTCATAAAGTTGATGATGAAACAAATGCACCGCTGCCAAAGGCAGAATTCATACTCTATAAATGGAATGATGAGAATTCATCCCCGGGGGCGAATGCCATCGTTGTGGCGGGAAGTACAGATTGGAACAAAGTTGGAGAAACACAGATATCCGGTGACGTGGATGGGCTGATCTCATTTTCCGGGCTGACCGCAGGCATATATCAGCTTGTAGAAGAGAAGGCTCCGCAAGGCTACGAATTACCTGCCGGACAGTGGAGATTCACAGTCACACTGAGCTCGGTTTCAGGAGAGTATGTGCTTGGATCTATTTCTTCAATAACCGAAGCCGGGGGAGAAGCACCACCGGACTTTGCTCCGGCATTACCCGGGGGTAGTGGTGACCGGACTCTGCCAAATAAGAAGACTTCCTATTTATCTTTTACTTTCACAAAAGTAAAAGCGGAGGATATAAAAGCACCGCTTGCGGGTGCGGAATTTAAGCTTTACATATGGAAGGGGAACGGAACGGCCCCGGATGTTATTGAAAATGCCTCGATAACTTCAGGTGACTGGGAATTGGTTGATACACAGACGAGTGCAGATTCGGGTACCAATATAGGAGAAGTGGTATTTAGTGGATTGCTTGAGGACAAGGTTTATCAGTTGGTAGAAACAAAAGCACCAAGTGGATATTCCAGACCGATGGGACAATGGAGACTAACAGCAGACTCCTCCGGCAATTGGACTATCCTTGGAAAGGGAAGTGTTCTGCCGCCGGCATTTGCTGATGTCAGCGGGAAATACATTTTGCCAAACATGAAAGGAAAGTTCTTCCCTCTGACCGGTTTTGGCGGAATCCTGAATTATCTTATAGCAGGTCTGGGTATTATGGCAGCAGCGGCTGCCGGGATCGTCTTTCTTCTTTTCTCTCAAAAGAGGAAGATTAAAATAAATAAATTATTACTAAAAAAGGAAGTGGAAGGAGGGACAGACAAAAGGTTTAAAGAAACTTGTGATAATTAAATTGAAAAATAAAAATGAAAGGAAATTACAATAATGAAAAAAGGAAATATATTAAAAAAAATCAGTGCCCTGTTTTTAACGGTAGCTTTGGCACTGGCACCGATGACATCGGCACTGGCAACAAATAATGATGAGGTAGATTTTAGCAAAACGGATTGCAGCATTACAGTTCACAAATATTTAAGCAATGTGGACCCGATCGTGGCAGGAAGCGGATTGGCGACAACTGACCCTAACTTTTCAGCAGAGGAAGCGGCCGCTTTGGCAGCAGCAGAAAAAGCAGGAGCCGGAATCAAGTTTTCGTTGTATAAAGTAAACCTTTCCGAAGTAACGGAGTCAACAACTGTAGCTCAGGCCCTCGTAGGTGCCACATTAATTTCGGAAAAGGCGACGGATCAAAATGGTGATATAGAATGGGCTGGCCTTGCAGTGGGCTATTATGTATTGGTAGAGGACAAAAATAATGTTTCATCAACACCGGCGGGTACGGTGCCGGATAATTATTCGCCAAGTCCTGATTCAATCATTGCGGTGCCATATGCAGTGGACGATAATGCATGGAATTATAATGTACATGTATACCCTAAAAATGTCAGCGACAAAGAACTTGTAAAAGAAAATGAATTACCGGAAAAAGGTTACGCTGTAGGCGATACCGTTGACTGGAAATTTACAGGCAAGGTAAATATTACGGCGCTTTATAAGGCGGAGGATACAACGACTACTCCGGTTACTCCTGAGGCTTTTGGAACCTATAGTATCACTGATGCATTAGATTCAAGACTTGACTTTGATGTTAATGATATAACAACAGCAGGAAAGATGAGCGTGGAAGGCGTTGTCAGCGGAGGCACAAACATAACCCTGGATCTGGGAACAGATGTGACTTGTACATATACAGCAAACTCCCATCTTCTTACATGGACGTTGACAGAAGCAGGTATTAGGAAACTCGCAGCCGCGAAGGCAACGGGACTTGAAATAGCGTTTAAGACTACGATCAATAATTCCGCTTATGGAGCCGGTTCTAACGAGATTAACAATGGTGGTAAATTAGAATGGGAAAATTCTGAAGGAACTGCACAAACCCCATATGAAATTGATGATGAAGACAAACCGATAGCAAAGTTATACAACCTCATAATAGATAAAGTAGACGGCACCACCAAGGAAAAGCTGAATGGTGCAAGATTCAAGATTGCATTAACAGAAGCAGACGCCATAGCCGGAAGATTCCTTACAGATATAAATGGTGATGTAATCGTAACTACTGCAAACCATATTATAACCCCAGGAAATACAGTAGACGGATGGGCAATGTTTGCAGGTCTTCCGGTTACTACTTCACAATTAAAATTTTACCTGGTTGAGATTACGGCGCCAACTGTTGGTACGGCCCCGGATGAAAAAGAATATGTCCGCAACATGGATCCGATAGAAGTAGACTTTGGATCAACGGCAACGTTGTCAAAGACGGCAACCATAAACAACTTCCTGCCGGACGATCCTAACATCCCGTCTAAATGGAAATTGCCGTTAACCGGTGGTACGGGAACCGTATTGTTCTATGTGATTGGTACCATCATTATGCTTGGATGCGCAGTCGTATTTGTGAAATCCAGAAAAGCAAAAGCAGGGGCATAAACCCCGGTTATAAAACTGAATAGAGTCACGCTTTAAGAGGGAAGGTGCAACTATTTGCTCTTCCCCCTTTGCGTGACATGATGGAAGTATGATGGCGGCAGCAAAAGGAGACGTTTCTGAACATGAAAAAAAAGCATTTCATACTGCCGGCAGTATTTCTGATTGGAGCGGGCATTTTCCTTTATCCGTCCGTCAGCCAGTGGCAGGCGGCCAGACGGTCCGTGCTCACGGTAAAAACTTATGAAAATGACGTGAATCTTATTCCGGAAGAAGTTTATGAGGAAATGTGGCGGGAGGCAGAGGCATATAATAAGGCTCTGAGCGGGACGGCCATCAATGACCCTTTTACCGTGGCGGCAGATAAAGAACTGCCCCCGGGTTATAAGAATATATTAAACATCAACGGCGTGATGGGATACATTGAAATCCCGAAGATCAATATTACCCTTCCGATCCATCATGGCGTAAGCGATGAAGTATTGCAGGAAGGGATCGGGCATATGGAAGGCTCCGCTTTGCCGATCGGCGGCAAGAATGGGCATGTGCTGTTGACGGGGCACACCGGCTTGCCTGACGCACGGCTGTTTACGGACCTGGTTCAGCTGTCTGAAGGGGACCAGTTCAATCTTCGGGTGTTGAACCGGGAGCTGGTGTATCAGGTGGACCAGATCCGTGTAGCGACGCCGGATGACGTGTCGGAGCTGATGGTCGTGGAAGACGAAGACTACGTCACCCTGATTACCTGCACGCCTTACGGGATCAATTCTCATCGTCTCCTGGTAAGGGGAAAGCATGTTGCCACCCTGGTAAAGCAGATTCGGCTGAACAATTATTACTTCCGTTGGATTTTCGTAGGCGGCGGCGATGCCCTGGTCTTCAGGATTGCTTTCTACTGTCTGTCCGGAATCAGCCTGATGCTTCTGCTTTTGCTCCTGAATAACAGGAGAAAAGAACGGCACAATAAAAATGGAATCATGTGGAAAGAGAAAGGACGGAAGGAATGAAAAAGAGCAGAAGGGGTGTGAGGGGAAGGATTGGATTTTTTCTTTTACCGATACTGTTTCTGGCGGGACTTGGCATTTTTTCCTACCCTTTTGTGAGTAATTGGATCAATGAGCGGCAGGCGGCTCTGTGGATCGGAGATTATGAAGAGCAGGTAAGCGCATTGTCCAAAGAAGAGAAAGAGGAGCAGCGGGCGAAAGCGGAGGCATATAATAACGCGCTGATCGGTCAGCCGGTAGAAGACCCGTTTGTACCGGGAAGCGGAGTCCAGCTGCCCCAGAATTATCTGGAGGTCTTAAACGTCACGGATGTGATGGCTTATATTGAAATCCCCAGGATCAAGGTTTTGCTTCCTGTCTATCATGGCGTCGGTGAAGAAGCACTGAAAAACGGGGCGGGCCATATGGAGGGAACATCGCTCCCCGTGGGAGGCTCCGGGACTCACTGCCTGCTGACGGGACATACGGGGCTTCCGGAGGCAAAGCTGTTTACGGACCTGACGGATTTGGAAGCCGGAGATCAATTCTATATCAGGGTGCTGGAGTCAGAACTGGTCTATCAGGTGGACCGGATCAGGGTGATTGAACCGGACGACCTGGGAAGTCTTTACACACAGGAAGGGGAAGACTATGTGACCCTGATTACCTGTACACCCTATGGGGTGAATTCACACCGGCTGTTAGTCCGTGGGAGCCGCATTTATCAGAAGACGGAAACGGTTGCCCTGGCGGGAGGGGATGATCGCGGATATATATTGCTTTTCACGGGTGCCGCGATTCTGTTCCTGCTTACGTCAGGCCTTTGCTTCAGGGACCGCAGAAGAAAAAAGTGGAACTTGTCGTATTTGGGAAGTGAGAAGCTAAGAGGGGGAAATCCATGAAGAGAAACGGGAAAACGCAAGAGCTTTCGCCAAAACCATATCGCTTATTAAAAAAGCGAATGAAAATCACTCTGTATATTCTTTTGCCGGTTTTTATGGGACTGATGTTGTTTTCCGGTTTCCAGGCATTTATAAATACATCCGAAGTACCAAGAAACAGGGACGTGACCAGGTACGGTGAGATCCTGACCGAAGAAGAGCAGAAGGCCTGGAAGACGAAAGAGATACAGAGAGGGGAGGCCGTATTCCAGCTGAATCTGGAAATTCCGGTAGACGTACAGACCAGACGCGCGGAAATCCGTCTGGTGCATCCGCCATACAGTGACTTCATATGCCGGGTGGTGCTGACGGAGGTAGAAAGCGGGATTGTGCTATACGAATCAGAAGAGATGATACCGGGAAGCGTGATTCAATACGCGGTCCTTTCGGAAACCATGGCGGAAGGAAGCTATGACGCCATTGCCAGCTATACGTTTACAGATGGAAAAGGGAAGGTTTACGGATCTTATGAGGTAGAAACCGTACTGGATGTAAAAGAAGGGGGAAGCAAGGAGCAGATCCGGAGCCCTTATGAGGATGTGACGGAAACAGCAAGTGAAAGCGGGTAACAGGAAAAGGAATAAAACGATAAAAAAGAAGAAGGGAGTCTGTATATGGACAGGTTAGAAAAGGGTTGGAGACAGGTTCTGTCTGTAACAATGCTGCTGATATTCACCATACTGATGGGGTACGGATCTTCATCACTTCAGAAAGTGTCCGCAGCAGGACCGGAAACAGGTGCATTTCAT